>JAEEGJ010016608.1_pt1 | contig 16845 bp, 13 predicted proteins | sample 8958761 | NCBI WGS metagenome assembly JAEEGJ01 (sample SAMN16246546, study PRJNA631951) | gut metagenome | biome: gut microbiome; feature: rumen; material: RS-attached | host: Bos | place: Iran: Karaj | collected 2018-10 | reverse complement strand
AAAGATGGTAATACCATGTGCACTACATATAATGACACTGCATATACTCCGTTCCAAGCTACAATTGGAAATGAGGATTTCTTGTCAACAAGCGAAAAGACATGGGCTGATATTACAGGAAGAGACGATGTATCGTATGTCACCGTCGATCATGCCGCTTCATCCTCATTACAGCAGATTTACGAAGTGTCATACGCTACAAGTGATGAAGTATCTCGATACGTTGTTTCTGATTATGCTGCCTCTCCTAAGGGTAGTGTCGGCTCATTAATGACAAACGAAAACAACAACCTTTTCAACATAAGAGAAGAAAAAGCACCCTTGAAAATCGAGGATGAAAATCAGTAAAATGAGGGCTTCTTATGTACGACGAAAGAAATGATGTCCAGTCCGACATAAATGACGCCCAAAAGTTTGCCTCCGATTCCGCGATAAGTGCCGTAAGAAGCATAAAAGGAGAAATCGATAACCATAAACCAGCTAGTTCGGAGATTAACCCAGAATCTTTCGCCGAAAAAGCAAATGCCTCCTCTGAGGCACAGCAAACTTCACAAAACTCCTTTGCGGACGAAGCAAGCCAGTCTAATGTCGAAAAACAGGCTCAAGAATTAAATAGTAATATAAACTCAGAAAAACAAAAGCAGGCACAAGAAAGCACCGCAAAAACTTCGCCAAATGCAACGCAAGCCAGTGAGGCGAGTTCTTTTGCGGGTGGTGCCAATGCAAATACTACAGCTTCATCTACTGCCTCCACATCTGCAGAAGGTATGGCAACTACAGCAGGCGAAACTACTGCTCAAGGTGCTGGCACTGCTACTGCCGCTAGTGCTACCGAAGCAGGTGCTACCGCCACTGAGACCGGTGCCACTGTTGCTGAAGCAGGCACTGCTACGGCTGAAGCCGGTGCTACTGCTACGGCATCCACTGCAGGAAGTACTGCAGCAAAATCCGCCGGAAACCCTTGGCTTTTTATTGCCTTACTTGGAGCTTCCCTACTGCATAAAGGCGTTTCTAAGTCTAGCGAAGAAGCAACCGGTCAAAGCGAAAGCGAAACAGGATTAGGAATTGCGGGTGCTATCATGATTTTTGTAGTACTCGCATGTATTATCTGCCTAACGCTGTTCGGCCCTGTATTCATGTTCGTATATAAAGTCTATTCTGCTTTCAACGACGCAAAGAACTTTATAGAAAACATTCCCGCATATATTGAAGAACAGAAAAAAGAGGATTTCTTTGAAAAAATGTTTCCCGGTGTCGATATTGATTCGGAAATTAATTCAATCCGCTCTTTCGATGCCGAATCCGTTGAAGTATGTAAAGACATAATTGATTACAGTATTTACAAGAGTTTAAAAGAATATACTTGGAACGTGCTGATATCCCCTTCCGCGAATTGGGAGCAATTTAAAAGAGGATTCAGTGCAACCGTAACATACCGAACTTTACTAAAGAATCCGTATCCATATGCTCTAAAGAACGCTGATGGAACATATATTACCGTTAGCGAATACCTTAAGGATTATACGAAGGTTGAGAATAACGATTTTAACTACGCCGAATTCTTTGCTATCCTCATGCAAAGCGGAAAGTTTAACTATGATTCCTTCTCCTATTCTGATTTTTATGACTTATTGGTAAATCAAAAAACTACATCTTATCTAATCGAATTGGAGATAGGCGACTTGGTTTACGTCAAGAAGGAAGGCTTTGTCTCATATGACGCATCTATGGAACTTACCGAAGAGCAAATTGCCGCCATGGAAGAAGACGTGGAATATGTCGCTGAGGAAGAAAAAAAGGAATCCTGGTGGGAAACATGGTGGGATAATGCCTGGGGCGGTTATGATGTGAAAGTATATCCTGCCGGACTTAAGGAACTATACTCCATTGTAGATGCTTCCTTATACGATGAACACAAGTATTCTAAAGGTTTAACTAATGATGCCATGCTTGACGAACAAGAGCGATGGGTCCGAGGCGTTATCTCTGGAGTTGACTTAGGTCCATCATGCGAAGAAGTCAGAAGCAAACGAAGTAATGTCTATTCACTTTTATACGATATGCAAAAAAACCAGTCTGGACAAGTAAAACTTCCTTCTGGAAGAAGTGCTTACTCCTACTGTACTAACTATCTGACAGAAATAGCCGGAATCGACTATACGCAAGTATACTTAGATCACCGTTTGGATTTATACACATCGTACATACCCGAAGGAACCTCATTCATTCTTGATATGTACTCCTACATTAATCAGTTAACCTACGATAGATACATTTTTAAGCGAGGAACATGGAATGGTGAAGGTACAGATCCTCGCTCATCAATTTATGACGAAGGTTGCATCGATTGTTGCTACGTGATGGTATATGAATACTTCTATCGCAAGTCATTATCGGTGCCCGAAATATGTGCCAACTACGTTAATGATAAAAGGCAGTTCGAATGGGGTCGATTCATGAAAGATTATGGATTAAATAACCATTACGAAAAACTAGGCTATAATGAAGGAGAAATAAAAACTACTCTATGCAGAGGAACTCCTGTAATTCTCTACTACAAAGGTCGGTGGGAACACAATGGTATAGTTTATCACCGTGATGCCTCAAGTTATCATTACATTGTAATTATGGGCTTTGATGACAAGGGCTTCTATGTATACGATCCTGCCAATAAGCGCGTGACCGAAAATGGGCCAATTCCATATGGAGCTTTTTACTCAGTGGCTGACAAAAACTTCTACAAATTTGACGTTCCTGAATCATGCACTGTATACTTTTTAACAAATCCTTATATTGAGGGAGGAGAAAACGGTGAGCAACCATAAAAGAACTATACTTATAGTCGCCATATTAGCACTTCTTGTTTTAATCGGTTTTATACTTGCTAGTGCATTGCGAGAAAAAAAGGAAAAGGAGAAGATTGAGGAATCAACGACATCCTTTGTTTCAATAAGTGAAAATAGTGATGAAGAAGAACTTGTCGCAACTGGTCCTACTGGTCCTACTGAAATAGATGATGGGTACACATATAGGGTTACAATTACCAATATTGCTGACTTAACAGATACTGGAATCCAAACAATAGCCTTGGACTGCATAGAACCTTATCTGAATGAATATTTTAACTATTACCTGCAAGACGGGAATCACTACGATGCCGTTTACGTAGCCGATTCATATATAGAAAGTTACAATATACCTCAATTCCAAGTATATATTGAGGAGTTGGACCTTGAAATCGACTGTATGTGTATTCTTTCTGAGAAGTATTACAGATTTAGGTCTCGCTTTAATCCCGAATGGGAATAACCATCTAAGAGCATCCTTTTACAGGATGCTCTTTTTTTGCGCAATTAAGCTTTAAAAATGTACTGTTTTTAAGTTACCATCAGAATTGAAATCCGTACACTTTTGACGTAATATTGACTATAGAGAATCAAAGGGGCTAAGGAGGAGTTATGAAAGAACGCTATATTCCCGAAAATGTCTTACAAGGCAAACGTATTCTTGGATTCAGATTGCCAAATCTAATTGAGGGTCTAGTTTGGGCCCTGATCGCTTTCATCATAATAGCTCAGGTACCGTTCGTGCCAAAAGTTCGTTGGATAATAACCGGATGTGTTGGACTCTTTTTAATCTTAGTTAACGGCTTAGGTATAAAGGGGCAGAGATTCAGCCAAGCATTCATTAACTGGCTACAATATCGTCCCTATATGAAAAAAATACACTATCGTCGTTTAAATTACGCTCCGGACGAACATAAACAACTTTTCGAAACCTCAAATGGAAAAACTAGGGTGGTAACTATACATGAACAATCGACTCTTGGAAAAATACAAAGAATTTACAAACATTGATTACACACAAGACTTTGTCGATATTGCCGACATAAGCAACGGCTTTATCTTTCTTAATGACGGTTCAGTAGTAAAGATTCTTGAACTTATGCCTATAAACTATAGCGAGAGAAATGATGAAACCAAAGACACTGTCGCTGACATTTTCGGTTTAAACTATAAGCTCTTCCCTCGCAACGGACAGCTCAAAATAATGGACGCCAAGGCTAATCTTGACTCGTTCATAAATAAGATGGAAGAATGCATTACCAAGGAGAAAGAGCCCCGTGTAATCGAGCGAATTCATGACTACATCGAACATGTCAAAACGCTTCAGAAAGAGAATTCCCGAAAAAAGCGATTCTTTTATATCTTCTCCTACGAAGGTGATGCCGAGGAAAAAAAGTCCTCTGACTTTGAGGAAGTAATCGGTGAAATGTGGAATCAGATGACAGTCATCGCAAACGCATTTGCTTCAACCGGCAACTATGTACTTAACGCAGATGGCGATAACATGTACGAGGCTGAAATCCTATATTCGTTCTTTAATCCATCTTCTGTTGAGTCCGAGGGCATAGACCAGCGAATTAAGTCGGTAAATAACGCCATGAACGCCCTTAAAAGCATGGGAACGATAAAAGTACCGTCTACCATCGATTACATCGCGCCTAGGGGCATACAGGCTTTTCCTTGGGATACCATAGCAATTGATGGTGTCTTCCATACATATTTGGCACTAAGAGACAACTCTTATCCTTTAAACGCTTATGCCGGATGGCTTTCAGAAATTATGGAGGAAGCACCCGGATGTGACATAGATATTCATACCCGTAAAGAGTACAAAGAAACAACAATGTATCTTTTAGACAGAGCAACTTTGATACGAAGAGGCTCAGCAGGATCATATACGGGTGATAGAGCCAAACAGGAGGAACTGTTAACTAAGGCAAACAATTCACAATATATACTGAACCTTCTGCAGAAGAAGGATGAGGAGCTGTATTCCGTGACCATAATAATCACGCTCAAGGCTCCCACTCTTAAGGAACTTCGCCAGAAGAAAGCCATTTTCCTAAAAAACATGCGCAGAAACTCGTTCTATTTCGATGACTGTTTCATGCAAACGCAGAACTATTTTAAAATGGCTATGCCCTTAAATTATAAAGTTAGGCAGGTATGTAAAGCCAACAGCCGAAATATGACGAACTCTTCTCTTTCCTCGCTCTACTGCCTTTCCACTTACGAAATGTTTGATCCTGCGGGCTGGGTTATGGGAACGCTTGCAAAGAATGGCACTTTATTTGCATTCAACACGTTTAACAAGTCCATCTTCTCTAATCCGTTTATCTTTATAGCAGGAAAGCCCGGTTCGGGTAAGACCTATTCTGAGTTGATGTTTGCCTCACGTATGCGCATGTCCGGCATAAAAACCATCTTTGTTTTGCCCTTAAAAGGCCATGAATACAAAGATGCGGTAACTTCTATGGGTGGCAGCTATATACCCCTCTTCCCGGGCGCCTCAACGTGTCTAAACATCATGGAAATTCGTCCTGAGGGTATGTCTCAATTGGACGATTCTCTTGACGATGAAGTTCGAAACGAACTGGCAAAGCTTTCATCCTTAAGAGCCAAGAAAACAGCCTCCATCATTACATGGCTAACTCTTTTAATTGGAACTGAGATTCCATATGAAGTTGAAGGTGAAATCAACGTTGCGATTGGTAAAATATATGACCGCTTCGGAATCACGGATGATAATGATTCTATCTGGGAAGACAAGAAAAAAGGTATTCTCAAAAAGATGCCTATTCTCTCCGACCTTAAAGAGGAATTAGAGAAAATTCCTTCTCTCTCCAAAGTGGTTTCAATGTTAAAGACTTGGACTGAGGGTAACTGCTCTAACATGAATGGGCAAACGAACGTTGACTTGAATTCCATGAGCATCGCATTCGACATTAACGAAGATGCAATCGGTCCTCGTTTCTTACCGGCATTCATGTATATTGCATTTGACATGGCATACGATATCGCCAAGGCTAATCTCGATGAACGCTGCGCCATTTTTCTTGACGAGATATGGAAGCTCCTAGTTATCCCCACATGCGGACAGCAGATTTTCAAGCTAATCAAGATTATCAGAGCCTACAATACAACAGTTGTTTCAGCAACTCAGGATATCGAAGACTGTCAGAATAACGAGTATGGTCGTTCCATATTGACACTTTCCGAAACAAAGATATTTCTTAAGGCTTCCAAGGAAGAAATCGATCAGCTGTCAAGGTCAGTTAATATCTCTGCATGGAATGCCACAGAAATTATGGGATTGCCTATCGGAACCGGATTTATCTTCTTTAACAACGAGCGCTTAAAGGTAAATTTCCAAGCTTCAGACCTTGAAGAAGAGACTTATACCCCCGGAGAAAAGGCTAAAGCCAAGATTAGAGAGCGTAGGCAGGTTAATAGAGGCCTTACGAACAACTGAAAAAAGTGATTATCCCCGTATTAAAACGCATTTATACGGTGATATTTGCAAATAATACGGTGATAAATGATTTTAGAGCCATTTTTTATCATTTTTTCCCATTTTTTTATTTATCCCCGTATTAATCAGAATTATCCCCGTATAAAACAAAAATATCACCGTATTAATTGTGATTATCCAAGAAAAAGAGAGGTACAAGAATGAACAATACATATGCATCTAACGCTCAGGGACGGGAATTAAGAGGCATTTTAGACGCAATATCGATTTTTGGCTGTTTATCAAAGGAGCAGGCGATTCAGTTTATGCCCGAAACTCCCTATAATCGCGAGGAAAAATTCAAAAAAATCCTGAATAACCTCAAATACACGCAGGCCGTAAAGGTTGATGGAGACTACGTATTGGCTCCTCAGACAACTCTCAACTTCGATATCATAGATTCTGTATGGTTAATGCTCGAATTACACGAAAAATATGCCGAAGACAAGGCTCCTGCAAGCAATCTTCTTGGTTCTGTAAGAGCCGGTAACGCCATTGAAACCGTTGAATTTATCCTTAACAAGAGCAAAATTGCGCATATTGTACCCCTTTTCATCGATTCACACATCACAAATGCGCTCTTCTTACAGGATAAGTACCTTGCCAATGGTCATTCTGCAGATGAAAAGAACCCTAGAGATATCTACTACTTTATGTGCCGAAACACTGAAATGGTTGAGGCTTTCACAAAGGCTCATATTAAACTCCCTCATGGAATAGCTTTCCTTGAAGGTGAACCCGGCAAAAAGCCTGAAATCAAGCTCTATACAATGGAAAAATAGTTCCAAAAGTGGTCTGATTTTAAGTTTTAAAAGTGTACTGATTTTAATTGCAAACAGTGGCGTAAATCGTACCACTTTTAAAGCAAATATTTCCCATGCCTACGGGATTTGATTAAATCAGCCGTCACCCAGCTTAGAGATGGTATATGCAAAAAGTATTATCTTTGCTTGAGAAACATTTCAGGGCATTCGAAAACGTAAATGGAGCAGTCTCAATGGAAGAATTGAAAGAAATTGAAGAATTTGACGACTCTTGGAATTATGGAAAAAGAGCCGGCAATAACGTAAATAAGAATTACAAGAAGGGAGCGAGACGAAAGATATACGCGCTGCTTATGTATTCTGGCGTTCTCGTTTTGAAATCCTCGTATCTTGTAAGCGGTTCGCACGTGTCATTACTGCACTGCATTAACCGCATGGAAAAAGAGGGCCTTGTCATCAAGGAAAAGAGCCACGGCTATTACTACCTCGCAATTCCAAAGAATAATGTTGAATATAAAGACATCGCGAGCAAGTTTTTTCCTGATGCTCTCCTCTCCCACTATCTTAAATTTGGAAAAGTTCAGACCGAAAAGATGCGTGCACGTGCAGTAAACGTTAAACCTAAAGCCGGCACGCCCAAAAATGAAGTCGCAAAAATCAGAATGTATAACCGAAAGGCTGTTGTAGACGCCGATCGTGTTGCCAGGAACTCGGAAACCATCATGTTTATGGATGGAGCTGAGATAAATATGATTCCGGGAGGCTATGAATATTCAGAAACACCCGAAACAGTTGATTCAAAGCCCGAATTATTTGGAACCGAAAGCATCACAGATGCCTTTTACACGTTCTCAGAGCTTCGAGAATGCCTTGGCGAGCGTCTGATGTTTAATAATACCTCTTCACGAATCAATGGCGTCGTATTTTCACGCGGAGGGAACTATTTAATCTATAACTTCTCTTCTAACTTCAGGAAAATAACGCAGCAGCCGGAAAATTCGCTTAAGGACGTTTTAAACGACTATCTTCCTCAAAAAGGAATGGAAATGTTAAAAGGACCGGTTATCCTGTACAAAAAAGAGACATTGGCGCGTGAACTCTTCTCTCCCGCCACTAAGGAACAGGAAAACTGGTACATTAACCTCACAGACTCATTTATTCATGCCTATCTGCTACCTCTGGCACCGGAAGGGCAGAAACTCATGAAACTAATGACCGTCGAAAACTGGGACACAAGACTTATGACGCTCTTAAACAGCGCCCTTAATCAGAAAATGCATGATTGCTACGACAAAGACATTGCATGTCATGGCATCATTACATACACCAAGAAGCCTTCGGGCCAGCGTGTAGAAAGATACGCATTCTTTTTCACGGTACCGGACATGATAAAGTTCAAGGGCTTCATTACCTGCACCAAAGCCATGTGTAACAAGGATAAATTCGAAGTCATATGCTTTGACTACCAGCGCGAACTCGTAGAATCGCTCGTTGGAAAATACGCATATGTAAACGCTTATCCGTTTGAACCTATATACGAGGCCTTTATGAAGACCTTTGTCCCTTCTACTCGTTTGTAATAAAGGAGAATTGAGCATGAGTATGAAAAAGCCGGACCGCGTTGACCGCGTTAGTCCTTTAAAAGAATTATGGGCTGAATTTCATGATAATAAAGGCTGGGCTATTGCCATACTTGTTATTTCACTAATACTTAGTGTCATCACAAGCAGCGTCTTGGGACTATTAATGAGCCGTGCGGGTCACATTATCATGCCCAAATGGTTTAATAACTATGACATAAACGCAGTCAGTATATTTATCTTTGGCATCTATAAGACCTGGTGGCTCTCATTAATTCTATTTGTCATCTTCTTAGGCTTGTCATTTAAGGTCTATAGGTCCTTACGCCGAACATTTAGAAAAAATTATGACGATAATTACCTGCAGTCAAAGACAGAATCCTTTGGTGGTGCTCATTGGCAGACTTCAGAAGAAATGGATAAGTACTTTAACAAGTACGAATGCATTGAAGATGCTTACGAAGACGTTCTCGGAATTGATGAACATGGCTATTTAAGAGCGCTTAAAGACATTCCCGGACTCCCGATATTCAAACTCTTTATCGGTGCTCCCGGATCGGGTAAATCCGCAGCCATTATCTTAACCTCAATCTTTCAGAATATACGCGCCGGCCTTTCCATGATTGTCACAGACTCTAAAGGTGATCTGTACAGATATACCTCCGCAGTCGCACGTAAAGCTGGCTACAAAGTAAGAGTCTTGAACTTAAAGCCCGGAGAACTTAAAAACTCAGATGGTTTTGACCTCTTCCACTCTCTCAATCCTGAAAGCGACACCTTGGATGTCGATGCAGAAGTTATTACGGACATTATTTTTAAAAACACAACCGGCCTTAAGGAAATCGAGGATTATTGGTATAAAAACGAGTTTAATCTTGTAAAAATGGCCATTATGGTCATTGCCACCGGAGCTTCATATAGGGCAGCAAATACGAATCATTTACCTGAAGTGTTCAATTTCTTATCTACCAATACTCCTGACACTCTCAGAACCAGGATGGAACTTTACAAGACCACTAATCCCGAGATATTTAAGTGCTATCAGATATTCGCAAACTGCGAAGTCCGTAACCAGGGTCAGATAATCAACGGCGCTGCCATGCGCTTGCAGAAACTCGGAAATAAAGTCTTTGCTCACTCGTTAAGCGTGAACGAAATTGATACTGTAGCTCCTATGAAGGAAAAGTGCATTTACTACGTGATTATTCCCGATCAGAATAAGACCTATCGCTTTATTTCATCACTTTTCTTTACACAGATATTTAATGATCAGTGCAATTACTTTGATAACTTGCCTTCGGCTGAACAGGAAAAATCAAAGCCGGTTGTATATCTTTTAGATGAATACAAAACCACAGGTGGAATTGCTAACCTTCCTGATGCCATCGCTTCTATCCGTTCCCGTAAGATTCAGCTCACAATTATCTTGCAGGATATGTCGCAGTTAGACTCCATGTATGGTGAGGAAGATGCAAAAACAATCAAGAACTGCTGTACCATTAAGGGACTGCTCTCAACGAATGACACAGATACAGCTAAAGCTTTCTCGGAATTATTGGGAAGTGAGACGATTATTACCGAATCCAACAGATATTATGAAGGTGCCGGCGACATAATCCATGCACGTCCAACAGTACAAAAAACAATGGGAGAAAATCAGAGATCGCTGCTTCTTCCTGAGGAATTCATGAACGGAAAGCTTACTCGCGATGAAATAGTCTATATCATAAGCGGAATGCCTCCGGTCAGACTCAGAAAATACTTTTCAGAACTCGGGAAAAAGGCAAACCACTTCCTGTATCAGCTTGCTCTTGATGATGCAGCCGTAAATGGTGAAAGAATTCCGTCAAGACATAAGCCTAAATGGCGCCACGATCTTGAAGAAGAAGCTAAGAAGCTTAAGGAACGCGCCGATAATGACGCAAATCTTGCAAGCGAAAACGTTACCTCCTCTTCTACTCCATCGGAAAATCCGGAAGTTGATGATGCTCCAAAAGGCACTCCTCTTTCCGACATACTAGCAGGTTATAATAGACAATAATTTTACTGACCACCAAATTTGCTATTTGACATACCGCCTTTTATACTTAACTTGTAAGGATTTCTTTTCCCCCTTTGTCCTTGCCTTTGCTAAAGAAACGGGTTGTGCGTCCCGCTTAGCAATGGGGCGCTATCCCTCAAATGGCACCCAAGAGAAAACATACATGTCTCCTTACATGTAGGCAGGCCCCGGCGTGATGTACCGGGGCTTGTTTAATGCAAACATATGTTCGTTTATGGTATTCTTATATCTTCTTCCCGTGCTCTTCTTCTCTCCTATCCAAACCCCCACCATATTCTTCTTTCTTCAAAAACGAGCCCTTTGGACACCGTGTCCGGAATGCTGTTTTTTGAAGTGCTCTTCCCTCCTTATATGTCCCATTATCTCCTGATGCACTTTTTTATCCGGACGTCTTTATCTGTTTCGGTTCGCTCGGGAAGTTCCATGCCCTTTCTTGCAGATGTTTCTCTTCACGTTTTTAGCAATTGGACACCGTGTCCAAATGTCACTATTTTGAAGAGCACCATGAAAAGCTTTTCTCTACGCAAATGCCAAACCTATATATGCTAATCTGGAAGCTCATCGTTCCGGCTTCCATTGTTCTTTGTTTTGCCCGGATAACAACCTGCATTTGTCACAGGCTTTACCCAGCCATGCTCAGCGGCTCCACGCTTGCTATAATTCCCATATTCTCAGGCATTCAAAACTTTATAGGCACTCATATATCGCTACATGGAGTTTTCTTCACTTCAAAAATTGCTCTTTTGGACACCGTGTCCAATTTAATTTTTTTGAAGAAAGAAAAAAGGAATGTAACAATTCTTTCATAGTTCTTGCAAAGGTAAAAGAGTAGTAATACAATGATTTTTGTAAGAATAAAAATGTTAAAACCAATTAACGAATAGTTAAAAATCGCTTGCGCGCTTTAAATAATTAAAGTACAATTATTTTGAGTATACAGCAAGAACATGTGTTCGAGGAGGAGAACTATGGCAAAAGTAGTGGCATTGACAATCAATAAAGGTGGAGTGGCAAAAACAACATCGGCCTGTACGCTTGCACAGGTACTGGCGTTAACAAAAAAGAAAGTCCTTTTGATAGACTTGGACCCCCAGGCTAACGCAACAAGACTTTTCGGAATGTATGACGAAGACGTATCAGCGCTCAACCTTAATTATTTAAAGATGCTCACGGAAGACGTGAAAGAAGAGGAGGCGCGCAAGTTTATATGCAAATCCAATGTTAAGGGCATCGACTTAATACCTTCATCTGTCGCTCAACTAAACATAGAACGCATGTCTGAAAGAATAGCCTTTTTAAGATATCCCAACGGAACATATGATATCGAAAATAAGAACATTATCGTAAGCCTCAGAAAGAATCTGTCAAAAATATTTGATGAATACGACTTTGTATTAATAGACAGCAGCCCCTCAATCGATCAGTTAACAGACGTGGCAAGAGCTACCTGCGACGCCATCTTGATACCTGTTACAAATGACTCATTCGCTTTTGAAGGAATAGAAGCAATGATTAACGAAATAACAAGTTTCAACGAATCATACCATGAGTTAAAAAAGATTGATGGAATCTTCCTAACAAAAGTCAAAAAACAGACAAACATTTTCAAAGGGAACTTTAAAGGATATCAGGATATATATCAGGATCGTTTTATTCCTGTCAGCATCAGAGACTGTACTCAGGTTCTTGTTTCAAACACAGAGTTCGAACCTCTTTGCAGCAATTCAAAAGGACTTCATTCAAACGCCTTTGTCGACTACATAGATTTGGCTCAGTCTCTTGACTACATAACCGGAAGAGAAGCAAGCAGACTCAAAAATGAACTTGGAATAGCACAGTAATAATAAGAGGGGGAGAAAAAATGCCTTTAGGTGGAAACAGACCAATAACAACTAATAAGATCGCCGCTCTTGATGCCGTTGAAAGCGGAAGAGCAATGAAGAATATCCCGATAAACAAGCTTCTCGAAAATACATTGAACGAATATGACCAGGAACACGTAGACCGTCTCTACTATTCAATCCTTGAGAATGGCCTTATTGAGCCCATCACCGTATATTTAAAAGACCGTTCAAAGGAAACATATACAATTCTTTCCGGACATACTCGTCTGGCTGCCATAAAGAAATTAACAGAGGAAGAATATAAACGAATTTTTCCTCTTGGCATACCGGCAAGCGTTATAAATAAACCGGATACCGAAATTGATGAGAAAATCATCATTCACGAAGCCAATCTTACCGGCAGAGATCTTTCTCCCAAGGAAAGAATGGAACTTATTGTTGAGTTAAAAGAACTATACGAAAAAAAGGGTTATACAGACATAACAAGAAAGCTTGGCGACAAGTTGTCAGTATCATATAAGACAATCGAAAGAAATGTCGCTGTAAGTGAACTTATACCTGAACTAAAAGAAGATTTCGCCAACAACAACCTCACCTTGAAAGAAGGAGCCGGATTAGCATCACTTTCTTCAGAAGCACAGTTAGAGGTACATAAGTTAATTCAGACTGCAACCGAAAAAGGTGAAAAAGTAAACAGCGAAGATGTTATGAAAATAAAGATTCTGGAAGGAGAAAAGAAAAAGCTTCTTGCAGAAATTGATGCCACTAAATCTGAACTTGAAAAGAGAACAAAAGAGATAGCCACACTTAAGGAAAGAATCGAAAAGAATCCAACCTCTTCGAACAGGGCCAGAGACTTAAGCAAGATTCAGAAGAAAGAAGAAGAAGAGGACGCATTAAAAGAAAAAATTGATGAATTAAAAAAGCAGTTCAATATTTCCGACAAAGAAGCAGGTGCAAGAATAGCAGCAAAGGATTGGTACGCCATGACTTCGGCAAGACTGAATAAAATATCAAGCACCATGTCGGTCCATATCGACCGCCTCGACAAGGAAGAAAAAGACCGCCTGCGAAAGATGATTGATAAGATTCAAAATTTACTAGACCATGAAATTTGATTTTCATATGTTGGCTATATCATAATAAAACTTGTAAGGAGGAAGTCCTATGAACAGAGAGGAATTCATCAATGCTTCAAAGGAAGATAGACTTAAATATCTTGCCTCCGAAGCAAGTCATTTATTAAACAGGCCAAAGCCTAAAAAAGTCACAAGACCAATTATTGAAACAGAGGTTGATCCTGAAGAATGCCTTCGCCGCGACGAAGAAATGCCAATCAAGACACCTTATGAGGAATTGGAAGAACAGATACAAGAAGAATTAGACATGTGGGGTGACCCCTTGGATTAAAAGGAGAATGGGACATGGCAAACAAAGAAGAAAACGCATTCGATGCCTTAAAAGATAAAACTCCTGAAGAGCAGGAGATGTTAATGGCACTTGCCGAGCAGCTTCTTGAAATGACAAAAAATAAAGTCAAAAAAGTGAGCCGGGCATCGGATGAAGACTGGGCAAAAATTAAAAAGTCCGAACATGTAGTAACGATGGGTAAAGAACTTAAGGCTAAAACCAAAGCCACCATGACTATGGAAGACCTTGAGAGCCTCATTGATTCTGCAAAATCCAAAAGACACTTAACCGGAACAATCGTTGGCGTAAGAGCAATTGACTCCGGCGATAACGATCCTGACGGTTCAAAGGCAAAAGCTCTTGCAGAAGCCGCAAAGAAAAACGGAACATCCACCAGCGAGTTTGAAAAGCCCGAAATGACTATTAAGACCTGGGTGGCAGAAGTTCTTTACGGAAATGACACCGTGCAGGTACTTATCCCAAGTTATCAGCTCTATGCTTATAACGTAACCGACAACCGTACTCCCGAAGCAGAGGAGATTGTTCACAGACACTTGCAGGATATGGTTGGCTGTGAAATCGAGTTCGTTGCAAGACATGTCGACAAGGCAAAGAAGATCTGCTTTGCTTCAAGATTACAGGCACTCGATGATAACGGCTGGGGCAACTACATAAGGCAGACCAAAACCGGCAAGCCTCGTATAACGGAAGGCTCTGTTGCCGAAGCTAAGGTAGTAGCCGTAAGAAACCATGCTGTAATCGTTGATGTTGGCGGTGCTGAAACTGTTTTGCAGGCAAACAAAGAAAACAACAACCTCTCATGGGGATACGTTGATAATTGCCACAAGCTTTTCAAGATCAACGATGTTATTCCCGTAAAGGTTCTTGCCTTAAGACAGGTTAAGCACAGAGTATACAACGAATCCTACAACATCATGCAGGTTAAAGTATCTTACAAAGATACTCAGCCAAATCCGATGGAACAATACTGGGACACTATTCACGAAGGAGAAATCGGACTTGCGGAAGTAACAAGAATCTCCGATGCAAGAGTGTTCTGTAAGTATAAAGGTCGTGTGGACATCCTTTGTAAAGCCCCTCAGTACGGTTCACGAGTATTGGTCGGCGATATGAGAAAGGTCCAGATAACAATTAAGAAAACTACCGAGACCGGCGAAAAACGAATCTTTGGTATTTTCGTATCAGAATAATACAAAGGGGTAATAACCAAATGAGCAGCAAGAAATCACTTAGAGTAATGACCATCTTCCTTATAATTTTCATTTTGCTTTTTGGCGTTGCGGCTTACGGCCTTTACAACTTCAAGACTCAGATTGACAAGAACAAGGAAACCATCGCAGCACTTGAAACTGAAATCGAATCAAACAAGCAGTTCGTATATGTTGCGAATGCCGACTTAACAGCCGGTACCGTTTTGGAAGCTGACAAAACCGTAGTAATACAGCAGAATGTAACAGCACTTCCGCACGATTTATATTTCGACGAAACCGATATGGGTAAAGTGCTTATTACAGATGTCAAAGCTTATCAGCCAATCATGAAGAACATGGTTACTGACGAAGTGTTCCAAAACGACACAAGAGAACTTGAAATAGGCGTTGCAACCTTGATGTTAGACCAGCAGGTTAACGACTATGTAGATATTAGAATCCTCTTCCCGGACGGTTCTTCTTACATAGTAATTCCCAAGCTTAAGATTAAGACCTTGTCGTTGGAGAATAACCTTTTCTACTCAAGCTTATCTGAAGACGAAATCATCACCCTCGATTCAGCAACAATCGATGCTTATACGATTTCCGGTACAAAGCTTTATATCTCTAGATACGTACAGGCTAATATGCAGGAAGAGGCAATTCCTAACTACCCTGTAAGACAGGAAACCTTAAAGCTCATGGCAACCGACCCTAACATCTTGACAAGAGCTCAGGAAACATTAAATGCACAGGCAAGAGCAGAACTTGAAGCAAGACTTGCTCTGTTAACTCAGGAGCAGCTTATCGCAATAGCCGAGGGTCACGGTCTTACAGATACAGCTCATGCAAATGCATACGTAAATCAGACTCAGACTGATGTTTCAGCATTCAGCGATGAAAACGCTACAGAAGAGAACACCGAAGCAGGAGACGGCAACTAATGACTAAGATTACTTACGTAGGATTGGAACGGTGTGACTTTGTTTATCACCTGGCATTAATCCTCTCATTACAAGGCTCCGTACTTGTAATAGACAATTCATATAACTTAGACCTCATTGATGCCGTATCCACTGATGGTACACGGGAAATGAGGGAATGGAAAAATATAGTGTTTGCGGCTGATGTGGATTTAAAAACCACAGACACTTCCGACTTTGAATATGTCTTGGTTTACGCCGGTCTTGCCACCAAAGAAAACAGTGTAGCCGAAGATAACTTTACGCTTATTATGCCTGACTTTACTAAGATGGCTATTGAAGCTGTAAAGGACCTTGATGACATGGCTAAGCCCATTTACATATTCAGAGATAAGTGCACCAAGAAATACACGGCCAAAAGCCTTGCAATGTTACTTGGCATAAACAGAAAAGATATCGTCGGTGCCATGAACGTATCCTCACAGGACCTCGGCGCATACGTATCATTAACTCATAACCATTGTTCAAACGTTAAGTTCTTATCCGATGAAATGGTTGAATCGCTTAAATACGTGATTGGCGAAATCTTCGGTATAAGCAATGACTACAAGAAGATAAACAAGATAATCAAGCACGCAAAGAAGGTAAAATAAATGGCAAGCATTTTAGTGAGAGGAACAAGTAACAGTTCCAA
>JAEEGJ010016606.1_pt1 | contig 16845 bp, 12 predicted proteins | sample 8958761 | NCBI WGS metagenome assembly JAEEGJ01 (sample SAMN16246546, study PRJNA631951) | gut metagenome | biome: gut microbiome; feature: rumen; material: RS-attached | host: Bos | place: Iran: Karaj | collected 2018-10 | reverse complement strand
AAAAAGTACTACAAAGATACTGAAAATATGGTGACGGAGGTCACTTCCACAACGGAAAAGAGAGGGGTGGTCTTTACTTTTTTATCATGACTGTTGTATAATTCAAAATTTTTATGTAAGTTTGCAGACTGATTGCGATCACTAACTAAAAACAATAAACAATTATGAAGTACAAACTTTTACGTTTCTCCCTGATGTGCATCCTGGCGATGCTCTTCGGAACGGTTTATGCGGCTGAGGTAACGATGAAGTACTCTGGCACAACAACCGCAAATATGACTGGTAGCAACGATGCTGCTCTGCTTGGTCTTGATGCCACCGAATGGTCGGTGGTTGGTGATAAAGCTGATGCCTCGACTGCGCTCTATCCAGGGTTGAACAAAGATGGTGATTTCCGCTTGTATTTTGATACCAGGGGTGACTGTACGATTACTGTGACATCGCTTAGGGGCACTACAATTAACAGCATTTCAATGACTTTTACGAGTACCGATTATGGCAATGTAAAGGTAACTGTTGACGGTAGTGCAGTGAAAGCAGTAAATGGAGTTTGGCCTATCAACAGCACATCGTTTGTTTTGGGAAATGGAAATACAATCAGTAAGCAAGTCCAAATAAAGGAGCTGACTATAAACTATGAGGCTATCGCCCCAACAGAGATTTCCAATGAGGCCACCTTGACCTTCGCCACTACAGGTGTGGATTGCCAGGGTGTGGCTCCTGCCGAACAGACTGTAGAGGTTGGCTCAAAAATTACCATACCTGCCAATACGACACTCTATGCAGAGGGCAAGACGCTCACCGGCTGGACAGACGGCACCAATCAGTACACGGCTGGCCAGGAGGTGACGGTGAACGGGAATATGACTCTGAAGCCAGTATTTACGCAGAACACAGTATCTCTCAGTGACCGTACAAGCGATGTCGTGCTGAAGTGGGACCTGGAACCCGGAAAGATGTGGGAATTTAATGGGGTGCAGAATAAGACGGGCCTCCTCGTTATTCCTGCAACAGTGAACGGGGAGACGATTGATGTGAAACTTGACTATGAAACCTATAATGGCGGTAAGCTGCACAATGCAGGCCGTTCCAACTGGTGTCAGGCAAATAAGGGCACAAAGTTTGTTGTTCCCTCTTGCAAAGGCGCTACAGTCCAGATGCTTGCTTATTTGGCATTTGGGGCAGAAGGCAAGACTGCAACGACCGTAGAGGGACAGTCGAGCTATGATTCGTCAACGACTCTTGTCTATACTACGGCTAATAAGGCAGAAACGATGGATATCGTTCTTGGCGACGATGCCGGCTATCTGAGTTATCTGCAGGTGACGCTTCCTGTTGTCATTGAGGGTGGCACCTTGAAGGAGAAGGCCATTATCGATACCGACTTCCAAGACTGGACAAATTCGAGCACAACGTCAACCGTGACGACTAACTTCAGCAACGAGACCATTACCTTCACTTACTCGAATACCAGTGTTGACCCGGCGGCTACGAACGATAATAAGTTCAACTCTACTGTTGACCCAGCCTTCAAGGGCTATATTATGTCAGATAAGGAGGAGGCTACCGTCACAACCTCATCATTCAAGAACATCACAAAGATTCGCTATCGTCATGGCGCTACGGGCAGCAATCGTGGATGGGGACTAAAGATGAAGGCTGCCGGCGATGCTGACTGGACTTTAGTTAGTGATGCCACGACAAATAGTACAGCCTGGATTGAAAAGGTCATCAACAAGGAGAACGTACAGTTGCAGTGGTACAATTTGAATACAAGCCAGAATGCCTATATGTTTGAGCTTGAGGTCTATGCCAATGTGCTTGTGACTGCCGAGCAGGTGACGCTTGCAACTGCTGTCAGCCCCGAAGGTGCTGGAACTGTGACGGTGAAGCCTTACGCTGCTGAGTACGACGAGAACACGGAGGTGACGTTGACAGCCGAGAAAAAACTTCGGTTATAAGTTTAAGCAGTGGACAAAAGACGGTGAGGTAATTGGCACCGATGCAACCCTGGCATATACCATTGCAGAGAACAGCACCGTTACGGCTGAGTTTGACGCTGTCGACACCTACGAACTGAAGGTAAATGTTGACGGTTCCAATGACTATATGGTGACAATGAATCCCATGCCTAATGTAGTCGATGGTAAGATGATGTACGAGGCAGGTACAGCCGTGCAACTGACGGCCAATAGCTACGAGGGCCTTGTGACGTTCAACAACTGGAGCGACGGCGATACAGGCTCGTCGAAGCTGATCAGTATGACTGCCGATACACAGTTGACTGCCGTTTACTCGCAGGCCGACATTATTGCCGGTTGGGACTTCTATCTGAAAGGCGGTGAGGGCCGTCCGGCTGACTTTGCCTCCGATGGAAATGAAACTGCCGCGTTGAGCCTTGTCTACCCTGATGGCAAGACCAGTGGCTGGCTCGACAAGAGTGCCGAGGCTGCTGGTGGCTATGAGTCGTTCAAGGGTGCTGCCGTGAACTGGCGAAACGATGTGGAGATAGGCTCTACATGGTGGCAGACGAAGGTGAATGCTGAGAACTTCACCAACATCAAAGTGCAGTTCCAGATGCTGTATAACTACAATGCCTACCAGACCTACAATGCCGAGTACTCGCTCGACGGCGAGGAGTGGACAAAGTTTGGCAGCATCGCGATGACAGGTGCCAAAGTCGTAGCCTCGTTCAATGAAGTTCTGCCCGAAGCCTGCAACAACGCGGAGAATCTCTTCATCCGTATGATTGCTGACAAGACCTCCAGCGTTGACGGTACGGCATCGGCCAACGACGGCAATGCGCTGGCCATGTTCTTCATCACGGGTACGCAGGCTCTCGATAACGATGGTAAGGCTCCCAAGCTTGTCTCGACGGTTCCCGCCGGCAATGCCACTGGCGTATCGGCCAGCGGCAAGGTAGTGCTGACCTTCGACGAGAAGGTGAAGCTGGCTGAGGGAGCGACGGCTTACATTAACGACACCAAGATTAACAGCGAGACGCAGATTGCTGTCAGCGGCGCGGTCAGCGGCAAGAGCATCAGCTTCGAGTATAAGGGTCTTGAATATACGACAGAGTATTCGTTTGTGCTGCCCGCCAATAGCGTGAGCGACCTGACGGACAATACGCTGGAGAGTCCTGTCAGACTAACATTTACGACGATGACACGCCCGACGGTGACGAAGGGCCTGTATGACGAAGTAGTTGACAACGTCGAACAGCTGGTAGCCGCCATCGGTAAGGCTGAAGCCCGCTCGGATAAGAATGTGCGCTACCGCATCTTCCTGAAGAATGGTACGTATCAGCTGCCGCAGGGCACTGCAAACGTGACACATAACGTGGAACTGAAGGACGGTTCATCGCAGCAGTTTGTCACCAAGGATGTCATTACCTATATTAAGTCTGGTAACATCTCGCTTATCGGTGAGAGCCGTGACGGTGTAATCATTACCAACACCATTCCCGCTAACGAAACCTTTGAGGGCAAATATGGTACGGCCAGCGTCTATGAAGGCATAGGCAGCAGCGACGTTCTGCAAGTCAGCGGCTCTGGACTTTACTTCCAGGATTTGACCATCTCTACGGGTATGGCGGATGGACGCGGACGTGACATCGCACTGAACGACAAGGGTACCCAGAACGTATTCAAGAACGTATGCCTGCATGGCTATCAGGATACATGGAAGTCGGGCAAGGGCCTCTACTACTTCGAGGGCGGCGTAATACGTGGACGCACCGACTTCCTATGTGGCGGCGGCGATGCCTTCTTCAATCAGGTTGACATTGTTATGTGTGAAAAGGGCGGCTATGTTGTGGCTCCTCAGGGCAACAGCCATTACGGCTATGTGTTCAAGGATTGTACCCTCAAGGGCGAGGCCGGCGACGTAAGCGGCAATTACAACTTGGGACGTGCCTGGACGGCTGAAGCTGAGACTTACTTCATCAACACCACGATGGAGGCACTGCCCAATGCCAAGGGCTGGGCTGAATGGAATAATGGGCCGAAACGCTTTGCTGAGTTCAACTCAAAGACAGCCACCGGTACTGATGTCGATCTTAGTTCGCGTGCCAAGACCATCAACGGCACTCCAAACGTACCCGTTCTGACCGCAGAGGAAGCCATCGAGATTGGTGACCTCCACAACAGTTTCGGCGACTGGGATCCCACCCTCGCCACTGAGCAGGCTCCCGTGCCGCAGAACGTGAAGCAGGAGGGCAACAACCTCGTTTGGGACAACAGCAACTACGCTCTGCTCTGGGCCATCGTGAAGGACGGCAGCGTCGTTGGCTTCACCACCGAACCGACCTACGAGCTGACGAAAAGCGGCACCTACGCCGTTCGCGCCGCCAACGAGATGGGCGGTCTGAGCGAGGCTTCCGAGAGCGTTGTGGCTACCGTTGCTGAAGTTGTGAAGGTCACTCTGAACGCTTCTGGTTATGCAACGTTGGCTTCTGCCAAGGCTCTCGACTTCTCTGGTGCCGACGCTCCGAAGGCCTACATCGTTACCGCTACCACTGATACCAAGGCCACACTGGCCTCCGTTGATGCTGCTCCCGCTGAGACGGGTCTCGTGCTGAAGGGCGAAGCTGGTGCAGAGTACACCATTCCCGTAGCTACAAGTGCAACCTCCATCGAGGGTAATCTGCTTGTGGCTGCTGTGACCGCCACAACTGTTGATGCCAAGAGCGTCTACGTGCTCGACGGCGATAAGTTCAAGGTGTTCACAGGTACCAAGATTCCCGCCGGCAAGGCCTACCTGCCTAAGTCTGGCGTCGGTGCCCGCCTGCTGGAACTCGTCTTCGACGACGCCACCGGCATCGCCACCGTTCCCGTTGACATTCCCGTTGACGTTCCCGTTTACGACCTGCAGGGCCGCCGCGTGAAGACTCCTTCAAAGGGTGTCTACGTGGTTGAAGGAAAGAAAGTAATCATTAAGTAAACGAAAGGAGGACATACTTATGAAGAAAGAATATGAAAGTCCAGCTGTTGAGCTGATTGACATGGAGCTCGCAGGGATGCTGGCAGAGTCTGACAGCATTGGAATCAGTGATGAAACGACAACCACCGTAGACTCGCGGCAATCGTTAATCTTCAGTCTGCCAGAAGAATAAATGAAAAGAAGCGCATTCATTCTCTTGTCCTTGGCCGCAACGCTCACCGTTGCGGCCAACGGTGTTTACAACGTCCGCGACTTCGGCGCCAAGGGCGACGGGCGAACCCTTGACTCGCCTGCCATCAACGCCGCTATTGAACAGGCTGTGAAAGATGGTGGCGGACAGGTGCTGCTGCCTGCAGGCACCTACCTCAGCGGCAGCATCCGCCTGAAGTCGAACATCGACCTCCACCTTGCCGCCGGTGCCACCATCCTCGCCGTCGACCCGAAGAAGTTTCCCCCTACGGGGGGGACGGAAGGGGGGCTTGAGCTCTACGACGAATCTGAGCCTTTCGACTTCCCCGAGTACCAGGACGGCGGCCATACCTACTTCCACAACTCGCTCATCTGGGCCGAGGGGCAGACGAACGTCTCGATTACCGGCCACGGAATGATTGACGGCGAAGGCCTGACGAAGAAGGACACCGAGAAGGCCGGCCAGGTGCAGGGCGGCAGCATCGGTACCGGCGACAAGGCCATAGCCCTGAAACTCTGCCGACAGGTCACCATCCGCGACATCACCATCTACCGCGGCGGCCATTTCGCCATCATCATGACGGGCTGCGACCTGTCGACCATCGACAACGTCACCATCGACACCAACCGCGACGGCTTCGACATCGACTGCTGCAAGTATATGACCATCACCAATTGCAAGATCAACACACCGTCTGACGATGCGCTGGTCTTGAAGTCGAGCTATGCCCTGACGCGGCCTGTCATTACTGAGCACATCGCCGTCACGAACTGCAACATCACGGGCTATAAGTGTGGCACGCTGCTCGATGGCACTTACGTGCCAGAGCCGGTAGGGTGGGTGTGTGGTCGCTTCAAACTGGGTACTGAGTCGAATGGCGGCTATCGCAACATCTCGCTCACCAACTGCACCTTCGCCTATTCGTCCGGCCTCGCCTTCGAGGAGGTCGATCAGGGGCGTATGGAGAACATCGTCGTGTCGAACATCACGATGTCGCACGTCCACCATTACCCCATCTACATCACCACGGGTTGCCGCAACCGGGGCCCCAAGGAGGTGACGCGCCTCTCGTCGGCCCGCGACATCCAGATCTCGAACCTCATTGCCGACGACTGCGACTCGCTCTGCTCCATCATCGTCACGGGCATGAAGGACGAGCCCATTCGCAACGTCTGGCTCTCCAACATCCGCCTCTACTTCAAGGGCGGAGGCACGCGCGACCTCGTCAACAAGGACTACCGCGAGCAGGGCACCAACTACCCCGAGCCGAAGTTTGCCGGCTGGACGCCCGCCTACGGTCTCTATGCCCGCCACGTTGAGGGCCTGCATGTCGACGACGTCACCTTCCGCTACGAGCGGCCCGACTTCCGCCCGGCCGTCGTGCTCGACGACGTGCGCGACTGTACCCTCCGCAATATCGATGCGCCGACAGAGCCGGGCGTCGACCAGATTGTTCAATTCCGTTCAAGCAATGTTACGAAATAAGCATCTTAGAATTCTGACCGCCGTGCTTGCGCTCGCTGCCTTCGTGCCGGTGGTGGGGCAGCGCAGCCAGGTGCTGCTCGAGACCACCGAGGGCAACATCCTGCTGACGCTCTACGACGACACGCCCCGTCATCGCGACAACTTCCTGCGGCTGGCCGATGAGCATTTCTACGACTCGCTGCTGTTCCATCGCGTCATCAAGAACTTTATGATTCAGGCGGGCGACCCCACCAGTCGTCACGCCGAACCGGGTGCTTCGTTAGGCGAGGCCGATAATGGCTACACCATTGAGCCAGAGCTGTTTGCCGGCGACGGCCGCCTGCTGCACCACCATCTGCGCGGTGCCTTGGCCATGGCCCGCGAGGGCGACGACGTGAACCCTGAGCGCCGCTCCAGCGGGTGCCATTTCTACATCGTCTGGGGGAAGACTTTTTCAAGCAGCGACCTGAAGCAGATTGGCGAGCGCCTCGACACGATGACGCAGCACCGCGTCGTGATGACACCCGAGCTAATGGACCTCTATCGCAAGAACGCCGGCACACCCCACTTGGACGGCCAGTACACCGTGTTTGGCGAAGTCACCGAGGGCCTCGATGTCGTCAAGCGCATCCAGCAGGCCTTCACCGACGATGCTGACCGGCCTGTCGACGACGTCCGCATCCTGCGTGCCCGACGGGTCAGCCGATGACACGTCTTCACAACAATTTTCTCCGCAAGCCTTGCGGAGATTTTTGTTTCTCGGAAATCTTTCGTAACTTTGCAAACTGAAATGACGACGGAGCAACTGACGGCTGAGGAAATGGCCCAGGAGGTGAAGCGGCTGACTGGGCTGCTGGCGGCGGCAGGGCGCAAGGACCTGCTGCTGCGGGCTGTCGGCGTGCCGCTGCTCGAGGAGCTTCGCATCGAGGCGGCGCGTGGCGAACTGTCGCGGCTGGTCATTACTGAGGACTATCGGTTCCTCCTTGCCGACTATCACGTCGAGGTCGAGCTGCAGCCCGTCCACAAGGCGGTCTACCTGTTGTTCCTGGCCCATCCCGAGGGCATCGAGTTCAAGCGGCTGCGCGACCATCGGCAGGAGCTGCTGGGCTACTACCTGAAGACGGCGCGCATGATGGACCGGGAGAAGATTGAAGAGAGCGTCGACAAACTGATTGATCCGCTCGACAATGCCATCAACGAGAAGTGCTCGCGCATCAAGAAGGTATTTCTCGACCTGATGGACGAGTATCGCGCCAGCTACTACATCATCGGCAGCCATACGAAGAAGCACATTGCCGGACGCGTGTGGTACGAGCGTCTGAAGATCGTCACGCTGCCGAGGGAGATGGTGGAAATGAGAAGTGAGAAGTGAAGAGTGAAAGGTGAAAAGTGTAAGAGATATGGGAGAAGAGAATAATACGCTGCTGGACTTCGGGCCGGTGGAGAACAAGATGGAGGGCATCATCAAGGTGATTGGTGTGGGCGGCGGCGGTTGCAATGCCGTGCGCAACATGTACAACGAGGGCGTCGACGGCGTGTCGTATGCCGTCTGCAATACCGACAGCCAGTCGCTGTCGCGGTCGCCGGTGCCCGTGAAGATTCTGCTGGGCGAGTCTGGTCTTGGCGCCGGCGGCAATCCCGTGCTGGGGCGCTCTGAGGCCGAGACGAATGTGTCCGACATCGAGCGGCTGCTCTCCGACGGCACGAAGATGGTGTTCGTGACGGCGGGCATGGGCGGCGGCACGGGCACCGGAGCTGCTCCCGTGGTGGCCGGCGTGGCCAAGCAGATGGGTATGCTCACCGTCGGCGTGGTGACCATCCCCTTCTACTTCGAGAAGAAGCGGAAGATTATCAAGGCCCTGAAGGGCGTCGAGGAGCTGCGCAAGAACGTCGATGCCCTGCTCATCGTCAACAACGAGCGGCTGTGCGACGTCTATGCTGACTCTGAAATCTCCGTCAAGGAGGCATTCCGGCGCGCCGACGGCATCCTGATGGACGCCGTGAAGGGCATTGCCGAACTGATAACCCTGCCCAGCGACGGCGGCATCAAGAGCGACTTCCGCGACGTCGAGGCCACGATGAAGAACGGCGGCGGCTCTATCATGGCGATGGGGCGTGCCCGCGGCGAGCGACGTGTAGAGCATGCTATCAAGAATGCCCTGGACTCGCCGCTGCTCTACGGCAACGACATCGGACGTGCCAAGCGCATACTCTTCAATATCTATTCGAGCGACGAGCACCCCATCTTCGTCCAGGAGATGCTGCAGATTGACGACTTCTTCGACCAGCTCGACCCGAACATCGACGTCATCTGGGGCACCGCTACCGACGACTCCTTGGGCGAGGATGCCAAGGTCACCATTCTGGCCACCGGACTGGAGGACGAACTGCGCAGGGAGGTGCAGCAGGATGCCCACCAGAACGAGGACGACTACTACGAAGACCTCATTCCCCTGCTCTACAAGCCCGCGAAAACGGTCAATGTAGGTAAAGTTCTCACCAAGGAGCCAATCTTCGAAGTAGAGTCCGCCCCCGACCCAGAGCCCGCCGAGCCGGAGCCGACGCCCCCGCCCGTGCCCGAAGAGCCGCGAAAGCCCACCATTATCGACAAGATAAGGAATTATCTCCTCAATCTGGTGAAGGACGACGGCGACTACTAACCCGCCGGGTTAAGCCTGCTAACCCGCCGCCTTAGCATCGTGAGCCGGCGCCTCAGCATCGTGATCCGCCGCCTCATGAAAATCATGCTTAACCTCACTCCAATCTCCTGAACCCCCGATTCCCAAAGCGTTTCACGATTCTGGAACCTCACCCCTAACCTCACTCCCAACCTCACCTCAACCTCACTTCACCCTCAAAAGTGAGGTTCAAGTGAGGTTTCGCCGAGTAACCTCACTCCCCGAAACCCCAGTGTACATCGGCCTTTCAAGCCAGCAAGTGAGGTTAGGAGGTTAAAATCGAACAGTCAACAAAAAACAGGGTTGTCGTTTAACCGAGTCAACCTATCTTAGGGTTAAGAAACATAGGTAGTCAACCTAAATCAGGAAACTACAATTGCCCCAGTTCTTATTTTTCCATCGAATCATTTGGCTCTTTCGCTTTTTCTTTATAATTTTGCATTGTCGATAACTAAAAGCTTATGAAGAATTACCTGATTAGCGAAGCAATAGGCGATATAGCAGGGAGTGCTTACGAGGGGAAAGCACACCGCATTAAGGATTATGATAAGGTGAAGATGTTCAGCAGTAGGGCGCGCTTCACGGATGATACCGTGCTGACCTTTGCTTGTGCAGAAGCATTCATCGACCATCTTGATATGACGATGAACCTCTGGAAATGTGCCAACGAACATCGACACGCTGGTTTTGGCAGCAAGTTCAAACTCTGGATGGCCAGTCATCATCCCCAGCCATATCGCAGCCTCGGTAATGGTTCAGCCATGCGCTGCTCCTCTGCAGGTTGGCTGGCGAAAACCGAAGAAGAGTGCATCCGGATGGCTCATGAAACAGCTGCCCCTACTCATAACCATCCCGAAGGTTTCAAGGGCGCAGAAGCCACAGCTCTGACCATCTTCCATCTGAAAAACGGTAAGGATAAGGAGTTCGTGCGCGAACACCTGTTAAATGAGTACTATCCGGATTGGGCCAATCAGAACTATTCTGATTTCCACGACTCTTACGCTTTCAACTCCACCTGTGCCGGTACTGTTGGGCCTGCCATAATTTGCTTTTTGGAGTCCAAAGACTATGTAGACTGCATCAAACTCGCCATATCCCTCGGCGGCGATGCTGACACCCTCGCCGCCATTGCTGGCCCAATGGCTTATGCCTACTACAAGAAGATGCCCGATGCTTTGGTATATCAGGCTCTAAAGAAACTCCCAGATTGGATGGTAGATGTCAGCGAGCGGTTTGATGAGATGGTTAATTCTCAATATGTAAGACATTCGATGTGCTTATAGAACTTGTGAATGATACAATTTTGTGTAATAAATATGGTCTGCAATCTTTGCAAAGAAAATTTACTTAAGAGAATATGGACAGTTACGTTGAATCAATTAGTCACACTCAAGGCGATGTTCTTAATTATCTCAAGGATGTTCCTCAGGGAATAACCTTTGTTCATGGCAAAGCAGGAAGTGGTAAAACGACTTTAATAAAGAAACTTGTTGGGTTGGTTAGCGGATGCGTGGTGCTAGCCCCTACCAATATGGCAGCTAATTTATATCATGGAGCTCGTACAATACACTCCTTTTTCTGGGGAGCACTAGATGATTTGGAAGAGGGCTACCAAAATCCAAGTCGTCTTGAAGGTAGAGACATGAGCAGGACTCGTGGAGGATTAAGTGGTGTCAGAATGATCATAATCGATGAGATATCTATGGTTCGTTCAGATTTGTTTGAAATGATGAACCAGATATGCCAGAAGGTCAAAGGAAATACCCTTCCGTTTGGTGGTATCCCACTTGTTGTGGTTGGTGATTTGTTCCAACTCCCTCCCATAGTTAGTGACGACGAAGTGCTTAAATATCTACAGAATGAATATGGCGGTATTTATTTCTTTGACAGTCATGTTATCCAGAGAGAAATGCATCATATCAAGTATTTTGAGTTAACAAAGTCGTATCGCCAAGAAAATGATCCTGATTTTGTTAAGATACTTGATGCTTTTAGATTGCCCATGGATGCCAAGCAGAAGGTGAAGATTATGGACCTGATTAATAGTAGAGTAACCACAGATGTTCCTAATGACGCTGTATATGTGGCTTCATCTAATGAAGAGGTCCGTCAAGTCAATACCAAAAAATTGGGAGAGTTGCCAGGTGAATCTAAAACCATTTATGCGGAATATAACATCCAAAAAAAAGACGGAAGTGGCAATGTTGAATTAAATCATAGTCAACTGCCATCCAGTGAAGATATTTATGAGATAGTTTTACCCTCAGCCTACGATTCACAACTTACATTCAAGAAAGGTGCAAGGGTTATGTTTACTAAAAATAGTAAATCAAGATATATAAATGGAGATTTTGGAATAATCGAAGACTTTAATGGGCAATACTTTACTGTAACAAATGAGCGGACACATGAATCTGTCAAATGCCCAGATCCTTTTGATAGATACAAGGATAGCCAAATGTACGAAAGGCGCTATGAGATGGAATATGATTCTGTCAAGCATCGGCTTGTTCGGAAAACCCCATATATCCAAAGAACCAAGCAATATCCTTTAAAACTGGCATATGCATTCACAATACATAAGGCACAAGGCCAAACATATGAGAAGGTGATCTTGGATCTGAACAGCCACATCTTTGCGCCAGGCCAGCTCTATGTCGCACTTAGCCGGGCTAAATCACTTCAAGGGCTATTCTTGACAAAACCAGTGAAATATAGTGATATTATCTCTGATAATTCAATATTTGAGTTTTTGAGTAAGATGAGAGCTCATAACTTGGAAGTACAAACTGATTGCCTGTCACAATCTCAAGGTGAGATATCCAATGAACTATGCGATAATTTCGCTCATTTCATCCAAGCGAACGAATCTAATAAATCTTCCCAGGAGTACTTGATGCATACCCTTGGGAGTTTCAAAATGTTGGTACATATTCATGAATACAAAAAGGCTGCTTGGGAGTTGCAGAAAGTTGTCGATTTGATAGGCTCAACTTATGAAACGGATAAATGTTTGCAACTTCCAGACTGTGTAAAAGGAGAGCACATTACAGAAGAAGAGTGCCAATCTGCATTGAAAACGGTTTTTGAGAAGTATACCGGACTATGCACTTTACCACATAAGCAATATCAGTCGGAGAATCGTACAGTCACGATAAATCTTTCTGCCCAATGAGCAAAGGGCAGTTTTGTTTTATTTGACGATTATTTCCTGTTTTCCCCCTTTTTTCACAAGGTTTATGACTTTCACAAGCCTTGTGAAAACATTTTTTTATAAAAATTTTCCCCAAAATATTTGTTTTGTTCAGATATTCTTTCTATCTTTGCACTTGACTCAGTTAGTCCGCAAGGGCGAGAGGGTCAAGACATATTGGTAAAAGGACGTTTACGAACGTTATCTTCGATGTGCTAATCTCGCAAATTAGAACTCTCTTCGAAGGAACGCAACCGAAACGTTTACGTTGGGTGTATTGTACACAGCTACAATATATCACTGCGTGGGCTAACTTGAGTTGCTTATCCTAAGAGAGAGGCAATGCGAGAGCCTGCACATGGGATAAGCGAGAAGTAGTGACTCCCACGTCTTTCATATTAACTAAAACTATAAAGCTGAAACTTGGGAGGTCAATAGGCGGCTGATTATCAGTTTGAGTAACTTGTTACATTTATAGGAGTTCACAGAAAAATCACACCAATAAGTTAGAATGGATTATAAGCACCTGTAAAACTATTACCACCATAATAATTATCAAACCTATTAGGAGTAGAACTATAAGCATCTCTAACCTGTGATGGTAAGTGACCTTTACCACTCATAAACTGACCAGCACGTTTAATCGAAGTTGAAATATTATCAAATAATCTCATAAAGCCCATAACACCAACTTGACTCGCATTAAGCTTCTCAACATCATAGCCTAACTGTCTACTTATATCATTGTTAATGCCTTTTGCTTCATTCTCTAACTGCTGACGAACCTTCTGTAATTTAACTAACTCCGTTTCAGCTGCATTTTTATCAACCTCAGACTGTATACCTTCCATTCTCTTCTTACTCTCGGCAATCTGTTGGTTAATATTCTTAATCTGAGCACCAATTTCAGCAACACGAGCCTTACTCTCACTGATATTCTGTTTAAGAGCTTCTATCTGTTTAATATTCTGTTCCTCAATAAGCGGTAACAAAGTATTATTATAGAAATCTTGATAAGCATTCTGTAGAGCCTTACTCTTCTCTTCTTCAATACCAATCTTTAGATTTTGGTCGATAAGCTGATTTTGCTTATCCATCTGATTGATAACAGCATCTAACTGTTTCTTATTTAATTTCAAATTCTCTTCAGCTACACCTGCTTGACGTGCATTAGCCTCAGCATTGACTGTAAGCGCACTAGCTTGTGCCTCATTAAGGTCTACTTGAGACTGTGCCAACTTATTAGCATTAACTAAAGCGGGGTCGATTAACTGAGTATGACCAAGAGCACCACTACCCATACCTGGCATACCTGGCATACCAACACTCTGTGGACTCGAAGTAACAGATTGAGACTGACCACCATTAATAGACTGTGCAAAACTATTGGGGTTAATACCTGCTTGCATAGCACGCTGCATCTGTGCCTGTGGACTATTATAAGCATTATTTAGATTATACATCTGTAAATTGAAATCTTGCGTAGCTTCTCTCTCTGACGTATTATACTGCTGTGTAAGTTCACGCTGCTCATTTGCAAAGTCCATCTGAGCTTTCTGCATATCCTCTTGGAAGTGCATATTACGGTTATTTTCATAATGACCAAAAAGACCATTCAAAAAACTTTCTCCTATTCCTAAAAAATCTAAAAAAGCCATACCTTTACCATTATTACTATTTGAGACTAACGGAGAACTATAATCTGTAGGAGCATATATACTCGCATATTTATAAGTTGTATTATCCATAATTATCTCTTATTTAAAAAAAGGGACTTACAACGAAGTCCCTTAATAATTAGTTAACTTTAACACCATTTACATCAGCGACTACACTGTCACCTTTACTATCAAACTCATAACTATCATAGAGACTATGCATTGGAGAATTAGATGTCACATTGAAATTGTGGATGACATAGAACTTATCAGCATTAGAATTAGTATTGTAGAATATTCTATTATACTGATTATTGTCTGTACCTTGTACAAAGTCAATAGTGTGAACAATATCTAACTCATTAGGCTTACTACTATCATAGAAATCTTCCATATTAATATCACGCATCAAATTCCAAGCTGTTGAAGTATCACCTGCAGCACTCTTAGAATGAAGTTGGAAGTCACCTGTCATCTTATCTCTACCAATTTTATACTCACTATAACGTGGAGTCCAACCAAACACACCGTTAATATTATCAGTAGAAGTATAATATGTATCAATCATCTGAGTATCATTACTATCCACAAACTGAGGTATATATAACTCACGTCTTGCAATAGCTTGATTACCTAATTGGTCAAATTCTGGAGTCCAGAAATCCAATCTATTTAAGTGCATAGTAGTACGGTCTTGACCTTGATAATAACCAACAATAGGTATAATTGAGCTTACAATAATAAACATACCATATTCATCAGTTGAGAACTCGAAACCTTGACCACCATAAGACAAACCTTTACCTGCAAATGCACCAAGCTGAGCACCTTCTGTATCACTATGTGAGAACACATCAGCAAACTGTATAGGTTGGTTCATAGCACCAATATAGTTTGAACGGTTAAGCTTTTCAGCACTAAGTGATTTACCAAATCTTGCATAATATCTATCAAGAGCACGTGAGCCAACTAACTGATGACGTTTGAAATAGTCTGTCATAGCTTTAAGAGCATCTAATGCGTACTGAGAGATACCATGTACATTATTTGTCTTTGGATTTTCCTCTGTAGCATTACCTACCTTTGGAGCATAAACAGCATCATCATCAATATCATTCGTAATAAGAAGATTAGAGCTACCACCATTAGTATTATTAACGTCATACATAGTCATAGTAGAAACATTAACATCATTTGCAGCGGGACCTGTAGGAGCATCAAAAGCGGAAACAAAGTAGTCAGAGTCATAGTTAACAGCCTTTATACTATTCAACACGAAATACAAATCACTACCCGAAATATATGGGTCACGACCTACATCATCAGACAATAAACTTGTTATCCTATTATATGCAACATCTCCAACGTACTGACTTGGCCAATACCAATCGACATACACTTTAAGAGCACTAAACAATGGAAGCGCACTATTCTTTACAGTATTATAACCATAACCTTCAGTATCAACAGCAGTAATATAGGATTGAAGAGAAACAAAATCTACATATATATCAGTAATCTGACCATCACCATCGGGATTAGGCTTTATAGCACGACTAAACCATTCCTCATCAGCTATAATTTCAGCAGCACCATCAGAAACAGATAAATCCCAAATTGGACGATAACCTAATGAATGCAATATCTTAAGAAATCTACGTCCTAAATTCGTAAAAGAAAAAGCTATAGAACCAGAAGTACCAAAAGTACCATCTTGATTATAACTATGTATCCACAAAGTAGCATCAGAAGCAGAAGGAATATCAGCAACCTTCACCAAAGGTTCACCTGTAGCATCAAAAAACAACTTTAATATATCAATATTAGAAAAATAAGGAACTGTAGAAGGAATTGTATTAGGAGCACTCAAATCAGAAGACACGTGCATAGTGTCTGTGATAAAGTCATTCCATCCTTTAAATACAGTACGATAAGGAACGAAGAATGCACGGTTGTGGATGAGCGAACGACCCAACGTTGGGACTGGCATCGCTGCAAGACGTGCAAAGGTCTCCATATTTACATTTAACTTTTCACCTGGTACCATCTCCTTAGTATAAACGGGGCTATATTCCATCCAATTGGAAGTGGTAAGGTGTTGACAACTAAGGTCGAGAGTAGTATTTTTCTCGAGAGCTGTCTTTACTTTAAACTTATCTAAAAAATTTGCCATTTGTAATAAAATTTTTAATTATTATTATTTATACTATTTTCTATCTGATTTAACAATCTGTCAGCAGTATCTGCCTGACTCGCACTGTTAATACCTGTAAGGGTAGAAACACTCTTTAGCATATCTACAGCACCAACTAACTGCAACTGTTCAATACCAAAATCACTGAACTTTACACCTTTAAACTTATCAGCTGGAGACTGCGTTTTTACTTCACTCTTTTCATATACCAAGCCATCTTTACCTATATACTTCTGTTTCTCTATTACCTTAGTAGTCTTAACAAAATTAACTATAGGCTTATAATCCTTACATAATCTTTCAACGTGACGTTCAACTGTTATCGGAGTCTTCGTCTCTTCTTTAATTTCTTCTTTCTTTTTTGCCATCTTAATCTTTTTTAATTAAATTATTATTATCTGTAACTACTCAGCACCCCGTGGAATGAGACATGAAACAGGGCTCGTTAATAATTCATAAACTTGTTTTTTTGATTATTCGTCACCTTTGATTATCCGCTCATCTATGGAGTGCTGTACGCAATAGCC
>JAEEGJ010016605.1_pt1 | contig 16846 bp, 13 predicted proteins | sample 8958761 | NCBI WGS metagenome assembly JAEEGJ01 (sample SAMN16246546, study PRJNA631951) | gut metagenome | biome: gut microbiome; feature: rumen; material: RS-attached | host: Bos | place: Iran: Karaj | collected 2018-10 | reverse complement strand
CGATGTTGACTCCGGCGTGGCAGAAGAAGCGGCCGTCCCGGACCTTCTCTTCGTAGCGGCCGACATAGCCTTCGCAGCTGAACGTTACGTTCATCGTTCCTCCTTCTCCCCGCTTCTGCCGTATGAATTCCATCAGGGTCCTGAACTCTGCGTCAGACAGTTTCATATCCGGATCGCTGGCGGCGCGTCCGATGGGGATGACAGTAAACAGCCGCCATTGCTTCAGGCCAGTGGCCTTGAGGAGGTCGTACATCCCGGGGAGTTCGCCGATGTTCCTTTTGTTGACGCAGGTCACAACGTCTCCGTTGACGCGCGGGTCACGGGCAAAGGCATTGATGGCCCGCAGCGCGCGCGAGTAACTGCCGGGGATCCCCCTCATCCACTCGTGTGATGCTTCCAGACCGTCGAGGCTCACCGTCACTGCTCCAATCCCGGCCTCAACCAGCTTCAGGTGCATCGCATCGTCATAAAGCCAGCCGTTCGAGACCAGACTCCAAAGCAGGTCTCTCTTGCGCAGCTCCCTTCCTATCTCCAGTATGTCCGGGCGCAGGAGCGGTTCCCCTCCGGTGAGAACCACATTGAAGTTCTTTGCGCGCTCCTTCTGCGGAATTGTATCCACGGCTGCCAGGAAGTCAGCCAGGGGCATATCCTTCTCCCGCTCAGCGATTCCGCAGTCGCTTCCGCAATGACGGCAGCGGAAGTTGCACCGTGTGGTACACTCCCAGAAGAGATAGTTGAGCTCGTGGACTCTTATCTCATTGTTTCGCAATGTGCGGAAGAGGATCGGATTCATTTACAATAAAAACACAATGAACTTAAAATTACGTCTTTTTTTTGTTTTCCGCCAAAGTGTGGAAGGCGGATGTGCCTCAGATGGCGCAGGAGGCCGATTGTCCTTCCACAGTGCCCGTTCCAAGGCCGGTGTGGAAGGGCGAACCCCGTTCTAGCACTCTCCTGCGCGGTTACGCCTTCCACACTTTGGAGGAAAAGAGGTGCGCCTGTCTGGCGGGAACACAACAAGCAACCCTATTCTGTCGTTTTCAGCACAAGGCTTACTGCTTCTCTATACTTTCGAGAAACAGGAAGGCTCGCACTGCCTACGGAAACCGCATCAGTGTCGGCCGAAGAAATATGATTGATATTGACCAGATAAGATCTGTGAATCCGGAGGAAATCTTCACCCAGCAGGTTCTCCCATTGGCTGATTCCAGTCTTGTTACGGTATGATTCTCCAGTCACAGTTATGATGCGCACCTCGGTATCGTTAGACTCGATATACGCAATATCGGCCATGTTAAGTGTGACACTTTTCCTGTCTGAGAAGAAAGTGATATTACGGTCTTTGGACTTGTATCTTTTGTCAAGCCATCTGGTCCAGGCATAATCTCCCAAGGAAAGAGCCGTCAGTATGAGTCCCAGGAAAGCAGGATTAATCAGCATCGGAGATACTTCTTTTCCTCTATGCCCCATTCCCCCATCAATGATGGTAGCCAAAACGGAATAGTGCAGTACGACAATCAGCAGGATTACGGCGACGACAACAGCCAGCGACAAATATATTTTGTCCATCGGCTTCCGAGCCTTAGGCATAAGGTATTCAAGTGCAAGCGAACAAGGGCAGAAAACCAGTCCAAGCAAAACTGCCTGGACAAGAGTGTAATCCAGACTCATAAGGATAGCTGCCAATAAAACTATAGCGGCCAGCCAGTATGCGATGCGTCCCAGTGTTCTCATAGCAAGACAAAAATAGACATTTCCATAGGCGTCTGCAAGCCGGAACTCGTTACAGGAGGTTTTGACAGGTCTGCAAAGGGTTTCAACTTTGGCTCATACGTATAGCCTGCAGTAACTTTGCATCAAACCAAAACAGTTAAGCCATGAAAGAAGAAATCATCTATGTTGTGGATTCACTGGGTGTGAGTCATCCTCAAACCATCGAAAGGGCAAGTGAGCCTATTACTCATTTTTTCGTAGAAGGTGGCCTTGCCGGCATGATTGTTATCACGCTCCTTCTGATTGCACTATTTATCGCTGCGTGGAAAGCTCCCCGCTGGGTTAAGGAAATAGGCATAGGCGCACTGGTGGTATCCGTCTTCTGGAGCCTGCTCGGCTTCGCCCAGGCATTGGATACCATCCAGAGATTTGGGGACGTTCCTTTCTCAGTCGTGTGCGGCGGTATGAAAGTGTGCCTTATCAGCACTTTTTACGGCCTTATCGTCTACTTCATCTCCCTTGTAATCCGCGTCATCCAGAAACCGAGGATATAGCTGGCAATTTGTTTAGATATATTTGCAGACTTCACCGTATGGCAGTCTGACAAGAGACGCTATCTGGCGGGATGAAAGGCGGAGCCGTCTGCGCAACTGCTGTGCAAGCATAATGCGTCCCTGCGCATTGAGTCTTCGCACATCTGCAAATCCGTACATTTCTTTCATTATATTTCGGCAATGCTGCCTTGCCTCGATATCTTCCAGCGCGATGCCACGGTATGCAGCGATCCTTTCCTGAACAGCCAGGTCCCGGCTTCTGCTGCTGGCGAGAAAGACACGAAAGCAATTGGCTGTTTTGTAAATATGCTCGAAATGTGCAACGTCAACATAATTGTCGGGCAGAAGCAGACCGTCGCATAAGATCCAATTCCCTGGAATCGGGCGATGGGAACCGAGATAATTCCGGAGCTCCAGGTAAGGCAGACTATCCGCCCGCACCGGAGCAATACTTACTCCAGTGGGATCAGACTGCCAAACAGACCGGTGCCCAGGTCCCCGAAAGTACATAGAACCTGTTCCCCACCGATAGTCGTATGGCATTATCTGCTTTCCATCTTTTGTGGGCTGGACTATCGTATAAGTACCGACATTCATCAGATAGTCTTCGTCATCTATCGGAATTATGTCCAGTTCTATGTCAGCTCCTTCCCTGCTGCCACGAACACGCGCTACGTGGTGAGCCCAGATATCTTCATACATCGATTTGAATTCGATGGCAAATCCCCTGGTTCCGTATAGCAGTAAATGAAGATGCGTATCTTCCAATGAAAAGGAAAGGACTGTTGCTTCACAGTTCGCCGCACACACCCCGACAATGTTGAATGCTATGCGGTAATCGTCTTCACAGACAAGAAACTGTGGCGTCAGTGCGCCGTCAGAACATAGGTGATAATAGCCGGAACGGCCTGTTCCGCAAGAATTGGCAGTCATCATAGTCGTAATATCTCCCCCTCGATCGTTCGCCACCGACGTGATGACGCGACGAGCAGTCGTTAGTTCAAAGTTGGAAAGATTATTTTGTTCCTGCAATAGCTTTCTCAGCCAAAGTGTGGCTCGATGAGCAGCTCTGTCTGGCTTTTTCCGCCAAAGTGTGGAAGGCGGATGTGGCTCAGATTGCGTGTGAGGCCGATTGTCCTTCCACAGCACCCGTTCCAAGGCCGGTGTGGAAGGGCGAACCCCGTTCTAGCACCCTCCAGCGTGACCTCGCCTTCCACACTTTGGCAGAAAAGAGATCCTCCCGTCTGGCAGGAACAAAACGAGTAAAAGTTATAGCCTCGGCTTCTGAATGATGCAGACGAGCAGCGAAACAAGATAGATTATGACACCATAGATGACAGGTATCATCGCCACTTTCCATCCGCCGAGCAGGACATCAGGAGAAACAAGGTCATAAACGCTGGAAACCGTTTCAGTTTGAAACTGAGCGACTTCCTGTAATGCAGTGAACATCTGACGAAGGCCCAGCAGTAACGAAAGAAATCCAAACGCCATGGCAAACGCACCGATTTCCTTCACCCAACGGGGAGCTTTCCACGCAGCGAAAAAGATCGCAACCAAAAGAGCAGTGAGCACCGACATAAAAACAGGGCCACCTTCAACAAACAATCTGAACATAGCAGTAAGTATTAATTGGTTAGAGATTCTGTTGCAAAGGTACATCTTGCCACGGCAGGATACTAAGTCAAATCCCCATCGACGATTGTCAAAACCCCACCTTCTCCAGTAAGGAACGCCAGTCATTGAAAAACTAATGATATATTTGTCTGCGAATGAAGCGGGCAATCATCATATTATACTGGATTCTTGCAATCGCAATGATTGCATCTGTCCTTGTCAGCATCGGATACAGACTCTCCGAATCCCTATTCATCGGTGCGCTGTTCCTTCCGGGAGCCCTTGCCGTCAAGTACTTTTTCAGCAAAGTGTCTTTCAGCAACAAGGCCGAAGGCATCAAGAACTGCATTTTCATCACTTTGGGCGTTATAGCAGGAGAAATATTCCTGTTCATCCTGGCACATTGGACAATATGCAAGATGAGGGCTGATACACCTGACATCTACGAATGGCCACAGGTGCCGGACCTTCTTGTGAATCCTGTCTTCATCGCAATTATGATCGGTGCTTTTTCCGTCATAAACATCTTGCTTGAGAAATGGCTTGACAAGAAATATCCTTCAGGCCCCAGGGCTGTCACCTTTCTGTCTGACAGAAAACCTATATCTCTCTCGGAAACTGAGATTCTTTATATTGAATCGAATGATTCCGTCACAACAGTTTTTGCAACCGAAGGGAGGGAATTCAGGAACAAGACCCCCATTTCCCAATGGGAAGCTTCTCTAGGCGACAAGTTCGTCCGCATTCACAGGTCCTACCTGGTCAACCGCTCGGCCGTATCCTCTGCCGAAGCCGGAACCGTTATAGTCGGTGACAAACAACTGCCGGTTTCCCGTAAGTACAAGGACAAAATCAATTGAGTATCCGGGAGCCGTGGAATTCGGTGGCGCCGGTGATGGCGGCGAGCTCGGGGAGGTTGGCGGGGGTGATGCCGCAGCCTGGCATTATCACTATACGGCCCGCGGCGCGTCCCACCAGTTCCTTCAGGATGAAGCGGCCTTCCCAGGCATCGGCGCGATGACCGGAAGTCAGCAGCCTCTCTATGCCGAGGCTGATGATGTCCTCAAGCGCCTCGAAAGGGTCGCGACACTCATCGAATGCACGGTGGAAGGTTATGCTCAGCGGCCGTGCAGCAGCGACCAACTGTCTCATCAGAGCCATATCCACAGAACCGTCGGGCAGCAGGGCACCGATTACAACTCCGTTCACGCCAAGAGCCTTGCAGCGCCTGATGGACTCCAGCATCTTCCCTACTTCCTCTTCGCTGTAAACGAAATTGCCTTCACGGGGCCTGACAAGCACATTTACCGGCGCTGAACCTGCAGCGGCCAGAGCATCTCTGATGAATCTTTCCGACGGAGTCACTCCTCCGACTTCCAGCCTCTCGCAGAGTTCGATGCGGTCGGCACCAGCGGCAACGGCCTTAGAGACGGCTTCGATGGTCGGGCAGCATACTTCGCGGAAAAGTTTCATAACTGAAGCGGTTACAGCAGAGGAACGATTCTCTCCAGGTCGGCGGCAAGGGAAGTGTTGTATCCTTCGGAAAGGTAGACGATGCGGCCGAAACTGTCGCAGAGGGCAATCACAGGCAGTTTATGCTCTCCAGGCAGTGTTTCGAGTATGGACACGTCCTTCCCGAAGACGGCGTTCTGCAAACCTGACGGATGAGCCTGTCCCAGCACCACCACAGGGCGTCCCCAGTCGTTCAGCGTCCGTGATGCAGCTTCCAGTTCAATGCGGGCGTGGCTGGTTGGTTCGTCACGATGGCCCATAAATGCCAACAGGAACCATCCGCGCCCGGTGGCGGAAATCAGGGACTGAGGCTCGGCCTGCACGTTCTGGCCTCCTGCCTGCACGCCGTCACCGGCACCCGTCCCGTCCGGCACGAACAGCGCCTCCGGGTCCATACTTCCGAGCACAGCCGGCCGCAAGGCAGACTTGCGCACCACAGGCACAAGTTCACGCTCCTCACCGCCTGCGACATTGAAGAACTCAAGACGGGCAAGCACACTGCCGTCGGAGAGCCGCAGTCCAGTAGTCAGGAGATAGTAGCCCTCGTCTACGCTCAGGACCTCCGGCAGGCCGCTTTCATAGTCCAGCAGTTTCGTATCGCCCTCAGACGATATCTGAGTCAGCGTGTAGTCGCGGAAATATTTGTCAGAAGCAGGATGCAGCAGAGCCTGCGGGGCTGTAGCAGACACCTCCCCTGTCACAAGATCATAGGCAGCGTCTATTCCGAGAGTCCTGCAGAGAGCCACATAGAATATCTTCAGGCCGAGCCCGTCGGTCTTGCGGGAACGCCATACAGCTATGGGAGAAATACGTAGGCTCTGCGGGTTGCGGTCCTCCACTACGGTAATGTTTTCATCGCACCAGCGGCGCACAGCCTCGGCATCGCGCAGTCCGTCCAGCTCACCGGAAGCCAGTATCTCGGCACGATACGGCAGCAAATGTTCCAGCTCCACGCGCTGCGACCCGACACCGATAATAGCATCCTCCAGGACATCATATCTCACGTCAGCAAGGTCTTTCCCGGAAAGAAGGCCAAGCACCCTCTCTGCACTGCCCGGATACACTTCACGGAAGAGAGCCACGGCGTGGTTGGTATGGTCGTGAGACAATCGTATGCTGTCCTCAGCCGCCAGGCGCACTGCATTGGCTGCAGCCAGCGCGGGATCGATGTCACCGGCCAGCGGATCTTCCACAGGCGGAACAATGTCAATCTCGTCGCAGAACACATCTTCGAAACTGTGGTTCAGTTCGACTACTGTCTCTTCAGACGAAGCCACGGCATAGCCGAAGCGGCCGTCCTTCCAGGCCAGCACGAACATATCGCCGAAGCCAGTGTCCAAAGCGGCCCGGCCGTCAGCCCCGGTCTTGTATGTCACCACATTGTAGAACTCGGCGTAGTTGTATATGCGGAAGCTCACGGCAGCGCCTTCGACAGGCTTGCCGCCGCTCGTCACAGTCACGGCAGTGCGCCGCACCGGAACATAGTTCCGCACCACGTTTATCTCAGTATAGCAGGGAGTGCGCTGGATCACATCTTCAGGACCGTCGTAATCGCCGTATACCTTGGTGTGAAGTATCATCGCACGGGAAACCGCACCATTGAACCAGGCGCGGTCCAGCACGGCTTCCGGCTCGCAGGCGCCCATAAAATGCCAGCCGCCGTCCACCCAGACCTCAACCCACGCGTGGTTGTCGTCGGTATGAGCCCAGCGAGGAGTGTAGACCTGACGTGCCGGAATGCCCGCTGCACGAAGGGCCGCCACTGCAAGGACAGACTCCTCACCACAGCGTCCCAAGCCACGCAGCATTATGGACTCAGGACCGCCGGTACGTCCGTCGGAGGGCTGGTAAGTAGCCTGCTCGTGGCACCAGTGGTTTATTTCCAGCGCAGCCTCCGCCAGCGACATCCCCGCTACCCGTGCGCAGAGAGTGTCGGCATATTTCGTACGGAAATCGTCCAGAGTCTCGTTGTTGACCCTCAGGGGCAGCACGAAGTGGCGGAACTCGCGCTCCGGGATGTTCCAGGCCATACGGTCCCGCACCTCCAGCGTCTTGGCCACATTGCTCTCCCAGTAGTCCCTGCCGTAATGCAGGCTGTCGGGCAGAGGCATATACTTATACAGCCAGTCAGTGTATTTCTGAACCGGCCCCTTGCAGGAGAAGGTCAGCAGGATGGCCGCCGCTGCGGCGATGATGGTAAGACAACGGCTCTTCATATAATGCGGCGCCTGCCCGGCTTTGGAACGCTACAGGGAGGCTATGTTTTTCTCGTTCAACAGGTTCTTGCCCTCGGGAGTGTAGGCGTACGCCATACGGTCGGCATAGTGCTCCTCCACCTTGCCGCGGACAATCTTCATTGTGGAATTCATCATCTTGTTGGCGATGGTGAACTGCTCGTCGCAGATAACGACGGCAGCGGGCAGCCAGCGCTCGGGGAACAGACCTTCGTGGGCCTTGCCCTTGCGGTAGCTGTCTATCTCTTCCTGGATCTTCTGCAGCATAGCCACCTTGCCCTCGCGCGAAGCCGGGTCGAGCCCTTTGCCCTTCACGAATTCGGCCAGATTGTCCTTTTCGGGAACTATCAGCACAATGGTGTAGGGCGACTGGTTGTTGTGAAGCACAACCTGGGATACGTACTTCGACACTTCCGGCAGGCTGTCCTCGAAACCTTCGGGTGAATATTTCTCACCGTCGGCGGATATCAGCAGAGACTTGAAGCGGCCCACGACATACAGATAGTCGGTATCCCAGGGGCAGATGTAGCCCATATCGCCGGTGTAGAGCCAGCCGTCTATCACGGTCTTCGCAGTGGCCTCGGGATTCTTCCAGTAGCCGGCCATCACGTTCTCGCCGCGGATCACGATTTCGCCCTTGGTGCCGACGGGGACTTCGTTGCCCTGCTCGTCGCAGATCTTGCAGTCCATAGGCTTGACGATGCGGCCTGAGGAGCCGAAGATGGCGTGGCCTTCCGAGTTTGCACAGATGATGGGCGTGGCCTCGGTCAGGCCGTATCCCTGGAACATCGGCATCCCGACGGCGCAGAAGAATCTCTGGAGCTCGATGTCAAGCAGTGCGCCGCCTCCCACGAAGAAGCGCATCCTTCCGCCGAAACTCTCCCTCACCTGCTTGAATATAAGCTTGTCGAAAACCCACATCAGCGGCTTTCTCCACCAGTTGAGGAATCCGCCGCGGTTGTAGTACTCCCTGTTGTATGCTATGGCGTTCTTCACTGCAAAATTGAAGAGCTTCTCCACCTTCGGGCCCTTGGCCTTTATGCCGCTCTCGATGTTCTTCTTGAAGTTGCGGGCGAGGGCGGGCACGGAGAGCATTGCGTGGGGTCTTGTCTCCTTGATGGCCGTCGGCACGTTCTTGAGGGTGGCGAGGGCGTTCTTGCCGATGGGGACGAAGGCGATGCTGCCACCGTAGTACATCATCGTGTACATTCCCGCCACGTGGGCGAAGCAATGGTCGAGAGGCAGGATGATGAGCAGCACTTCATTCTCGTTGAGAGAGATTACCGAACTGCCCTGCGCCACATTCGCCGTGTAGTTGCGGTGGGTCAGCAGGATGCCCTTCGGATCTGCTGTTGTGCCGGACGTATAGCTGATGTTGGCGTAGTCATCAGGGCCGACCGATGTATAGCGGTCCACGAAGGCCTGCCGGTTCGAGGCCAGGAATTCGTCGCCCATCTTCTGGACCTCGGACATCCTGATTTCACCTTCCTGCAGGCTGTCCACATAGAACGCCGTGTCGTCGAACACAATGACTTTCTTCACGTCGGGGCACTGGCCAATGATCGCACGTATCTTGGGCAGGTGGTTGGCAGACACCAGGATCCATTTCGTATCGGAATGGTGTATCCTGAACAGGAGGTCGCTGCCGTCGCCGAGATTGACTGAGAGCGGAACGTCGGTGGCTCCGGCGTACATTGCTCCGAGCTCGGCCATAATCCACATCGCACGGCTTTCAGAAAGGAGCGCAATCTTGTCTCCCTTTTCCAGGCCGAGAGACATAAGGCCCGCTCCGATACGGTAGGCCTCCTCTCGTGTCTGTTCCTGTGTTATTTCATTCCACTTGTCACCCACTTTCTCCCTGAGGTATACGTTGTGGGCGAACTTGCGGCTATATTTCTCGACGAAGTCGATGATTGTAGGTCTTTCCGGATAATTGCTCATAATTGATGTTTAGGTTTACAAACCACTAATTTAATCACAGTACGCCTATTTGCCAAAACGATAAAAAGTATATCTTTGCGGCCGTTTTAAAAACGGATGAAATGCTAAGAGGTTTATTGACAGTCCTGATGCTGGTTGCATCCAACTGTTGTATGACGATGGCCTGGTACGGCAATCTCAAGTTCGATTTCGGAAGGGTATTTCCCAAATGGGGCCTGTTCGGCATCATCATAGTCAGTTGGGGCATCGCCCTGCTGGAGTATTGCTTTATGGTGCCGGCCAACCGGATCGGTTTCCAGGGCAACGGCGGCCCTTTCTCCCTGATGCAACTGAAAGTAATCCAGGAGGTCATAACACTGGTGGTGTTCACCACGATGTCCATCCTCGTCTTCAAGGGAGACCCCATCAAATGGAATCATCTCGCTGCATTCGGCTGCCTGATTATGGCCGTTTACTTCGTTTTTAAAGGCTGAGTAAAAATTATTTGCATTAATAAAAAATATTTCTCACTTTTGCAGTCCCAAAAATTAAAGCAACCTCTCGTGTGAAGGCTTTTATGCCGCGATGTTGCACTAAAGAATTGAACGATATGGATTTAATGAAAGTTGCCGAGCAGGCGATGGCACAGGACCAGAAGAGCTTCCCGAACTTCAAGGCAGGCGATACTATTACGGTCACTTATAAGATTAAAGAGGAAAACAAGGAGCGTCTCCAGAAATTCCGTGGCGTTGTGATCCAGCGTCGTGGTGCTGGCAGGACCCAGACCTTCACCATCCGCAAGATCTCCAATGGCGTAGGCGTTGAGCGTATATTCCCCCTCAACTCACCGTTCATCGAGAGCATCGAGGTCAACAAGTACGGTAAGGTACGCAGGGCACGCATCTTCTACCTCCGCAACCTGACTGGTAAGAAGGCCCGCATCAAAGAGAAGAAATACGTAGCGAAACCCGCTGAGTAATATTCGAACGGCTCCTTAGCTCAACTGAATAGAGCATCTGACTACGGATCAGAAGGTTACAGGTTTGAATCCTGTAGGAGTCACTAAAAAAAGCCGCATCTGCGGCTTTTTTTGTGACCCGGAGTCACCTTTTTCTGACCCCTCCCTTAACGGTTCCCTCAGGGAACCAATTGTGTCCGTTAATTTTTTCTACCCAAGCGACTCTCGGCTGCCGGAGCGTTCTTATCCAAACGCTTTGCCGTGACTCCGTTTCAGGAACTGGAGGCCCGTCAGGGCCGACAAATCCTGCCCATCACGACCTCTCTGCCCTTACCTGCTATAGAACTCAATCGTCCTTACTATCGCCCTTCTGCAGACCGGACAGAATGAGTCGCACTCGTTGATGCGCATACGGCACTGCTGCACGGGGCGATAAACCCCTTTGGTGCTGTTCCCTGCGCCTTCGTAAACTCCGAGCTGTTCGTTAAGTTCAGCCCTGACCTCCGGCGTCAGGGAAGCCCAGACTTTGCGCACGTCGACCGAGTCCCAGGCGGCATTCGGCTGTGTCGGCACAGGGGTCCCCGCAGGAAGCATATCCTCCCACTTGCTGCCGAAATCCTTGAGCGTGGTGATATTGGGTTCCCAGGGCTCCGTGTCGGCCGGATAAACAGGATCGAACTCGTCGTAGGCATATTCGTCGGCAAGGCCCGCAAACGCGTGACCGAACTCGTGTACAAAAACGATGGCCGAAGAAGGATGGTCGCTGCTGGCCACGGAGATATTGTTATAAATGCCTCCGCCACCATAGCGGGGAGTATTAACCAGAACGATAACGTGCTCGAAAGGCACCGTTCCGAGCTCGTCATAGAGTTTTCTCATCGCTGACGTTGTCAGATACCTGTCGCTGTAGAAAGTGTCGTAATGAGCCTTTATGGCCGTATCGTGCCATATTCCCTCCCGGGGAACGCTGGGACCTTCATCGGCAGAAGCCACGAACACAGCGCGTATGTTGAAGCGGTCCTTGTATGACACATATGGCTCCGTAGAGAAGAGAGCGTCGCGCACAAGCCTGGCCGCATCTGCATAAAACTTCTCTTTCTGCCCGGCCAGATATCCTTCGCTGACGACAACCAGGTCCAGCGCGGCATCCACAGGCCCGCCCTCCTGCACCATAAGCATATCGTGGTTCACCGGACGGATTTCACGGATAAGTATGTCTGACGGATCCACGTCGTGGACGATCCTGGCCGCCACAGCGGCGTGGGGATCAAACAAAGTGACCTCTACAGTCACCGGCTCTTTCGGGAAAGGCACCTGCAGGCATAATTCGAAAGCGCGCTGGCGGTCGGCCGCCTCAGGCGTAGCCTGCCATTCCTGGAAGAGGGATGAGAAGCTGTTTTTGTAAAGCGTCTGGCCGGAGCCTTTGCTGCGCACCGTGACCTGTCCGTTGCCGCTCAGCAACAAGGTGTCGAGATGCTCGCGCCGGCCTGCCCATACAGAGGTCCGGAGCAAATCCTGCAGATATATTTCAGAATGCTCGTCATCACCGCAGAGTTCGTAGTCGAGGCGCAGGGTCGCATCCTCGAAGAAGCCGTCGAATGTCACTGCAGGCAGAACCGCACCGGCGGGGGCTGGTCCCATCTCAAACTCCAGCACGCCGCCCTTCATTATCTGGCGGTGCTTCAGGAACGGTCGCCGGAGCTTACGGCCGTTGAGCGTAACCTTCTGCACATAATCTCCTTCCCCGCTGGTCTGCAGGGTGAAGGTCCTGCCGTTCTCAAGATGGATCACAGCCTTGCCGAACGACGGTGCGCCGATCGCATACTCTCCGCTGCCCGGGCATACAGGATAGAAACCGAGGGTGGCAAAGATATACCAGGCACTCATCTGGCCGGCATCGTCATTACCGCTCAGCCCGCCCGGGGTATTGCGGTATTCAGTATCTATAATGTCCCGCACGGCCGCCTGAGTCTTCCAGGGCTGTGATGTATAGTCATACATCCAGGCCACCTGATGGCAGGGTTCGTTGCCGTGCCAGTAGCGTTTCTCGGAGAACATCGAGTCAAGACGCGCTACGAAAACCTCCTCCCCTCCCATCTCCTTTATGAGACCGGGGACGTCCTGCGGCACATACCAGGCGTAGTGAGCCGGGGTGCCTTCTGTTATGAATGATGTTTTCTGAAGATAATTGTCGTCCGTCAGGAAACTGCCGTCGGAATGGCGGCCCTGCGGCCAATGGGTCTCCGGACTGAACACGTTGCGCCAGTTGCCGGCACGCCTGCGAAGTTTCAGCCAGTCGGCGAAATGTCCGAGACGCCGCGCCATCTGCGACAGGCACCAGTCATCGTAGGCATATTCCAGCGTACGGGACACCTGCTCGCGCTTATGGAAAGCATACGGCACTTCGTCCTCAAGCGGCACATAGCCGTACTGCAGATATGACTGCAGGGCACGGCGGCCACGGCCGTCTATATAAAGAAGGCTGTCGGCAGGGGTTTCGAAAGCATTCTGGCGCATTGCACGATAGGCCTTGCTTACATCGAAGCCGCGGATGCCCTTGGTCCAGGCATCGACTATCATACTGACGCAATGGTCGCCTATCATAGCGCTGGTGTAGCTGCCCCAGCAGGGGAAAATCGGGAGCCAGCCGCCGCGGTCGTATTTGCGCAGCAGTGCATTTATCATCTCGTTGACACGCGAAGGTTCGATGACGGTAAGGAGAGGATGCAGGGCCCGGTAAGTATCCCACATCGAGAAATCGTCGTAATCGGCTTCCTCTCCTGCATCACTGACGGTCCTGGGAAGCAGCGAAGCCCTCCAGAGCGAGCCGTAGAAATGTTTGTACACTTCCGTGTCGAAACCTTCCACCTCGACGACAGAGAAACGCTCAGTCCATATTGTCTCCAGTTCGGCCCTGACAGAGTCGAAATTCCAGCCGGGAATCTCGGTCTGGAGGTTGGCACGGGCTCCGTCTATGCTTTTGAAAGACGATGCGGCCTTCACCAGGTGCGTTCCTTTTGTTTCAAACCGCACCAAAATGCTTTCTCCTGGCACATATTCCACCACCTCGAAGTCATCGTCAGTCAGGACGGTAAAATGGCCGCTGAAGCCCGCAGGCTGGCCGCTGCCCTGATAGATTCGATGGACTGGATTGCTGCCGCAGATTTCGCGGGAACCGGCTGCTGGACGCTCCAGCACACCTTCCTCTTCGTCACTGATGACAGTGATGCGCAGATACTCGCAGTCTGCAAAACGGAAAATGGCACTGTGGCTGCGGCCGGTCATCTCCCAGCCGCCTAGAGCGTAATATGAAGGGGTTGCTGTCTCTGCAGGATGATCCAGTGCGACAGGCTCGCGGGATGGCAGGATGGCGAAAGAGCCGTAATCCTGCGTAGCTCCTCCGGAAAGCCAGTGCGAAGCCCTGAAGCCCAGCAGCTCGCTGTCCTCGTAGTAATATGGGCTGACGCCCTTGCGCTCTGTCTGCCTTGTCTGCGGAGTCCAGAAAGTGTGTCCGTGCGGCTCTGTGACGCAGGGAATGACGTTTCCGTGGACCTCACCCCCGCTGCCGAAGATGCTGGCGGTAGGCGAATCGCTGGCCGCCGTCCCGACGCGGGTATCCACACCGACGACTGGAATGACGGTAAGGAGCAAGGCTATGAGCAGTCCGTGCATCAGAAAACCTATCTTGACCTCTGATATTCGCTGTCGAGAGGCAGATTGGTGAAGGTCGGTGTTGCAACCGAAGCCGGCTCATATCCGTCGGCACGTCCGAACACCGTGAAGTCGATCACGCCGAGCGGCTGTCCTTCGGGCCATTCGGTCACTGTGAGGCGAACGAAACGGGCCCTGACGGGTGCGAAGTCCTCGTAGAAGGTGTCGCGGGCGATATTGTTCTTTGTGCAGTCAAGCACGGTCTTGAAGTTCTCTCCATCCATAGAGGTCTCGAGCTTGAACTTATAGACAGGCAGCGCGCCGCCCCTTCCTCCGAAGCCACGGCGGGCTCCGCTGCCGAACATTATGCGCATACCGTCGACCTTGAAGAGCTGCACCACGTCGAAACGGGTGGCAGGAGAAAGCTCAATGGTAAGCTGCGGCTGGGCGTCGTCGGCTGCAGGACGCCAGAGGGTGCCACTGAAGTCATCCACTGCATAGGCTGCAGGGTAACCGTCCTGCTGGGATGAAACCTTGGAGAGGGCGTTCATAGCCTGCATCTTGTTGATGGTCACAGGTATCGAAGGAAGCTTGTCAGGATCCGCCTTCACACCGGGAGCAGGCTGGGGACTGTCGGTCACAGTCACGCTCATCAGGCCGTCTTCGTCGAAACGCACGCGGTCCATACCGATGCGGCGGCCTCCCGGAGGATTGGACAGCACAATGGTGTAGAACTGCCACCATTCGCCGTCAGGAGCCTGCACGATGGAGCCGTGGGCAGTGCCGGTCACCAGACCTTCGGTCTTGCGCAGCAGCGGGTTGTTGGCCGCATAAGTGTAAGGGCCGAGCGGTGAAGTTGCCGTATAATAGCCCTCGGCATAAGTCTTCCACTGTGTGCCTGAGGCAGAGTATTCCAGATAATATATGCCGTTGCGCTTGATTACCCAGGGGCCTTCGATCCAGGCCACGCCGGGATATTCATTCTTCTCGCCGTAGCGCTCCCAGGCGTGCATAGGATTGAAGCCGAACAGATGCACGGGAGTTCCCATAAACTCCGTCAGGTCATCCGGATTGAGCTTCACGCCATAGATTCCGCTGATGCCGCGTCCGGGCCAGAACAGGTAGGGCTGGCCGTCGTCATCCACGAAAATCTTCGTGTCGAAACCGCCATTCCATCCCTGCTCCACAGGGCCTGTGTTCTTGAACTTGCCGAGATCCTCGAAAGGTCCGAGCGGATTGTCGGCCACGTAGAGGTTGTCGGTGTTGCCTGAGAGATAGAACTTGCCTTTATATTTGGCGATGTCGGGAGCCACGGGCACGCCCTGCACCTGATGGAATTCCCAGTTCAGCAGGTCATCCGACACCCAGGCGCCACCGCCGGTGCAGTACATATAGTATTTGCCGCCTTCCTCGAGGACGGTCACGTCGCCGGAAGCATTGCCTCCCTGCCCCATCGGCATCGGGAGCGGATTGCAGTAACGGGGCTGGGCCAGTGCGGCCACAGAACACAGCAAAATGGCTGCAGCAATGATGATATTCCTACGCATAGGATTGTGTTATTATCGGTTTAACGTACTCTCTTGTCGCTATAGTTGAAACGCACGCCCTGATAGGTGTAGATGCGGTTGAGATTGCCCTGTGCCGTTTCTCCCTCCAGCTTGCCGTCAAGCACTCCCTGGGCAATGTTCATAAGGTCGTAGACGCGCTTGGTCGTTTCGGCATTCGTGCCGTCGAAATGTCCGGGCAGCATATAGTATATCTTCTTGTCATACATCATCTGCAGAGTCTCGCGGGCAGTCTTGACGAAAGTAGACACGTCCATATTCATAAGCAGGTTTGTGCTTCCGAAAGCGTCGCCGCTGATACCGATATGGTTGGCCTCGTCAATAAAAAGCACTGAGTCAGCGGTGTGGCCTGGAGCATAGAACACCTCGAGAGTGCGGCCTCCCAGGTAGAACTTCTTGCCGTTTTCCATATAGCTCACCTTGCCGGTATAGCCGCGGGGAACCCTGATGCCTTCAGCCTGCGTCATCCAGAAATGGTCGAAACACCCTACCGAACCTGCGTGGTCGCCGTGAGTATGGGTTAGAGCCACATCTATCGGCTTGTCAATGAACCGGGCCACTATTTTGTCGAGGTCGGCGATTCTGGTGCCGGTGTCGATCAGCAGGGCACTCTTCTCGCCTTCCACCAGATAGACGGATTCGTTATACATAAGATGGCCGTTACCGATCCAGAGATGGTCGTTGAGCTTGTGGAAAACCACGTCCGGGCCTTCATATACCAGAGGAAAATCTTCCATCTTGAGAGTTGATACGGTGGGGCCAGCCTGAGGCTCAGCGTCCGAGTCGGCAGGACGGGCCGCATCAAGCACTGATGCCAGGGCCGGAACCTGTCCGCATACAGCCATTCCGGCCGCCACAGAAGCCATCCGTTTGATGGCGCTCCTGCGAGTGATATTGTTGGATTTCATAGAGCTGAATGTGATTAACGAGTATTAAAGTTAGTCATTATCCGGATAAATAAAAACGCCGGACTAGATGTCCGGCGTTAATTATGGATTCAAGGCATCAAGTGCCTGCTGTTACAAGTGAACTGAGTAGTTCTTACCGAAATACTCTACATAGAGGAAGAGGCCTACGTCAGAAACGGTAGCATACTTGATGTGGTCGCGGACATCCTTGAAG
>JAEEGJ010016601.1_pt1 | contig 16847 bp, 10 predicted proteins | sample 8958761 | NCBI WGS metagenome assembly JAEEGJ01 (sample SAMN16246546, study PRJNA631951) | gut metagenome | biome: gut microbiome; feature: rumen; material: RS-attached | host: Bos | place: Iran: Karaj | collected 2018-10 | reverse complement strand
GCCCTCGGTATGTGACGCAGGGGGCAGAAGCCCTATCTCGTCGTAATATCGGAGAGTGCGTATACTCACTCCCGTAAGCTCACTGACCTGCTTGACCGTCATCATGTTTACCACTCCTCTCGTGTGAATACAGTATATACCATGACGTAACGTGAGAGTCAATAGCATTTTTCATCTTTGTAGGAAGTTACAAAAATCGCAGAAACGATTTGTGCATCATTACATTATTATCATTTTTTAACAGGGTGTCGGATAACCGTTTTCAGCTTTTCGGGAGCTGTTTTTCTCGGGTCTGAAAGGTATATCTCATGGTGCTGACGCTGAGGATTTATGTCTATTTTATAACCCATAGACTCCGCGTAGCTGTCCATAAGGGCAACAGTTGCAGGCTCGTCATCGTATGAGCCCATGTGCATACACTGAACGCATAGTCCCTCCTCCACGGTAATGAACTCCACCTTTGAGAAGTCAAGTTTTTTCTTCTCCGCCGCCTGTGCCACAGCCCAGTCAAAGTCGGCTTTTGTAACAAAATCGGGCACTCTTATCATAGCTGTCCATTTCAGGTCGCTCTTGCGGCTGTAATCGATACCGACCTTGCCTTCCTGCTCCCAGAAGCCCTCCAGCGGCGGCACAACATAGTCAAAATAGCCCTCGATACGGTAGTCGGTCTTTTTGCTCATCTTGATAGTATAGGCAATGCCGTAGAGAAGCTCCAGAGCCTGCTTATACTCGCCGCCCTCCTCGTTGGGATCGCCCTTTCCGCGGACGGCAATGAAGTTCATAATCGGAATGTCCACTATCTGTGGTTTGTTCTTTGGTAAGTAGTATTCCTTGTACTCTTTTTTGTAATCAAATGCCATGACCGTGCTCCTTTTATAAATATGATATCAGTATATCACAGTATCAATTCTGTGTCAAACAAATGAAACTTCGTGAAAGCGATTGACCTTTCGTGATATAAATGCTATAATACAAGTAATATTGAAAAACAGGAGATTTCCATGAACATAAACAATAACGCCGCACTGTCCCTGCGCAAGCTTGCGGACAGCGATATGACAGAGTCGGAGTTCCTCCGCTCGGTAGAAAACAACCTTATCCCCATGCAGCAGTTCTTCACGTATTACAAGTGCGCAATAATGGAGATAGAGACCAAGTTCCGCGTACTCAACGAGCAGTTCTCAATAAACGGCGAGAGCAACCCCATAGAGTTCATACAGTCACGTATAAAGAGCTACGGCAGTATCTACCGCAAGATAATATCACACAACATACCGCGCAACCTTGAAGCTATCGAGAGCACCATTTCCGATATCGCAGGCATACGTGTAGTCTGTTCATTCGTGCAGGACATCTACCGCCTTGCAGACTGCTTTTTGCAGCAGGACGACATCTTCCTCATCAAGAAAAAGGACTACATAGAGAACCCCAAGCCCAACGGCTACAGAAGCCTTCACCTTATCGTTGAGGTGCCTATCTTCCTTGAAAACGAGAAGCGCCTCGTGAAAGCCGAGGTACAGCTCCGAACTATCGCCATGGACTTCTGGGCAAGTCTGGAGCACAAGCTCCGCTATAAGAAAGACCTGCCCCAGTATAAGCTGGATATGCTGACGGACGACCTGAAAAAATGTGCTGACCAGAGCGCACAGTGGGATATCCGTATGCAGGCTATCAAGAATATAATCGAACATGACTGAAAAAAGCCTCTTCTCTTGCTCTGAGAAGGGGCTTTTTGGTAATATTCTGCACAAAAAATCACAAACATATATTTTTTCGACATATTCCGTAAAAAAGCAGTTGCAATTTGTTCATATTTGTGCTATATTAAACATAATAAGTATGTATCAACAGTTGATAATTATAGATTAATTACATACTTCAGGGGAATATTAAAATAAATAAGGAGGAATTACTTATGAAACGTTTCGTTTCAGCAGTTGTTGCCATTATGACAGCAGCTATGTCCATTGGAACTATCGTTCCCTCAGCAGTCACAGCCGCAGATGTAAAATTTTCAGGCAATGAGTGGACCGGAAAAAACGGCGCAGAGGACGTTTTCGCAATAAACCGCGAAGCCGCTTCCTGCAATCCCGTACCATTCCAGGACACCGAATCCGCTGTGAATGCAGTCTGGGACTACAATGCACGTGAACAGTCAGAATATCTTCAGATGCTCACAGGAAAGAACGAAAACTGGGATCTGGTAGTCGTTCAGAACTCTCAGCAGGCTCAGAATCACATCAATGCAGGCTGCTTCAATCCCAATTATCAGCCGTCTTCCGCACAGGGCTGGAAAACGGTGCAGCTCCCGAGAAGCTGGACTCGTCTTGGCTTTGACTTCTCTATCTACACCAATGTCGGACAGCCGTGGCAGTCAAAATACGACAGCTACGTTCCTGCACCGCAGGCTCCCACAAACTATAATCCTGTAGGTCTTTACCGCAAAAAGTTCACTGTGGACAGTACAATGAAGGCTTCGGGCAGACGCATTTACCTCGAATTCGACGGTGTTGAGTCCGCTTACTATGTATACGTCAACGGCAAGGCTATCGGCTACAGCGAGGACACATTCAGCCCTCACAGATTTGACATCACAGACGCTCTCACCGACGGCGAGAACACTCTTGCAGTCGAGGTGCACAAGTTCTGCGACGGTACATGGTTCGAGGATCAGGATATGATCTACGACGGCGGTATCTTCCGTGATGTATTCCTTGTAAGCGCTCCCGAAATGCAGATAAGGGACTACACCGTCAAGACAGACCTTGACAACAGCTTCACCAATGCAAACCTCGAGATAGCAATGGATATCGCTAATCTCTCGGGCAACGCAAAGAACGGCTGGAGCGTTACTGCCGAGGCTTATGACGAGGACGGTAACAATATACTCAGCGGAGCTTCCGCCAAGATAGACAACCTCAGCGGCGGCGCAAAGGGCAGCTGCACTATCAAGACATCTGTTACCTCTCCAAAGCTCTGGTCTGCTGAGACTCCCAACATCTATGCCCTCGTTCTGAAGCTTACAGACGGCAGCGGCAATGTTCAGGAGATACTCTCATCACAGCTGGGCTTCCGCGAGATAAACTTCACCCGTGCAGAGGTCGACGGCTCATACAAGCTGACCACGAATAAGTGGCAGCCTATCACTATCAACGGCAAGCGCCTGCTCCTTAAAGGCGTAAACCGCCATGATACCGATCCTTTCTACGGAAAAGCTGTTCCGCAGGATACGATACGCGAAGATGTTTCTATCATGAAAAAGAACAACATCAACGCTATAAGAACATCACACTACAGCAACGATTCTTACCTCTACTGGCTCTGCAACAAGTACGGTATGTATGTTATGGGCGAGACAAATATGGAGTGCCATGCCCTTCAGGACGGCAAGAACAACAATACAAAGGCTCTGTTCTATGAGCTGGCTATGGACAGAACAGAAACAGCCTTCAAGCGTCTGAAAAACAATCCTTCTATCGTTGCATGGTCTATCGGAAACGAAATGGGCTATACAGGCAACGCAAGCGACGCAGGCGGTATGTTCCGCGATATGATATGGTACTTCAAGAAGAACGACTACACCCGTCCTGTACACAGTGAAGGTCAGGACAATGCAATGGGCGTTGACATGAAGAGCAATATGTATCCGGGCTCGGGCAATATAGCCTACAATGCAGGTCAGGGCAAGATGCCCTACGTTATGTGCGAGTATGACCATGCTATGGGCAACTCCGTGGGCGCTCTCAAGGAGTACTGGGACAACATCAGAAAAGCCGACAATATGATGGGCGGCTTCATCTGGGACTGGGTCGACCAGTCAAGAGCTGTCAATATCCCCAACGGCGGCTGGGACTATTACTCGGAATCATACGCAAAGGCTAACCTTTACAAGGACGAGGCTAAGGGTAATTACTACGGCTACGGCGGCGACTGGGGTGACCGTCCAAATGACGGAAGCTTCTGTGAGAACGGACTCATCAGCCCTGACAGAACTCCTCAGCCTGAGCTTGCAGAGGTAAAATATCAGTATCAGAGCTTCTGGTTCTCAGCAGACGCTTCACAGCTGGAGAAACAGCAGGTATCTGTATACAATGAAAACAACTTCCTCAACCTCGGCGACTTCGACGTTACATGGAAGCTTATCCAGAACGGTATAGCTGTACAGAGCGGCAAGGTGGAGAATCCCGACGTTGCTCCTCTCACAAAGGGCACTATCAGCGTCCCTTTCACTATGCCTAAGAAGTACCTCGCAGGCGATGAGTTCTTCGTTGAGATATCAGTTGCCACAAAGAAGGGCACAGAGCTGGTTCCCGAGGGCACAGAGATATCCTACGGACAGATAGCACTTCAGGGCAGCGGCACTACAGCTAAATTCGACAAGGGCAGCGAGCCTGTAACTATTGTTGATACTCCAAGCGGCTATGTTCCTACAGGCAAGGACTTCAACTTCATCATCGACAAGTCAACAGGTCTTATGAAGACATACGCTTACAAGGGCGATGTCCTCATCAGCGAAGGTCCTTCGCCTAACTTCTGGCGCGGCAATGTTGAGAACGATACAGGCTGGGGCGCAAACGGCTTATTCGACAAAAAGTGGCGCGACGCCATGAAGGGCGCAAAGTGCAGCGGCATCGACGTCAAGGATCTTGACGGCGGCGAAAAGCAGATAATCTCTCACCTGTCACTTCCGAATGCAGGCGGCACCACAGTGGACATCACATATACTATCCACTGCAACGGAACAGTGGACGTTGAATTCAATGTAAACGCTGTAAACAAGGGACTGGGCAACTTTATCCGTGTAGGCTCTCTCATGCAGCTCCCGGCAGGCGCAGAGAAGCTCAGCTGGTACGGAAACGGTCCTGTGGAGACATTCAACGACCGTAAGACCAACGGCAGACAGGGCGTATGGGAATCAACAGTTTCAGAAATGTTCTATCCTTACCTCAAGGCTGACGACTGCGGAAACCTCACAGACGTCAAGTGGATAGCAGTTCAGAACGAGAGCAAGGGTTCAAGCCTCCTTATCGCTGCTGACGGCATGGTAGAAGCAAGCGCTCTCCACTTCATGCCCGAGGATCTCCAGAACGCCGACCACCCATTCAAGCTGAAGCCCAGAAGCGAGACTATCCTCAGCGTTGACTACGGCTCAATGGGTACAGGAAGCGCTACCTGCGGACAGGCTACTCTCGAAAAGTACAGACTCCCGTCAGGCAGACAGTACAACTGGAAATACACAATTATCCCTGTTGCTTCAACAAGCACAGGCAAGGATATGACCACTCTCGCAGCTAAGCTCCGCTCAGACGGCGCAGTTATTCAGGACAAGAGCAGCAACGCTCTTACAGTTCCCGTTACTGCTTCAGCCAAGCTTGGCAAGGACAGCAGCGGCGACAGCTACGTAACAGGCTCAGTAAGCATACCTCACAACAGCAAGCTCGATTCAGCTCTCGAGGGCAACAACTCATTCACAGTTGAAGTAAATGTTGTTCCTACAGGCTCACAGCAGTTCAATATGTTCGCAAGCAAGGGTGATTACTCCTTTGGTCTGAGAGCAGGCACAGCTTCGCTCGACTTCTTCATCTATGCAGGCGGCGAGTGGAGAATGGCTCAGTTTGATATCAGCTCTAACGGCTGGCTGGGCAAAAAGCATCAGGTAGCAGGCATTTACGACGCTGAGAACAATATGCTCCGCATTTACCTTGACGGCAAGATGCTCGGCGAAAAGTCTACAGGCACAACAGCAGGCGTTGCACATTCGGGATATAATCTCACACTTGGCGCTTGTCCCGAAACAGGCAGAAACTCACAGGCTCAGTTCTACGACCTGAGAGTTTACAGCAAGGCACTTGACGCTTCAGAGCTGGCTTCGCAGAACACAGCTTCACCGAAGTACGGACCTGACAGCGACGTTGTACAGCTGTGGATAGACTTCGACAACATGGCAGAGGCTTCAAACGACGATCCCGATCCTGTTCCCGACGCAGAATACGGCGACGCAAACTGCGACGGCGAGGTAGATATGTCAGACGTAGTCCTCATCATGCAGAGCCTTGCAAATCCCAACAAGTTCGGACTTGACGGTACAGACAAGAACCACATCACAGAGCAGGGACAGCTCAACGGCGACGTTGACACCTCCGCAAAGGGTATCACCGCAAACGACGCCCTCCGCATACAGGAATTCCTGCTTGGCAAGGTAACTTCACTGAAACCGGAGTCATAATTAAACAGACAGAGCCATGACGACTTGTCATGGCTCTTTTTTTATGATCGGTACTCATTTAAGCTTTAATGGGCTGATAAAAAAATGGGGGCGATGTAAAATCGCCCCCTAAATCTTAGTTCTTAGCTCTTAGTTCTTAGCTCTTAGTTCTTAATTATCGCTTTACGATAGCTTACAAGGTCAAACGGATCAATATTACCGTCGCCGTTCATATCAGCTATCTTAGCCTGCTCCTTGTTAAAGGTCTCAACACCGAGGATATACTTCTGCATGAGCACAAGGTCAGCCACGTTGAAAGCTCCGTCCTGATTCAGGTCGCCGATGACCTCCTCAAACGGGATAGCCACTGCGATACGGTCTATCGACGGACCGTTTCCGCTTGCGTTGTAAAGCTTGATAGTGTTGTTTCCAGCCTTGAGAGTAACCTTAGTATCAGCCGCCGCAATACCCGACCAGTCATTCTTGTTAGCGTAGAGACCGTCCAGTCTGCCTGCGTTTGTGCCGTTTACATCTACGCTGAGGCTTCTTCTCTCGCCTGATACATAGTAGATACGGAGAGTGTACTCCCCTGCCTTGTCAACATTGACATTCTCGAATGTAACTGCATTATCAGCTCCGCCGCCGATATAGCCTACATAGGCACTGCCTGAGCTGTACTTGCCCTGCTTGCCTGATGTAATGGAAGCCTTGCCTGTTATCTTAGCCTTTTCAGCCTCATAGAACTTGAAATTGCTGTAAGGTGTTGTAAGCTTCATGCCGCTCTTTGTTATCTTCATAGCAAAGCCGCCGTTTGCAAGGAGATTCTCCTCGATAACACTGTCCTTTGTGAGGTCTCTTATTATCCTGACCTCTATATCGCTGCCGTCCTTGTTGTCGCCGAAGATATATGCGGTATAAGTTCCGTCATCGTCGACCAGCTCCGAAAGCTTTACGCTGACCTTTCTTGCAGACAGTGTAGAAGCTCCAACATACCAGCTGCTGCCGCTTCTTCTTGCGGTAACGTTGAACTGCATGGGATAGCCGTCCAGAACCTTCATGTCGTCCCAAGCAACGGGAACGTCATTGAGGAATGGCAGAGCCTTGTTGCCCTGATAGGTGTATACGGAATGTGCGAAGTGCTGTATGCCCGACTCGATAGTTACAACGTCTGCAAGAGCAAAGCCTGCTGTTGCCTTTATGCCGTATATCGGTATGCCTGTAGGTGTGAAGTCCGCCGATCCCACTACGTTTCTTGTGAATGTATAGGATACTCTGTTAGCAAGTGCAGGAGCCTCGAACCACTTGTAATACTCGGTTCCGTTTACAGCCTCGAATGAAACTATATTGGGGTATGTTCTGCTCTCGCCGCGAGGTATTGTACAGCCGTGGAAGAGTACCATGAGGTGATTCTCGGCAGCTATCTTTGCGCAGAGGTTCATCTGCTTCATGGTCTCCTGAGTGTCGCTCTCGTAGTAGTCTACCTTGACGCCGCTGACGCCCAGACCTCTTATGCGCTTGAACTCGCGGACTATGGTAGCCTCATCAAGCAGCGAATAATAAGGATATGCAGGATTGCCCTTGCTGTCCTTGTAGCCTGAGTGTCCCTTGTTGTTTACGCCGTACCAGAGGTAAATGCCTATGCCCTTCTTTGAAGCATAGTCGCAGAGCTCCTTGACCTTTGCTTCGCTGTCGTCCCAGAGCGCCCAGCCGAAGTCGAGACAAACGAAGTCCCAGCCGTTGTCTGCTGCGAAGTCGATGTAGTCCTTCTGAGTGTGGTATTCAACAGGCGAATCGCCGCCGCTGCTCCACCATGACCATGCTGTTTTGCCCGGTTTTATCCAGCTTGTATCCTCGATGACTGAGGGAGGATTCAGGTTGAGTATAAGGTCGCTTGACGACATCTGGTCAAGGCTGTCGCCGATGACAACTGCTCTCCAAGGAGTATGGAAAGCGCTGCCCATTGATATGCCGCTTACCTTGACGCCGCCCTTGAATCGGAGACTGTGATAATTTCCGATAAACTGGAGAGAGCCTGCACAGTAGGGATTGTCCTCGTTGAAAACGCTTGCCTCTGTTACAGTTACCCAGTACTTATCGTTGATAACGCCTGTATACGGACAGGAATAAGTGGCATTGGTCTCGTTTGCACGGTCTCTCGGCAGCTCAACCATATCCCACTCATAAGTGGCATTAGGCCAGTTGCCCCAGAACTTGCTTTTGCTTGGGAAGATGACCTGACTGGTCTCCTCCTTTATTGTTGCTCCGTGGTCGAGGGCGTATCTGAAGCCCATACCGTCGTCATAGACACGGAAGTAGACTGTCAGCGTGGAATTGCCCTTTTTCAGCGGGAAGGATATCTCCTTGTAGTTGTCACGAATCTTTGTGTGCTTGCCGTATGGCATATTGTAGGTCTCGTCGTGTTCAACAGATACAGCCGCAGGAGCTGTCTGTGAAAAGCCCGACGACAAGTCCTCGGTAGTAGTCACGATACCAAGCTTTGAGGGCTCGATAACATTGCCCCATGTGCCGTGGCTCTGCTTTCTTACGGAGTAATAATAGCTGCCCCGAGCGTCCTTCCAGAACTTTGTGACGAGAGTACCGTCAGGTGATACAGTCTCGTACTCGGGTATGCTTGTGAGAGCCGTGCCGTCACGGGCTGTTGCAGTCTCCTCGTCGGGAACAGCCTCGCCCTCGGTAATGGTATCGGGCTCAAATGTGTAGCGGTACTGCGGATCATCGGGCAGCTTTGCCGCCTGAGCCGCTGTAAGCGCATAATCGTACATCATTACGTCGTCAACGCAGGCCATGATATCATCGTCCGAGTAGACTGAATGTCCTATGGAATTGTATGTATATGAGGGAAGTGCACCCTCGCTGAACAGGCTGTTCATTGTAGCGGAAAGAGTATCGCTCTCGCTCTTGCTGAGAAGCTTGCCGTCCATGTAGAACTCTGCGCTTTCGGGCGAATATACCGCCGTAAGCTCATGCCACTTTCCGCTGTCGGGAGCAGTCTCGATATCGAAGATAGCGCGGTGCTTCTCGTCGTTCTCGGTGGTAGTTCCCTTGCCGACGAAAATGCTTGTTCTGTACGCCTTTTTATCCTTTAAATCAACGGATATATCGGGCGACGAATAGCTCGGAGCAGCTCCTGCGCCGAATGGTACGGGCGAGAACTGATAAAGTCTTGTGTAGTTCCCTGCTCCGCTGTCCAGCTTGAATTTCAGCGAAAAGCTGAAGCCCTTGTCACAGCCCTTTTCAAACATGGCAGGCAGCTGTAACCAGCCGCTTCCGAAGCCGCTGCCGTGAAGGTCAAGCACATTTGACCTGAGCTCACTGTCGTAAACTACCGACGCGTCAGAGCCCTTGATAACGGCTGTTCCCTCGCCGCTGCCCTGATTTGCCACCTTGGCATTGTAGTAGCTTACCGCTGCGTCCGCAGTGAACTGCTTCGGGACTATCCCCGAAAAAGACTGCGCCATAACACAGAGCGCCGCCGCAGTACCAACTGCTCGTTTGATCAAGTTTTCCCTCATAAGTATTCCTCCTTTACTTTGAAGCCCATATGCATATCCTTATGTGCATATTCTATATATTATCGAGCTTCTTAGTGATAATTTTAGTCCCCTACGCACATTATAGCGCATTTTCAACAAAATAGCAACCCTATATTTAAATAAAAGGTGGACATTTTACCATAAATAACATCTTTACATCATAATCCATATGTGATAAAATATCTGAGAGGTGATAATGTGGAAATTACTTACATTCACGAGCCTACGGACTTACAGTGCGGACAGGCTGTTCTGGCTATGGTACTGGAAAAAACGCCCGAATATATATGCAGTTATCTTGGAAATGACCGCGAGACCGACCTGAAAGAAATGAAGCGCACATTCCGTGAGCACGGTGTTAAGATATCCGACGTGCGAAAGCAGGCAGAACGCAGGGAGGAGCTCCCTCCCCTGTGTCTGCTTAGTCTGGAAACTCCGCGGTGCTGGCACTGGTCCCTGTACTGCGAAGGCACGTTCTACGATCCCGAGCACGGGGTACTCAGCGACTTTCCGCAGTGCAATCGGAAATACTACTGGGAGCTCACTCCCCAGCTGTGAATTTTTCAACGAAAAACAAAGCTTTTTGCAGGGAATTTTTTATTTTGGCGTATACTATAATTTATTGACACATTTCGTCAAAAGTGGTAGAATAATACATGTATATGATTTTCAATGGAGGCAACAAAAGTGACAATAAATAAAAAGATAAGCATTATCATGGCTGGTGCTGTTTTAGCCGCCTGCGCAGGCTGTTCCGAGACAAAAAAGGTCGAAAGTCTCCCCCTCACACTGCTTGATACCAATATGAAGCCCGAGGAAGTAGAGATGAAATGGCAGAAGGACTACGAGACACTGCTCAACTCCTTCAAGAACTCAGAGCAGTATTCAAAAAGCTCTATGTTTGACCTTACCGACCTTACAGGCGACGGAACTCCCGAGCTTATAATCTCCCCCTCGGAGGACGTAAACGCTCAGTGCATAATCTACACAATGACAGGCACTGTTGCTGATAAGATCGCAGATATAGGCTCCTACGGACAGTTCGACTATCTCCCCGAGGCAGGTGCTGTAGGCTATTCCTACAACGGCGACGGCTTCGTTGTCGGAGAATACCAGACTTTACAGGAGGGCTCCTTCCAGACTGCTGTAAGCTTCTACAACAACACTGAAAGCGCTTCTTCGGGAGCTGTCATCAAGTATCAGATAAACGGCGACGACGTTACCCTTGCCAAATTTGAAGAGGCTCTCCAGCCCTACAAGGAGGCTACAGCTTTTAAAACAGGCAGAAAATATACTTTCGGCGACGACGCTATAAAGTACGCGATATACTACAGCGAAACATGGAACACTGTCCTCAGGGACGAGCAGAAACAGGCTTACCGTGACAGACTTTCGGCTATATTTGAAAATGCCGACCTCAAAGACGCCGCATTTGAGCTTGTCGACCTCGATATGAACGGCAATCCGGAGCTTGTGGTATCAACAGGTATCCTCAATGATTCTCAGGTAAGGATATTCTATTTCGACACCAACGACGTCAAGGAGATAGACTGCACCTGCGATACCGATGGCGGCATACACTACGATATGACATCAAAGGTATTCTACGCTACCGACTTTTACGGCGAGATGAAGTGCTGGTCTATGGCAGGCACGGATATAAACGGCTTTGCTCCTTCCGAGAGCAATATGAAATGCGGCAGAAAGAATCTGCTTACAAAGGACAGCGTGGCAAAAGCCTTTCTTTGATGAGGTAAAAAATGGCTAAATCAAAATATGTATATACCTGTAATCAGTGCGGCTACGAAAGCACTAAATGGAACGGAAAATGCCCGTCCTGCGGCGCATGGAACAGCTTTGAGGAGGAGCTTGCTGAGGCTCCCGTCGGCGTCAGGAGCTCCGCTTCGTCAGGCTCTGCTCCCGACCTTTCTGACAATATCCTCGAGCTTGAGGACATCGGCGCAGACAGCGACGTCCGCTATGATACAGGTATCGGAGAGCTGAACAGAGTCCTCGGCGGAGGTCTTGTAAAAGGCTCTCTTGTTCTTCTCGGCGGTGAACCCGGTATCGGAAAAAGTACTCTCCTGCTCCAGATATGCCAGTTTCTCGGCGAGGAGCACTCGGTCCTCTACGTTTCGGGAGAGGAATCTGCAAGGCAGATAAAACTCCGCGCACAGCGCCTCGGCGTTGACACGGAAAACCTCTATATACTCACAGCTACCGACGCCGAAGCTATCGCGCAGACCATAGCTTCCAGCGCTCCCGATATCGCTATTATCGACTCCATACAGACCATGACCATAAGCCGTATCGCTTCCAGCGCTGGCAGTATCACTCAGGTCCGCGAATGCACCAATCTGTTCATGCATACCGCGAAAAATCAGGAGATACCTATAATCATCGTCGGTCATGTCAACAAGGACGGCGCTATCGCAGGTCCTAAGGTAATGGAGCATATCGTGGACGCTGTACTCTACTTTGAGGGCGAGCGCCACCAGAGCTACCGCATACTCCGCGCTGTAAAGAACCGTTTCGGCTCTACAAATGAGATAGGCGTATTTGAGATGATAGACAAGGGACTCCGCGAGGTGGACAACCCGTCGCAGATGCTCCTTGAGGGACGTCCTCATAATGTATCGGGCACCTGTGTTGCCTGTGTTATCGAGGGCAGCAGACCGATACTTGCAGAGGTGCAGGCACTGGCGGCAAAGACCAGCTACTCCGCACCAAGACGTATGGTAACGGGCTTTGATTTCAACAGGCTCAATATCATTATTGCAGTCCTCGAAAAGAGACTGGGGATATTCATGGGCAGCCTTGACGTGTACCTGAATATCGTCGGCGGATTCCGTCTTGACGAGCCCGCAGGCGACCTGCCTGTGGCTATGGCGCTGTATTCGGGAATCATGGACAAGCAGATAGACGAGCAGCTTGTGGCTTTCGGCGAGATAGGTCTTGGCGGCGAGATACGCTCCGTATCCCATATCTCCCACCGTATCCGTGAGGCAGAGCGCATGGGCTTCAAGACCTGCGTTATCCCCAAGCAGTGTATGTCCGCTATCAATGCAAAGGACTACGACATAGAAATAATCGCCGCAAGTACGTTAAAACAGGCATTTGCGGCTATAAAATAAGGATTCCGGCTCATAAATCTCGGCAATACCGAGGTTTATGAGTTTTGTTTTATATTGACATTTTTTGTCGGATATGGTAAGATATTAATATACAATATCCACAGGAGGACATTTCCTTGAAATACAGAAAAATAACCGCGGTGCTTCTCGGTCTGAGCCTTTTTCTCACAGGCTGCGGCGGCACTGCTGAACATAAAGACAGCAAAACAGATAACACAAACATCACTTCTTCTCAGGAGGTGGCTACCGAGCCACTGACCGAGCTTACTGACACTCCCAAGGCTCCCGAAACAGAGCCCGTAACGGTAACTGAGGCGGCTACAGCCACTCCCACGACTGAGGAGCCTCAGACTGCGGCTCAGACTGTTAATAATACAGAAAACAGCAATAACAGCGGCGCAGATGAGCAGCCGCAGGAAAACAACTCCGAATCAGGCAATGAGGACTATCAACCCACAGTAACAACTGATGCTTATGTACATACTTCAAAGCGCACGACTGCCTGTACTACCACCACAAAGCATATCACCACAACAACGACGACTGCTAAGGCAACTCCAAAAGATGTGCTGAAAAATATGACGCTGAAACAGAAGGTCTGCCAGATGTTCATGATCACTCCCGAGGCTATAACGGGAATTTCTCCCATGACAGAGGTTGGAAACGGCACTAAAAACGCCATGAACGACTATCCCGTTGGCGGTATCATTTACTTCTCTCAGAATCTCAGTTCCCGAAACCAGATAAAGACAATGATAAGCAATACTCAGGGCTTCTCCCGTGAAGCCTGCGGCGTCGGACTTTTCATCGGCGTTGACGAGGAGGGCGGAAAGGTAGCAAGATGTGCTCAGAATCTTGGCACTACAGCCTTCAAGCCTATGGAGCAGTACGGCAAAGAAAACAACTACAAGACCGCCTATGATATCGGAGCAACTCTCGCAAAAGACCTGAGCAGTCTCGGCTTCAATGTGGACTTTGCTCCTGTTGCAGACGTAAATATCGACAGCGGCAACGAGCTTGGCGACCGCATTTTCAGCAGCGACGCCAATGTAGTTGCAAATATGGTCAGCGGCGTCTCAAAGGGCTTGCAGGATAACGGCGTAAGCGCTACCCTCAAGCATTTTCCCGGACTTGGCGCTGAAAACGGCAATACTCATACAAACTCCACTGTAATCATAGACAGGACACTTGAACAGCTCCGAAATACGGAGTTCGTCCCCTTTAAAAAGGGCATAGACAGCGGTACTGATTTCATCATGGTGGGACATCAGTCCGTTACCAGCTTCGGTGACGAGCTGCCCTGCGACCTTTCCTACAAGGCAGTAACGGAAATGCTCCGCGGCGAGCTGGGCTTTGACGGCATCGCCATAACAGACGCCCACCAGATGAATACTATCTCAAAGGTCTACACCTCGGGAGAAGCCGCAAAGCTTTCCATAAAGGCAGGCATGGATATAATACTCATGCCCGTGGACTACCGCGCAGCTGTGGACGAGGTATGCAGAGCCGTTGAGAGCGGCGAGATACCCGAATCACGTATAGACGAGAGCGTAATGCGCATACTTAAAAGAAAGGACAGGCTGGGACTGCTGAAAAAGTGACGTATCTGTAATAGAAAAGTCACTGTGCTGTCATTCAGCTATGCTATACTGTGCTTAAAGCAAAAGCTTTACGCAGAAAGGAGCATATCATGAAAAAACGCAGTATCATCATCACATCAGCAGGAGTTCTTACACTTTCAGCCGCATTATTCGTCGGATTCTGGGCGCGGCAGTACAATAAGCCCTATCCCGCAGGCACTGTGGACAAGGCTGTAGTAAAGCCTATATCTTCGGAAATGTACAGCGAGCAGGACTACAATGAAGCAGTTGAATGCGTCAAGAGATTTTTCCCCGAATTCGAGACCTGCGACCTGTTGGAGCTGCGCTATGCAGGAGACGCGGAAACAAAGCTGGAATCCCGTGACTCACAGAACGAAAACGAGGAATATATTGTGCTCAAGTCCGACTTCTACGTTAATCCGCTGGAGATATTCCAGAATGAAAAGTCAGCATGGCAGCGCGACTACACCTATACAGACTGGAGCTGGATGCTTGCCCGCACAAAGGGCACTTCCGACTGGATAATATGTAATTACGGCTTCGGCTGATAAATCATACCATGTCCTTCCAAAGCTGTGGTTACATCATAAGTTTACTATAAATCAGTCTATTTTGCTATAATTTTTCCATATAAAAAGTTATAATAATACCACAAGAGAGAGCAATCCTATTTTCAAGGAGGACATGAAAATGAAAATAAACAAGTATTTATCCCTTGCCGCTGCACTTGCAATGCTTGGCTGCGCTGTAAGCTGCGGTGACAAGAACATTTCAGGCACGGACACAGCTCCCGAGACCGCAAAGCCTACCGAGGCAGCTACAGAAGCTGTTGACGTTCCCGAGATAGAGGGCTACAACCTGCTTTGGAACGACGAATTCAGCGGCAGTGCTCTTGACGAGAGCAAGTGGAACTACGAGCCCCACGAACCGGGCTGGACTAACGAGGAATTACAGGAGTACACAACATCTACAGATAACGTATTCCTCCGCGACGGCAAGCTGGTGATCAAGGCTATCAAGTCCGAAAAGAACGGCAAGGACTACTATACATCGGGTAAGGTAACAGGTCAGAACAAGACCGATTTCTCCTACGGCAAGGTAGTCGTAAGCGCTAAGGTGCCAGAGGGACAGGGCTTATGGCCTGCTATCTGGATGATGCCCAAGGAGGAGAGCTACTACGGTCAGTGGCCTAAGTGCGGCGAGATCGACATCATGGAGGTACTCGGCAACGATGTAAGCACAGCCTACGGTACTCTCCATTTCGGTGAGCCCCACGGCGAGATACAGGGCACATGGGGACTTACAGGTCAGACCTACGCTGACAGCTTCCATGAGTATTCTGTAGAGTGGGAGCCCGGCGAGATACGCTGGTACATCGACGGCAATCTCTACAATACAGCAAACGACTGGTTCACAGCCGTTCAGGGCGAGGACGAGAAGCCATATCCTGCTCCATTCGATCAGCCGTTCTTCGTTCAGATGAACCTTGCAGTCGGCGGCACATGGCCCGGCAATCCTGACGCTACAACAGATTTCGACAAGGCAGAGTTCGAGGTCGACTACGTAAGAGTTTATCAGAAGCCTGAGTACAATATGAACGTTAAGAAGCCCGAGAAGAAGTTCCGCGAGGCTCTCGAAGACGGAAACTTCATCTTCAACGGTGACTTCTCCGAGGCTGAGGACCTTACAGATGACGTAAACTGGAAGTTCCTGCTGTTCAACGGCGGCGAGGGCTCAGCTGAGATAAAGGACAACATGATAGTGATAACATCTCAGGCAGAGGGTACAGAGGAATACTCCGTACAGCTTGTACAGCCGGATCTCCCAATGATAAAGGGCAAGAAGTACCGCGTGACATTCGACGCTTACGCTGACGAGGAGCGCGACATCGTAGTATGCGTTTCTGCTCCGTCAGCAGGCTGGATACGCTACTTACAGGATACAAAGCTGACACTTACCACAGAAAAGCAGAGCTTCACCTATGATTTCGAGATGAAGGAAAAGGACGACAACAACGGACGTCTCGAGTTCAATATGGGTAAGCGCGGCTCAACAGCTACAGTTTACATCAGCAATGTAAGAGTAGAAGAAATTGCATAATAAACAGCCCCGAAGCGATTCGGGGCTTGTTTTTTGGGGTTAATGCTGTAAATCATTATTTGCAGCGTGACGCTGCACCCTTGCCACGTTGTCGCTCATAAACTCGCTCACTATTCATGGCAACGATAATCGTACATCGCTCAAAGCACTTTTTGAACGGGATTCCAAAGGGACTGTGTTCCTTTGGTCAGGTCAAGGGCTGACAGCCCTTGTGGGGTGACTTCCCACAGTGTGGGGAGATGTCGCAAAGCGA
>JAEEGJ010016596.1_pt1 | contig 16849 bp, 15 predicted proteins | sample 8958761 | NCBI WGS metagenome assembly JAEEGJ01 (sample SAMN16246546, study PRJNA631951) | gut metagenome | biome: gut microbiome; feature: rumen; material: RS-attached | host: Bos | place: Iran: Karaj | collected 2018-10 | reverse complement strand
CATGTCGGACTACGAAGACCGCGACGTGGAGTCGCTGTCCGGCGGCCAGCAGCAGCGCGTGGCCATCGCCCGCGCGCTGGTGAACCAGCCCAAGATCCTGCTCCTGGACGAGCCGCTCGCCGCGCTCGACCTCAAGATGCGCAAGGACATGCAGATCGAGCTGAAGGAGATGCACAAGAAACTCGGCATCACCTTCATCTATGTCACCCACGACCAGGAGGAGGCCCTGACCCTCTCCGACACCATCGTGGTGATGAACGAGGGCAAGATCCAGCAGATCGGCACCCCGATCGACATCTACAACGAGCCTGTCAACTGCTTCGTCGCCGACTTTATCGGCGAGAGCAACATCCTGAAAGGCAAGATGATGCGCGACCGCCGCGTGGCCTTCATCAAGCACGAGTTCGACTGCGTGGACGAAGGCTTCGGCGAGATGGTCCCGGTCGACGTGGTGGTCCGTCCCGAAGACATCTATTTCACCACGGACCCGGCCAAGTGCCAGTTCAAGGCCACGGTCAATTCCTGCACCTTCAAGGGCGTCCACTACGAGATGTGGGTGGACACCGACACCGGATACGAACTGATGATCCAGGACTACGATCCCTACGAGGTGGGCACCGAAGTGATGCTCTACATCGATCCGGACGACATCCAGGTCATGCATAAGGAACGCACGCGCAACGTCTTCCACGGCAAGATGGTGGACGACACGCACGTGGAGATGCTCGGCACCACCTTCGAGTGCCTGCCCCAGGAAGGCCTCGCGGCCGGGGACAAGGTCCGGGTGGAAGTCCGCTTCGAGAACGTCGACCTGCTGGACCACCAGGAGGACGGCGCGCTCGCGGGCGAAGTGCATTTCCTGCTCTACAAGGGTGATCATTACCACCTGACCATCCTCACCGAAGACGGCGACCATATCTGGGTGGACACGAACGACATCTGGGACAAGGGCGACCTGGTGGGTATCAACATTCTTCCGAAGGACCTCAAGATCGACAAGGAAAATGAAGCGTAGCCGCTGGAGTATCCCTTATGTGGTCTTCATGGCCATCTTCGTGGTGCTGCCGTTGCTGCTCATCCTGGTGTATGCGTTCCAGGACGGCAACGGACACTTCACCTTGTCCAACATCACGCGCTTCTTCTCCGACTCCGACGCGCTCGGCACCTTCGCCGTGTCCATCGAGGTCGCGATCGAGAACACGCTGATCTGCATCCTGCTCGGCTACCCGGCCGCGTGGATCCTGGCCAACAAGGATCTCAACAAGAGCGCCGTGACGATCATCCTGTTCATCATGCCGATGTGGATCAACGCCCTGATGCGCACCCTGGCGACCGCCGAGCTCTTCAACACGCTCGGCGTCACCCTGGGCAAGGGGACCCTGCTCTTCGGTATGGTCTACGACTACCTGCCGTTCATGATCTACCCGATCTACAACGTGCTCAACAAGATGGACAAGTCCTACTCGGAGGCCGCCCAGGACCTGGGCGCGACCCCCTGGCAGGTCTTCTGGAAGGTCACCGTGCCCCTCTCGATGCCCGGCGTGTCCAGCGGCATCCTGATGGTCTTCATGCCCACGGTGAGCACCTTCGCCATCTCGGAGTTCCTGACCAACAACAAGATCAAGCTCTTCGGTACCATCATCCAGGAGAACATCAATTCCTCGATGTGGAACTACGGAGCTGCACTGGCATTCATCATGCTCATCATCATCGGCATCAGCACGCTGTTTACCAACGATGAGGAGAAAGAGGCAGAAGGAGGGCTGATCTAGTATGAAGAAGTTTTTGGCACAAGCTTATCTGTGGATCCTGCTGGCCCTGCTGTACGCCCCGCTGGTGTTCATCGCGATCTTCTCCTTCACGGAGAGCCGCGTGCTGGGCAACTGGACGGGATTCTCCACCAAGCTATATGAAAACCTGTTCTCCGGCAGCATGCAGGGGAGCAACTCGCTGCTCTCCGCCGTGGAGAACACCCTGCTGATCGCCCTGGTGTCCGCTTTCGTCTCGATGGTGCTCGGCACCGTCGCCGCCGTGGGCATCCACAACCTGCGCGGCCGCAAGAAGCAGGCCGTCAGCTTCCTGAACAACATCCCGATGATCAATCCGGACGTCATCACGGGCGTCTCGCTCTTCCTGCTGTTCGTGTTCCTGCACTTCAGCCAGGGCTACCTGACCGTGATCCTGGCGCACATCTCCTTCGGCACGCCCTACGTCGTGCTGAGCGTACTTCCGAAGCTCCGGCAGATGAATCCGAACATCTATGAAGCGGCCCTCGACCTGGGCGCCACGCCCAGCCAGGCCCTCTGGAAGGTGCTCGTGCCGCAGCTGCGGCCCGGCATGGTCTCCGGTTTCATCCTGGCGTTCACGATGTCGCTGGACGACTTCGCGGTGACGTTCTTCACCCGCGGCACCATCGGCCTGGACACGCTCTCGACCTACATCTACACGGATGCGCGCAAGGGCGGCCTGACCCCCGAGCTGCGGCCGTTGATGACCCTGATTTTCCTGATCATCCTTGTCCTGCTGGTCGTGATCAACGTCCGCCAGGCCAAGGCGAACAAATCGACAAGCAAATAATACAATAATGAAAAAATCTATTATCCTTCTGGCGGCTGCAGCCCTGCTGAGCGCCTGCGGCCCGGACCGCGGAGAGATCCTGAAAGTGTACAACTGGTCCGACTACATCGACGAGACCGTCATCGAAGAATTCGAGGAGTGGTATGAGGAGCAGACCGGCGAGCCGGTCAAGGTCATCTACCAGACCTTCGACGTCAACGAGACGATGCTTTCCAAGATCGAGAAGGGACACGAGGACTACGACGTCGTCTGTCCTTCCGACTACATCATCGAGCGCATGCTCGCGAGCGACCTGCTCCAGCCGATCGACCGCGACTTCGGCCAGACGCCCAACTACATCGACGACAACCTCGCCCCGTACATCCGCTCCTGCTTCGACAAGATGATCGGTGGCGGCAAGAACGCCAACGACTATGCCGTCGGCTATATGTGGGGCACCACCGGTCTCCTCTACAACGCCAAGTACGTGACCGAGGAGGAGGCTTCCTCCTGGGACATCCTGCGCAACCCCAAGTTCGCCGACAAGATCTTCATCAAGGACTCCGCCCGCGACGTCTTCTCCCAGATCATCTTCTTCCTCCGCCAGGACGACCTGCGCGAAGGCAAGGTGACCGCCGACGAGCTGATGCTCGATTCTTCCGACTCCTCCATGGCTGCCGTCGAGCAGTTCATGAAGCAGGTCAAGCCGCTCGTGGCCGGCTGGGAAGCCGATTTCGGCAAGGACCAGATGACCCAGGAGCGCGGCTGGATCAGCCTGAACTGGAGCGGTGACGGCGTGTGGGCCATCGAAGAGGCCGCCGAGATGGGCGTGGATCTCCGTTATTCCCTCCCGAAGGAAGGCTTCACCGTCTGGTTCGACGGCTGGGTGATCCCGAAATACGCCCAGAACACCAAAGCCGCCAAGTACTGGATCAACTTCATGAGCCGCCCGGACATCGTGATCCGCAACGTGGACGTGACCGGTTACGTGTCCGTCAGCGGTGCGCCCGAGGTGAAGGAGTATTTTTCCGACGAGGAGAAGTACGCGCCGATCGACCTGTCCTACTTCTTCGGTCCCGATGCGACCGCCGTCTGCGCCGACCCGGTGCTCTATCCGGACCGCGCCGACATCGAGCGCAGCGCCCAGGAGCATGACTGGGGCGAGAAGACCCCGGAGCTCGTGGCCATGTGGGGCCGCGTGAAGGGCGAGAATGCCAACGCGATGACGGTCATCGTCATCGGCGTGGTCCTCGCCGCCATCATCACCCTTGCGCTCGTCCGCCGTTTCGGCAACAAGCGCGGCGGCCGCAAGCGTCGCAAATAGGCGTTAAAGCAGCTTTTCCCGCAAGTGCGAAAGCATGTCGCGGGTCATAGATTCCAGATTATAGGACGGCGTCCAGCCCCACTCTTTGCGGGCACAGACGTCGTCCATTTTGTTGGGCCAGGAGTCCGCGATGGCCTGGCGGACCGGATCCACCTCGTAGCGCATCTTGAAAGTCGGGATGTGCTTGCGGATGGCCTCGTAGACGCCTTCCGGGTCGAAGCTCATCGAGGCGATGTTGAAGGCGTTGCGGTGCACCAGATAGCGCGGGTCGGCCTCCATCAGCTTGATGGCGGCCTTGATGGCGTCCGGCATGTACATCATGTCGAGATAGGTGCCGTGCGCGAGCGGGCAGACGAATTCCTCGCCCTTGACGGCGGCGTAGTAGATCTCGACGGCGTAGTCCGTCGTGCCGCCGCCGGGCAGGGTCTTGTAGGAGATCAGGCCCGGGAAGCGCACCGAGCGCGTGTCCACGCCATATTTATGGAAATAGTAGTCGCTGAGCAGTTCGGTGGCCACCTTGGTCACGCCGTACATCGAAGTCGGGCGCTGGATGGTGTCCTGGGGGGTGTTGTCGCGCGGGGTGTCCGGGCCGAAGGAGCCGATCGAGGAGGGCGTGAACACGGCGCAGTGCTTCTCGCGCGCCACTTCCAGGATGTTGATCAGGCCGTTCATCTGGATGTCCCAGGCCTTGAGCGGAAGCCGCTCGGCGGTGGCTGAGAGCAGCGCGGCGAGGTTGTAGATGGTGTCGATGTCGTATTTGTCCACGATCTCGGCGATCTGCTGCCCGTTGCAGACGTTGGCCTGCTCGGCGGGACCGCTCTCCAGGAGGTCGCCCGTGGGCGCCGATCCGGGGATGTAGCCGGCGACGATCCGGCCCTGGTGATAAATCTTCCTGAGTTGCATCGTCAGCTCCGAGCCGATCTGGCCGGTCGATCCGATGACGAGTACATTTTTCATCGTAATATCGTTTTAGTGTCTGTGGGTGTCTGTTTTCAGAGCGAAGCGATGTACGCTTCCATCGCGGGGACCTGGTCCATCGCGGCGTGGAACAGCGCCACCTGGTTGCGGGTGCGGACCAGGTTGTGCTCCGGGTACTTGATCTTGTAGTACGTGTCGCCGTTGATGTAGTCCGTGAAGAAGCGTACGGCCTGCATATAGGGGAAGAGGCAGGCGGCGTAGGGGAGGTTGTCCCGCTCCACGGGCGTCAGGAAGACGCGGGCGGACTCCAGGTAGCCGCGTGTGAAGGCCTCGAAGATGTCCATCCGGAAGCGGACCCGGTCCACGTGGGGGTCGTCCTCGGCCACGGCGTTGGCGGCCGTCCGGAGGAAATCGCCGTAGTCCGAGAAGACGAACGAGGGCATCAGCGTGTCCAGGTCGATGACGCAGAGGATGTTGCCGTCGGCGTCGAAGAGCATGTTGTTGACCTTGGTGTCGCAGTGGCAGATGCGCTTGGGCAGGATGCCTTCGCGGTACATCCGCTCCGCCTTGCACATCTCCTCCTCGTGGGGGAGCAGGTCGGCCAGGATGGCGCGGACCTCGGGCTCCGCCATCCGGCCCGCGGCGTCGGCCTGCACGGCTTCGTGGAGCTGCCGGGCGCGCAGTTCCATATTGTGGAAATCGGGGATGGTTTCGCCCAGCTTGTCCGGAATGTCGGACAGCATCGCCTCGAAATGGCCGAAGGCCTTGCCGGCGAAATAGGAGTATTTGGGGTCGACGAGTTCGTAGGTGAAGGCGTCCCGGATGAACACGGAAACGCGCCAGAAGGCCTTGCCGTCGTACCAGTAGCTCTTGCCGGTCTCGCGGCAGGGGAGGAAGGTCAGGACCTTGCGGTCGATGTCGGGGTCGCCGGCCAGCTTGCGGCGGATGTGCGCCGTGGCGCAGTCGATGTTGTGCTGCAGTAGGTCGACATCCCGGAAGATGGCGTCGTTGATGCGCTGAAGGACATAATTGTCCGGTCCGTCGGTGACGACGAGCAGGGTGTCGTTGATGAGGCCGTTGCCGAGGGGCTTGATCTCAAGAATATGGCCCTGAATATCAAAGTGTTTTAAGATTTCTTCCATTATGCGGTCAAAAGCAATGCGAAGTTAACCAAAAATCTCCTGATCCGCAACAAAATGTAAGCAAATGGCGGAAATCCGGGAGAATGTGACTATCTTTGTTCAAGAACATCAACAAACCACATAAGCTATGTACGGAAAGTTTCAATCTTATCTGCAGCAGGAGCTGAAAGCCATCGACGAAGCCGGCCTCTACAAGCGCGAGCGCACCATCTGCTCGCCGCAGGGCGCCGAAATCACCCTCGCCGACGGCAGCAAGGCCCTGAATTTCTGTGCCAACAACTATCTCGGCCTCTCCGACAACCCGCGCCTGATCGCCGCCGCCAAGAAGGCGATGGACGAGCGGGGCTTCGGCATGTCCTCCGTCCGCTTCATCTGCGGCTGCCAGGACCTGCACCGCGAGCTCGAGAAGGCGATCTCCGCCTATTTCCATACGGACGACACCATCCTCTACGCGGCGTGCTTCGACGCCAACGGCGGCGTGTTCGAGCCGCTGCTGACCGCCGACGACGCCATCATCTCCGACGCGCTCAACCACGCCTCCATCATCGACGGCGTGCGCCTCTGCAAGGCCGTCCGCTACCGCTACGCCAATGCCGACATGGCCGAGCTGGAGAAATGCCTCCAGGAGGCCCAGGCGCAGCGTTTCCGCATCATCGTGACCGACGGCGTGTTCTCGATGGACGGCAACGTGGCCCCGATGGACCGGATCTGCGAGCTGGCCGAACAATACGACGCGCTCGTGATGGTGGACGAGAGCCACAGCGCCGGCGTCGTGGGCCCCAGGGGCCGCGGCGTCGCCGAACTGTACGATCTCTACGGCCGCATCGACATCCACACCGGCACGCTCGGCAAGAGCTTCGGCGGCGCCGTGGGCGGCTTCACCACCGGCCGGCAGGAGATCATCGACATGCTGCGCCAGCGCAGCCGGCCGTATCTGTTCTCCAATTCGCTGCCGCCGATGATCTGCGCCGCCGGCATCGAGCTCTTCAAGATGCTCGATGAGAGCGACGCGCTCCACGACCGCCAGCAGGAGAACGTCGCCTATTTCCGCGAGAAGATGCTCGCGGCGGGCTTCGACATCAAGCCCACGCAGAGCGCCATCTGCGCGGTGATGCTCTACGACGCGCCGCTCAGCCAGCGCTTCGCGGCCGAAATGGCCAAGGAAGGCATCTTCGTGACCGGTTTCTACTATCCCGTGGTCCCGAAGGGCCAGGCGCGCATCCGCGTGCAGCTCTCGGCCGCGCACACGCGCGAGCAGCTGGACAAGGCCATCGCCGCCTTCATCAAGGTCGGCAAATCCCTGGGGGTTCTGAAATAGATCCTTCGCTACGCTCAGGATGACAGTGACCGTCGAATACCTGGAGGAGCGCTTCGACACATTCAATGCGATGTGTTTCGAGGGCGCTCTTCCGCGTATTCCGATCCGCCTGAGCAACGCCCGCAGCTTCGTGGGGCGCCTGCAGTACCGGCCCGTGCGCGACTGGCTGGGCCGGATCGTGCGGCGCGAAGATTTCGTGCTGCGCATCAGCACGCGCTTCGACTTGCCGGAGGCGGAGATCGAGGACACGCTCATCCACGAAATGATCCATTACTGGATCGCGCTGGAGGGCCTCCGGGACACTTCCACGCACGGGAAGATCTTCCGTGCGAAGATGAAAGAGATCAACGCCCTGCATGGCCGGCACCTGACCATCTCCCACAAAACCACGCCGGAGGAGCTGGACCGGGACACCTGCGTCCGCGACCACCACGTGTGCGTGAGCCAGCTCGCGGACGGGCGCACGGCCGTCACCGTGGCGGCGAGCACCTGCGTGCCCAGGATCCGCCGCATGCTCCGCTGGTCGCCCACGGTGCGGTCCAGCGCCTGGTTCGTCAGCCGGGATCCCTGGTTCAACCGCTTCCCGCGCTGCCGCACCGCCAAACTCTTCCCGGTCGATCCGGATGAACTCAAGGCACACATTTTGTGAGGAATACTTAATTAAAACTGCATTATGAGACACTTTTTCAGCCTGCTCATGCTTCTGTCCCTGGCTTCCTTCTCGCTTCAGGGGCAGGAGAAGTCCGCGACCAAGATTCCGGACGAAGACTTCTACCTGATGCCGTCTTTCACTGAAGGGACCGTCTACCTCCGCGGACAGTCGCCCGCGCAGGGAAAGATCAACATCTGCGCGGTGGACCAGACGCTCCGCTTCATCGACGACAGCGGCACCGAACTCGCGGCCAATGACCCGGACGGCATCTCCCGCGTACAGATCGACACGGTCTGGTTCATGCGGAGCAGCGGCGCCTTCTACCGGATGTATCCTGTCAATCTCGAACTCGGGATCGCCGTCCGGAAGGACACCAGGATCATCCGCGACGTGAAGAAGGGAGCCTATGGCATGACCGACCAGACGAGCTCCATCCAGCAATACCGTTCCCTCTACAACGACACTTCAGCCCAACTGCTGAACAGCGAGAAGCCCGTCTACTACAGGGTCTCCGAGACCATCTGTCTCTACTACAGGGATGCCATCGTCAAATTCACCAAGGCCAGCCTGAAGAAGGTTTTCCCGGCCCACAAGGACGAGATCGACGCCTACTTCAAGTCCGGCAAGCCGTATCCCTCGACCGTCGAGGAGGCCCGGGCCATCATCGCCCCCTGGCTCCAATAAGCGTTCAATAACCGTAGCGTCCGCGGTAGCGGACCAGCAGGAAGGCGCCCAGGATGAGCGCCAGGACTTCCGCGACGCACGCGGAGAACCAGATCGCGTCCATCCCGAACAGCGCGGGCAGCAGGAAGACGCAGCCCATTTCGAAGATGAAGGTCCGGCAGAAGGACACGAGGGCCGAGACCGGCCCGTTGTTGAGTCCGGTGAACCAGGCCGACAGGAAGAGCGTCAGCCCGGACAGCAGGAAACAGGGCGCGTAGCAGCGCGTGGCGTGGATTGTCAGCGCCGTCAGTTCGGGGTCGTAGCCCACGAACAGACGCGAGACCGGCCCTGCGAGGAGCTCCGCGGCCACGGCGAGCAGGGCGCCCAGCGCCAGCAGCAGCCGAAGGCTGTTGCCCAGCAGGCTGCGCAGCTCGCCGCCCTGGCGGGCGCCGTAGTTGAAGCCGACCAGGGGCGTGACCGTGAGGTTGTAGCCCGTGAAGACGGCGATGAAGATGAATCCCAGATACAGGATCACCGAATAGGCCGCCACGCCGTTCTCCCCATAGAAATGCATCAGCCGGAGGTTGTAGCACATCGCCACCACGTTGAAGGAGATGTTGCCCACGAACTCCGACAGGCCGTTGGCGCAGGATTTGCGCAGCGGCGCGCCTTCCAGGCGGGTGAAGGAGAAGTGCAGGGAAGTCTGCGGGTCGGAGCGGAGGAAGGCCGCCAGCGGCGCGAATCCGCCCACGCAGCAGGCGAGCATCGAGCCCGCGGCGGCGCCGGCCAGGCCCCAGTCGAACACGATGATGAACAGGGCGTCCAGCCCGATGTTGACCATGCCGCTGGCGAAGGACACTTTCGTGCCCATCTGCGGACGCTCCGCGACCATGAAGAAGGGCTGGATGCCCATCTGCATCATGAAAGCGGGCATACCGGCCGCGCAGATGCGGCCGTACACCACGCACTGCGCCACCATTTCGCCTTCGGCGCCCAGGGCGCGCGAGAGCGGTTCCATCCAGATATAGAGGGGAATGGCCGTGGCCACGGACAGCAGCAGGATGAACTCGACCGCCATGCTGAAATAGCGGTTGGCCCGCGGCCGGTCGCCTTCGCCCAGGGTCTTGGAGACCAGGGCCGCGCCGCCCGTGCCCACCATCAGGCCCAGCGCGCCGACGAGGCCGAGCGCGGGCCAGATGAGGTTGAGCGCGGCGAAGGCCGTCGTACCGACCAGGTTGGACACGAACAGGCCGTCCACGATGCTGTAGAAGCTGATGAGCACCATCATCCCGATCAGGGGGAGCGATGAGCGCATCAGCCGCCTGTAGCCATAATGTCCGTCCAGCTTGAATTCCATACGGAACGCAAAGATACAACAAAAAATCCGGGCGCCCGAAGGCTCCCGGATCTGTCGGATAAAAGTCGCTTGTGCGTTATGCTTTCTGCTTCTGCGGATCCTTGAAGAGGATGGCGAAGAGGACGCCCACCACCAGCGAATAGATGGCGAAAATGTACCAGGCCGTGCTCCAGGACGGCTCCGCGGCGTTGTAGACGAAGTGGTTGACCACGCGTCCGGCCGCCCAGGTGCCGATGGAGGCGCCGAGGCCGTTGGTCATCAGCATGAAGAGGCCCTGCGCCGAGGAGCGGATGCCCTTGTCGGTATTTTCATTGACGAACAGCGAGCCGGAGATGTTGAAGAAGTCGAACGCCACGCCGTAGACGATGCAGCTCAGGACGAACATCCACACGCCGCTGCCGGGATTGCCGGCGCCGAAGAAGCCGAAGCGGAACACCCAGGCGAACATCGCGATGAGCATCACCTTCTTGATGCCGAATTTCTTCATGAAGAAGGGGATCAGCAGGATGCAGAGGGTCTCGGACACCTGGCTCAGGGAGATCAGCGCGTTGGCGTTGTTGGCGCCCCAGGCGTCGGCGAAGAGGGGATTGTCCTGGAAGGAGGTGATGAAGGTGTTGGCGTAGCCGTTGGTGATCTGCAGGGAAGCGCCGAGCAGCATCGAGAAGATGAAGAACACGGCGAACTGGCGGTCCTTGAAGAGGCGGAAGGCCGACAGGCCCGTGGCCTCGGCGAAGGACTGCGTGCCGGCGGTCTTGGGCTTGCAAGGGCAGTCAGGCAGCGTCAGCGAATAGAGGCAAAGCACCAGGCTGAGGATGCCGGACACGAAGAACTGGTTGTAGGTGTGCTGGAACTGCACGCCGTCAGCGCCCTTGACGAAGTTGACGAAGAGCATCGTGAGGATGAAGCCGATGGTGCCGAACACGCGGATCGGCGGGAAGGCCTTGACCGGGTCCTTGCCGTTCTTCTCCAGGGCATTGTAGGCCACGGAGTTGGAGATGGCGATGGTCGGCATGAAGAAGGCGATGCTCAGGGTATAGAGCGCGTAGAAGGTGCCGAACTGGATGTTGGCGCCGGCGCTCATCGCATACCAGCCGGCGGCGAGCATCGACAGGCCGGCGACGCCCTGGCAGAGGGACAGGACCTTCTGCGCCGGGATCCACTTGTCGGCGACGATGCCCATCAGGGCAGGCATGAAGATGGAGACAAAACCTTGTGTGGCGAAAAAGAGCCAGATCTGCGGGCCGAAGCCGGAACGGGCAAGGAAGCTGCCCATAGAAGTCAGGTACGCGCCCCAGGCGGCGAATTCCAGGAAATTCATCAGGATCAGCCGCAGGCCGATGTTTGATTTGTTCATATCAGGTCGGTTTATTAGTCGTTGTGGTGACAAAAATACAAGTTTTTCGGCGGATTTCACTATCTTTGAAAGATGAAATTTACGAAGACAGCAGCCGATCCCCGTTCCGCCGCCCGCACGGGCGTCCTGGAGACGGACCACGGCCGGATCCATACCCCTATATTCATGCCCGTCGGGACCGTCGGTTCCGTCAAAGGCGTCCATCACCGCGACCTGCGCGAAGACATCCGCGCGGAGATCATCCTCGGCAACACCTACCACCTCTACCTCCGGCCCGGCCTGGACACGCTCCGCGCCGCCGGCGGCCTGCACAGATTCGAGTCGTGGGAGCGCCCCATCCTCACGGACAGCGGCGGTTTCCAGGTGTTCTCGCTGAGCCCGATCCGCAAGCTCACGGCCGAAGGCTGCACGTTCCGCAGCCACATCGACGGCTCCCGGCACACGTTCACGCCGGAGAATAACGTCGACACCCAGCGCATCATCGGCGCCGACATCATGATGGCGCTCGACGAATGCTGCCCGGGCGACGCCGACCACGCCTATGCCCGCAAGAGCCTGGACCTCACCAAAAGCTGGCTGGAGCGCTACGCAAAGCGTTTCCGCGAGACGGAGCCGCTCTACGGCTACAGCCAGTGCTTCTTCCCGATCGTCCAGGGGTGCGTGTATCCCGACCTGCGCCGCGAGGCGGTGGACCACGCCGTGCAGTTCGACGCCGACGGCTATGCCATCGGCGGCCTGGCGGTGGGGGAGCCCACGGAGAAGATGTACGAGATGCTCGAGCTGGTCTGCCCGCTGCTGCCGGACGACCGCCCGCGCTACCTGATGGGCGTCGGCACGCCGGCCAACATCCTCGAGGGCATCGCCCGCGGCGTGGACATGTTCGACTGCGTGATGCCCACGCGCAACGGCCGCAACGGCATGCTCTTCACCTGGCAGGGCATCATGAACATGCGCAACGCCAAGTGGGCGCAGGATTTCTCCGAAATCGACCCGGACGGCACTTCTTTTGTGGACCACACCTACTCGCGCGCCTACCTGCATCACCTGTTCGTGGCCGGCGAGATGTTCGCGGCGATGCTCGCGAGCCAGCACAACCTCGCCTTCTACCTCGACGTGGTCCGGCAGGCCCGCGCGCACATCGAGGCCGGGGATTTCGCCGCCTGGAAGGAAGACGCCGTGGAGCGCATCACAAGAAGGATCTGACATGTTCGAGAAGATCACGAAAATAGACTGGTACATCGCGAAGAAGTTCATCTCGACCTTCTTCCTGTCGATGCTGCTCATCATCGTCGTGGTCATCATCTTCGACCTCTCGGAGAAGATAGACAACTTCGTCAAGAACGAGGCGCCGCTCAAGGCGATCATCTTCGACTACTACTGCAACTACATCCCGTACCTGGTCAACATGTTCGCCTCGCTGTTCGTCTTCATCACGGTGATCTTCTTCACCTCCCGGATGGCGGCGAACTCCGAGATCATCGCCATCCTGTCCTGCGGCGTCAACTTCCACCGGATGATGGTGCCCTACATCGCGTCGGCGGCGCTGATCGCGCTGCTCTCGCTGGGGCTCAACCTCTACGTGATCCCGCATTCCAACGCCACGCGCATCGAATTCGAGGCCAAGTACATCAAGCGCCACAACAACTTCAACCTGCGCAACATCCACTACCAGATCTCGCCGGGCAAGTTCGTCTACATCGAGTCCTTCAGCCGCTGGAACAACACGGCCTACAAGTTCACCATCGAGGACATGGACGGCCACCGGCTGGTGCGCAAGGTCAGCGCCGAGAGCGCGGCCTGGGACAGCACGACGGACGGCTGGCAGATGCGCAAGGTGCTCATCCGCGACTACAGCCCGGGGCTCAAGGACGACATCAGCTTCCGCAGCCAGGTGGACACGGTCATCGACCTCAAGCTCAAGGACCTGTTCAACAACGAGAAGACGGTGGAGACGCTCGCCATCAACCCGCTCAACGAGCTGATCCGGACGCAGAAGATGCGCGGCGACCCCAATGTCATGTACGCCCGCATCGAGAAGCAGCGCCGCCTGACGATGCCTTTCTCCGCCATCATCCTGACCATCATCGGCGTGTCGCTGTCCGCGCGCAAGCGCCGCGGCGGCATCGGCTGGAACATAGGTATCGGCATCGGCCTCGCGTTCAGCTACATCTTCTTCCTGCGGATGAGCGAGATGTTCGTCTACACGGACACGCTCCCGCCGGGCGTCGCCCTGTGGCTGCCGAACCTGTTGTTCATGGTGGTCGCATATTTCCTGTACAAACGAGCTTGCAAATAGCCATATGACTGTCAAAGTGATCAACCGCAGCGGCAATCCGCTGCCTGCCTATGCCACACCGCTGGCCGCCGGACTGGACGTCCGCGCGGACAACGCGGAACCCATCGAACTCAAGCCCATGCAGCGCGCCATGGTCCCGACGGGGCTCTTCCTGGAGATCCCGGCCGGCTACGAGGTGCAGGTGCGCCCGCGCAGCGGCCTGGCCGCCAAGCGCGGCGTGACGGTGCTCAACGCGCCCGGCACCATCGACGCGGACTACCGCGGCGAAGTCTGCGTCATCCTCGTCAACCTCGGCACGGAACCGTTCGTGATCGAGCGCGGCGAGCGCATCGCGCAGCTCGTGCTCGCGCGCCACGAGGTGATCGAGTGGGAGGAGAGCGAGGAGCTGGCCGCCTCGGAGCGGGGCGCCGGCGGATTCGGAAGCACGGGCGTGAAATAGATGCTTTTATGGAAGATCTGTATCAGAAATACCTGGCCTGCGGCGGCCGCGTGACCACCGACAGCCGCGCCGTGCGCGGGGGAGAGGTCTTTTTCGCCCTGCGGGGCGAGAATTTCGACGGCAACGACTATGCCGTCAAGGCGCTTGAGAGCGGGGCGGCGTGGGCCGTCGTCAACGACGACGCCCAGTTTCCCGCCGACGCGCGCTTCATCCGCGTGGCCGACCCGCTGCAGACGCTGCGCGACCTGGCCATCTGGCACCGCACGCACGTGCGGGGCGGCAAGCTGCCGGTGCTCGGCCTGACCGGCACCAACGGCAAGACCACCACCAAGAACCTCATCGCGGCCGTGCTCGCGAAGAAATACCGCGTCACCGCCACGCAGGGCAATCTCAACAACGACATCGGCGTGCCCCTGTCGCTGCTGTCCATCACGCCCGAGACGGAGATCGCAGTCATCGAGATGGGCGCCAACCACCCCGACGACATCGCCAAGCTGGTCAAGGTGAGCCAGCCCGACTATGGCCTGATCACCAACGTGGGCCGCGCCCACCTGCTGGGCTTCGGCTCCTTCGAGGGGGTCAAGGCCGCCAAGGGCGAGCTCTACAAATGGCTCGGCAGCCACCGCGGCTCGGTCATCTTCCTCAATGAGGACGACCCCGACCTGCGGGAAATGGCCGCCAAGCAGCCCTGCCACACCTTCGGCTACGGCATCGCCGCGCAGGGCGCACAGATCCTGCCCGCCACGCCGGAGGAGCCGTTCCTGCGCATCCGGCTGGGGGAGGAGGTCATCCCGACCCAGCTCGTCGGAGCCTACAACGCCACCAACGTCCTGGCCGCCCTGGCGGTCGGCGACTATTTCGGCGTGCCCCGCGCCGACGCCATTGCCGCGATCGCGGCCTTCGCACCCGACAACAACCGCTCGCAGATGGTCCGCACGCAGGCCAACACCCTGATCGTGGACGCCTACAACGCCAATCCTTCCTCGATGCGCGCCGCGCTGGACAACTTCCGCCTCGTGCAGGCGCCGCGCAAGCTCGCCCTGCTGGGCGACATGCGCGAGCTGGGGGAGGAGTCGCTCTCCGAGCACCAGAAAGTCGTGCGCCAGCTGCGCGGCGACGGCCTCCAGGCCTGCCTGGTCGGCGAAGAGTTCCGTCGCGCGCTCGAGAGCCTCGAGCCGGGCGACGAACCCTGGTTCGCCGACTCCGCGGCCCTGGCCGCCCACCTCGCGGCCCATCCGGTCCGCGACGCCGTCGTCCTCGTCAAGGGCTCCCGCGGCATCCAGATGGAGAAAGTCCTGCCCGCCCTGTGAGCGTTATCTAATTGATTATCTGTATTTTGGCAAACTATTATACCCCCGATTGTGGGGTATAATAGTTTCTTAACATTCAATCAATCATTTACTTACCGCTCACGCTCCAAATGGAGGTAACGGGCGATCTGCTCTTCAGACGCCATTGTATGCTGCCGGAAGTAAGCTGCCAGCCTCGCTCTGCGCCTTTCTGACAACTTGAACAGCCCAGGGCCAGAAACGTTATAGCGCAACGCAATCTTTTCCATTTCCCGATAGGGAACATCCGAAGACGGATCGAATACCTCTCCAACATCAAATTCTTTCCCCTTTGACACATCTGCAGCATCGGTCATCTGCTGCAAACTACCGAACAGTTGACGACAGGCATCACGGTCAAAATTGAAATATAGTTGGATGATATAATCCGTCAACTGCTCCTGTTCCTCTCCGGTCAACGTCCCGAACAACCTGTTCAGCAACGCATAACGCAGATATCGTCCTCCTCTGTATTCAGATTCCACGGCTTTCATTGCGTCACGCAGAGCCCATCGCGCCTTTGAAAGCACGGGCTTCTTCGAGAAGGGGTAATCCTGCTGGTAAAAGGCTAGAAACGTCCACCTGTCCTCGACGGCCCGACGGCAGAGCTTTTTCTCGACGGGATTGTTCAGGATATAGAGAAGTGCGGATCGCCTGTCTTTGTCCGACCATTTGGGCGCACTGCCGAAGGGACCGCGGAACAACCTTCCCTTGCGGCCGTATTCTTTGTTGTATTCCCGGGTGAAGGCGATGTTGATGTTGGATTCGCAGGCGGCCAGTTGTTGCTGATCGCTGGGAGCACAGAGTTTATGGGTATGGTTGAACATCTGGCAGCGAGCCAGGACTGGAATCTTGTAACGCATGGACATCACAGACTCGATGGTAAAATAGACAAGGTGGTCCACCGTACGATAGAACACGACGCCACCGTCAGAGCAGATTTTATAAACATGCTGGAGAGCATGCTCCGTGACATTCCGTTTGATTGACCGGTTTTTCATAGTGAGCTGTAAGTTTTTGATTAATAGTAAATTAACAAACATTTATACCCATCAAATAGGGGTATAATAGTTTCACAATGCGTTGGCTGTGAGGGGGAAGCGGCTCACAGGCTGAAGCGGTATTGGAGGCGGCATTCGAAGCGGCCGTCCTTGGGCGTGAGGTTCCAGGGGTAGCGGACGGTCTCGAGGCGGAGCCAGAGGCTGTGGCGGCGGACGGGCTGCCAGGAGAGATATAGCGAAGCGGCCCAACCGCGGCCGTAGCGCGCCGGGACGCTGAACGAGCCCGGCGCGTCCCGTTCGTAGACGTAGATGCGGTCGTCCCAGTCATCCACCTTGAAGAGGCCGCCGCGCAGATAGGCGGCCCATTTCGGCTGCCGGCGGGCGGCCTCGGCATACCAGTGCCAGGCCCAGCCGCGGCCGCGGACCAAATCCGCGCGGCCGGCGAGCAGCCAGGGACCGTATTCCGCGCCGAGCGCGGCACGCAGCTCCAGGCGCAGGGGC
>JAEEGJ010016595.1_pt1 | contig 16850 bp, 16 predicted proteins | sample 8958761 | NCBI WGS metagenome assembly JAEEGJ01 (sample SAMN16246546, study PRJNA631951) | gut metagenome | biome: gut microbiome; feature: rumen; material: RS-attached | host: Bos | place: Iran: Karaj | collected 2018-10 | reverse complement strand
ATAAATGCGACGGTTTCTTTATCTCGAAATTCAGGAAGAAGAACAGATAAGTACAAAAAAATAAAAACGGCGGAAATAAAAACGGCGGAAATAAAAACACCGGAAGGACAGGCAAATACCGGTAAAAGTATTGATAATGACAAAAACAGACCGGATAAGTACCCGGAACAGATAAGAAAATAAGAAAATAAGAAAGAAAACTGATAAACACGATAGTAAGGAATGGCTGACAAGGACTTAAGATCAACAGAATACGGGAAGATGGAAGAGCTTATACTCTCGTTGGGAGACAAGAAGTACAGGGCGTCCCAGATATATGACTGGATACATAAGAAACAGGCAGACAGTTACTCAGAGATGGGAAATGTTCCCGGAAGCCTTAAGCAGAAGCTTGCGGATGAAGGTTATGACATCTATACCGTCAGGATCAACAGGATTCAGGAATCTTCCGCCGACGGTACCAGGAAATATCTTTTTGAGTTACATGACGGTAACCTTATTGAGAGCGTTTTTATGAGATATGAGCACGGCAATTCGGTGTGCATATCGAGCCAGGTAGGCTGCCGCATGGGCTGCAATTTCTGCGCTTCGACGATAGGCGGAAGGATCAGGGATCTGACGGCGGGAGAGATGCTCGAGCAGGTCTATCACATACAGCGCCACGACGGGCAGAGAGTCAGCAATGTGGTCGTGATGGGCACCGGCGAGCCTTTCGATAACTTTGACAATTTCTGCCGTTTCTACGAGCGCATTTCCGATGAGAAGGGACTGAACATCAGCGGACGCAACATCACAGTATCGACCTGCGGCATCGTTCCGAAGATCAAAGAACTGGCCGACAGGCAGTATACCCTGACGCTCGCGGTATCGCTTCATTCGCCTACGGACGAGCTGAGGCGGACCTTCATGCCCATCGCCAACAAATATACGATACGTGAGATAATGGACGCCTGCGACTATTACTTCGAAAAGACTGGAAGACGCATTACATTCGAATACAGTCTAATCAGCGGAGTCAATGATTCCGCCGAGTGCGCGGACATTTTGTCGAAGCTCTTAAAGGGCAAAAACGCGCATGTAAATCTTATTCCGGTAAACCCCGTAAAGGAGCGTAACTACACGAAAACGAACGCCGAGGGGGTGCGCGGGTTCAAAAATATACTTGAAAAAAACGGAATAAATGCTACTATTAGAAAAGGAATGGGTAAAGATATTGACGCTGCATGCGGTCAGTTACGGAGAAGCTACACCACAAATACTTGAGAAAATACGGAACGAAGTGGAGGTGATTTGGCAATGCGATCATACGCGCAGACCGATATCGGTATCGTTCGGCAGATGAATCAGGATTTCGTCTTTGCCGATGACACGCCCGTCGGTCCGCTTGCCAACCTTTACATAGTAGCCGACGGCATGGGAGGCCACAAGGCCGGTGATTTTGCCTCCAGATTTTGTGTGGAAAAGTTCACCGAGCTCATCAGGGCGGCCGGCCCCGAGCAATACAGTATCATTAATCTTATAGAGGAGTCCCTGAGGCAGACAAACGAGCAGCTGATGTTCAAAGCTGCGGAGTCCGCCGACTACGAAGGCATGGGCACCACTTTTGTCGGCTGCACCATTAACGCGGACGGCATTATGATAGCTGCCAACATAGGCGACAGCAGGCTGTATCTGGCCAGGAAAGAGCTGATCCAGATAACCGAGGATCATTCGCTCGTGGCCGAGATGGTCCGCAAGGGCGATATCAAAAAAGAAGAAGCCCGTTTTCATCCGAAAAAGAATGTAGTTACGAGAGCAATCAGTGCTGCCGGCGTTGCGATACCGGATTTCTTTGAGGTGCAGCTGCGACCCGGCGACATTGTTTTATTATGTTCCGACGGACTCAGCAATATGCTGAGCGACGCGGATATCTTTGAAATTATCGACGCGCACAGGAATTCGCTCCAGGATATGGGCATCTGCCTGATCCAGAGAGCCAACGATAACGGAGGTAAGGACAATATTTCGGTAGTCCTGGCTGAGTACAGCCCTAAGACCGCGCCCGAACCCGGGGCGGAGCAGACCGCAGATACGCAGTAAGCCCGCGGACGGCGATATTTTCTTTGTTTTTTGGAGGCAATACAGATGATAAAAACCGGAATGTTTATCAGTGACAGATATGAGATCATTGACAAAGTCGGATCCGGCGGAATGGCAGACGTATATAAGGCAAAATGTCACAGACTCAACCGTTACGTAGCCATCAAAATCCTTAAGTCCGAGTTTTCTTCGGACCAGAACTTTGTACAGAAATTCAGGGCGGAGGCCCAGTCGGTAGCGGGACTTTCACATCCCAACATCGTCAGTGTCTACGACGTAGGAGACGACGACGGACTGCATTACATCGTAATGGAGCTCGTTGAGGGCATTACCCTTAAGAAGTTTATCGAGAGAAAGGGCAAGCTCGACGTCAAAGAGACAGTCGGCATCGCGATCCAGATCGCGCAGGCCATGGAGGCCGCTCATGCCCATCATATCGTTCACAGGGACATTAAGCCGCAGAACATCATTATTTCCAGGGAAGGAAAGGTTAAGGTCGCCGACTTCGGTATCGCGAAGGCCGCTACCTCAAATACCATTTCCCAGAATGCTCTCGGTTCGGTGCACTACCTCTCGCCCGAGCAGGCCAGGGGCGGTTATTCCGACGAGCGAAGCGATATTTATTCGCTCGGTATCACTCTGTATGAGATGCTGACCGGACAGGTGCCCTTTGCGGGTGACAACTCGGTTTCGGTCGCCCTGCTCCATATCCAGAGCGAGGCTACACCGGTTCAGCAGCTGAATCCCGACGTTCCGACGAGCGTCGACAGGATCGTTCAGAAATGTATGCAGAAAAAGCCCGAGCGCCGTTATCAGAACGCTTCGGAGCTTATCAGGGACCTTAAGAGATCGATCATCAATCCCGACGGTGACTATGTAAATATCGCGAGCAACGCGGTGGTTTCAAATTCACCCACGAGGATCAGGACCGAAGAGGAGCTCGTTGCGGTTAAGTCCGCGGCCAAGTCTCCCTTTGTTCATTTTGATAACAGTACGGGCAGCGTAACATCGCCCGACCAGAGGCAGAGCCGTCACGTCAAAAAGGAGGCCGAGGAGCTCGACTCCATGGATTCCACGCTCGAGAAGGTTCTGACCGTTGTCAGCGTCATCTTTGCGGTCGCGCTGATCTGCGTTATCTTTTACCTGCTCTGGCAGTTCTTCTTCGACGGGAAGAATTCCAAGGATCCCGACGATACGACTGTCACTACCACGCAGGCGCCCACCAATACGGCATCGAAGATAACACCTACCTCGACACCCACGCCTTCACCCACACCCGTACCCGTCAATCCCGACGATCTGACTTTCAGGATGCCTCAGGTTTGCGGACTTACGGTTGAGGACGCTACTTCATTGCTCAAGAAGTACAGTGAGGATCTGAATATTACCTGGACACAGGAAGATTTCAGCGACGAGTATCCGCAGGGTACGGTATGCCAGCAGTATCCTCCGGTGGATATCCAGGTCGACAAAAAGACCGGTACCGTCAGGCTGACGATCAGCGCCGGCAAGGAGCTGGTACAGCTCACCGATGTTACCAACAGGGAATACGGATCTGCCAAGGCTCTTCTCGAAGCCTATGATTTCAGCGTAGTTCCCCTGTACGAGTACTCCGATACCATCGAGGAGGGCAAGGTTATCAGGACCGAGCCCGAAGCGCTCAGCATGGTACCCAAGGAGACTGAAGTTATCGTATATATCAGTCAGGGCTCTGAAACAAAGACGATCGCGGTTCCCAACATCGTCGGATATACCAAATCTCAGGCCAACGACATACTTACCAATGCCGGACTCACACCCGGCAAGGCAACAAAGGTTTACTCGGACGAGTACGATTCCGGCATCGTATGCTCGCAGGACATTCCCGCGAATACGCTTGTCGAGGAGGGCACCACGGTTAAGTTCTCGATCAGTAAGGGACCCAAGTCTGCCGGCGATGATTCCGGTGATCCGGGCGATCCCGGAGACTCCGGCGATCCGGGTGATACCGGCGAGGGCGGCGGCCCTGTCGGCTGAGTACTGTAATTGATATGTAAAGGGCTATTCTACTATGATTACGGCAGGTAGCCCTTTATTGTTACTATGTGCGCTTATTTTAAGAGGGTTTGATGCAGGGAAAGATTATCAAAGGGATTTCGGGTTTCTATTATGTCGATACCGGCGCCGACGGCCTGTACACGTGCAGAGCCAAAGGCGTTTTCCGCAATGAGAAGATCACGCCGCTCGTGGGCGACAATGTCGTGATCGAGATCACTTCAGAGGAGAAAAAAGAGGGCAACGTCATCGACATACTCGAGCGCAGCAATTCTTTGATCAGGCCTGCGGCGGCCAATGTAGACCAGGCTCTCGTGGTATTTGCCGCGGCAAAGCCCGACCCCAATTTCAACCTGCTCGACAGATTCCTCGTGATGATGCAGAAGCAGGGGATACATACTGTTGTCTGCTTCAACAAGACCGATATCGTAGGGGACGCTGACATCGAACGCCTAAAGACCGCGTACGAGCTGTGCGGGCATGAGCTGCTGTTCATCAGTGTGCGCGACGAGGTCGGCATCGACGCGATAAGGCATGTGCTGCAGGGCAAGACGACCGTGCTCGCGGGTCCTTCCGGAGTCGGCAAATCATCTCTGATGAATCTGCTCGCACCCGGAGCCAATATGGTCACCGGCGAGCTCTCGAAGAAGATAGACCGCGGAAAGCAGACCACCAGGCATACCGAGCTCATACGCATTGCCGATGGCACTTATCTGTGCGATACGCCGGGATTTACGTCATTGTATGTCACCGACATCGAAAAGGATGAGCTCAGGGATTATTTTGTTGAGTTCAACGCATACAGGGACAGCTGCAGGTTTGATACCTGCAGGCATATAAAGGAGCCCGGGTGCGCCGTCAAGGCAGCGCTCGAGGCCGGGAACATCAGCAGGATCCGCTATGAGAACTATTGCATGATGTTTGAGGAACTGGAAAAGCAGGAAAGACGAAAATACTGACGAGAGGCAGGTTTTGATCATGGAATACATATTGGCGCCTTCCATACTTGCGGCCGATTTCATGAGGCTCGGCGAGCAGATCGAAGCTGTCGGCAAAGCCGGCGCGCAGTATGTTCATTATGATGTTATGGACGGGATATATGTGCCGAGCATTTCGTTCGGACTGCCGGTCTTAAAAAGCGTCAGAAAAGGTACGGACCTGTTCCTTGACTGCCATCTGATGATCATGGATCCCGACCGCTACATAGACGAGTTCGTCGAGTGCGGAGCCGATTCGATCACCGTGCATGTCGAGGCCTGCAGGGACACGGGCGTCGGAAGTACCTTAGAGCATATCAGGAGGTCCGGCGCAAAATGCGGCATCACGCTGAATCCGGGCACTCCGGTAAGCGCGATCGAGCCTTATCTGGGCATGGTCGACATGGTGCTCGTTATGTCGGTTGAGCCGGGTTTCGGCGGACAGAAGCTCCTCAACAGCACTTATGCGAAGCTGGCGGAGCTTAGGGAGCTTAAACGGCTCGGCGGCTACGGTTTTGACATAGAGGTCGACGGAGGCGTAACAAAGGACAACCTGGCGGAACTTGTCAGGGCAGGAGTCAATGTGATCGTTTCCGGAAGCAGTATTTTCAAAGGCGATATAGAGGCAAACGTTAAGGATTTCTTTGAGATAATCAAAGAAAACACGAAATAAGGGGCTTGCGGTATGAATGTTTCGGATATGAAGATCGGCACGCTGCTGGAGATCTATATCAGACGTGACGGTTACAACTACAAGGTTGTCAGCAAGGTCGAATACGTTGACGATCAGCGCGTCGGCGTAACGCCCATCGCGAGCCGGACCAGGCTGTTCCGCTTCAAGAGCACGGATGTGGTGGACATTGTCTACCGTATCGACGACAAGAGCTGGAAATGGTCGAAGGTCAAAGCCGGCATCGCCACCTTAAAGGACGGCTCGAAGCTGCATGTTTTCGTGCCCGATACGCCGGCCGAGTCGTATAACAAGCGTACTTCCTACAGGCTTCCGATGGCGCGTGACATCATGATGACCTACGAAGTGATGCAGACTCCGACCATCGATGAGGCTGAGCGCGCCAGAAACAGCAGGACGCCCGAGATCGCGATCGACAAAACACTCTTCGAGATCAGCGAAAGCTACAGGGAGCTCTCATGCAGGGCTTACCTGCGCGATATCAGCGAGGGCGGTGCTTCGGTCTATGCCAATGTGGAGCTCAAAAAGGGCGATATCGTCAGCTTTGAGCTGCCGTACGGCGAAGAGACCGTCAAATGCAGGGCCATCGTAGTGCGCAGGACACAGGGCGACGACCGCTCGCAGTATGAGTTCGGTTACGGCCTGACCTATATCGAGACCAGCAGCAACTACGTTTACTATCTGTTCAGTGAGCAGAGAAAAATGCTCAGCGAGACGAAATTTGATTGATAGTAACTATTCGCAGTATACTCAATGTCGGTAGAACGCAAGCTTGCTTGCGATTCTGCCGACAAGGAGTATACTGTGAAGGCTGGACAACAGTCACGAGTAAACAGGAGCCGCTTTAGCGGCGTCGTTCGGCGAAGCCGAACGGTTTATGAGTGATCTGTGGTTCAGCCTGCGAATAGTTACGTAAGAAATATAGAAATACATTTAAGGAGAAAGAAACACCATGAAATTAGGAATCGTGGGGCTCCCGAACGTCGGGAAGAGCACCCTGTTCAATTCACTTACAAAGGCGGGAGCAGAGTCGGCTAACTACCCGTTCTGCACGATCAATCCCAACGTCGGCGTTGTAGCTGTTCCGGATGAGAGGCTTGATGTGCTGACCAGGATGTACGATTCGGCATCGCGCGTTCCGGCGGTTATCGAGTTTGTCGATATCGCAGGTCTCGTTAAGGGCGCGTCAAAGGGCGAGGGACTCGGAAACCAGTTCCTTTCGCATATCCGCGAGGTTGACGCGATCGTGCATGTGGTACGCTGCTTTGAGGACGGCAATATCATCCATGTCGAGGGAAGCGTGGACCCTGCCAGGGACATCGAGACCATCGAGCTCGAGCTGATCTTTGCCGATCTCGAAGTCATCGAAAAGAGGATGGCAAAGGGCATCAAGGGCGCAGCCAACAATAAGACTCTCGCGAAGGAAGTCGAGCTCTTAAAGAAGCTCAAGGATCTGCTCGAATCGGGCAAGTCAGCGCGCTCGTACGAGCCTGTCGACGAGGAAGAGGCAGCGATGCTCGATTCCATGACTTTGCTTACTTCAAAGCCCGTTATATATGCGGCCAACGTCAGCGAGGACGATCTCGCGGACGACGGCGCGAACAATCCCCATGTTGCGGCCGTACGCAAGATAGCGGCGGAAGAGGGTTCGGGCGTGTTCGTTGTCTGTGCGCAGATTGAGCAGGAGCTGGCCGATCTCGACGAAGAGGAGAAAAAGGAATACCTCTCAGAGCTCGGTGTTGAAAAATCCGGCCTCGACAAGCTGATCACCGCGAGCTACGATCTGCTCGGACTTATGAGCTTCCTGACCGCGGGGCCGAAGGAGAGCAGGGCCTGGACCATCCGCAAGGGCACTAAGGCTCCCCAGGCAGCCGGCAAGATACATTCCGATTTCGAACGCGGCTTTATCCGTGCCGAGATCGTCAGCTACGACAATCTGGTAGCCTGCGGTTCCTTCAATGCAGCAAAGGAAAAAGGACTGGTGCGTTCCGAGGGCAAGGACTACGTCATCCAGGACGGAGATGTGGTATTGTTTAGATTTAACGTCTGAGGTAGATTTATGTTTTCTTGGTGGGATAACGACACATCCATCTATTTTCCGAACATCGGCCTGAAGCTGTCGAATGTTCCGCGCGGATTTGCCGTTTTTGATTTCAATATAGCATTTTACGGTCTGTGCATAGCGCTCGGCATGATCGGCGGCATCATGATCGCCGAGTGGCAGGCGAAGCGCAGCGGGCAGAATCCCGACGATTACACGACTTTCGCGCTCTGGGCGATACCGCTCTCGGTCATCGGAGCCAGGATATATTCGGTCATCTTTGAGTGGGATTATTACAAGAGCGATCTGAAACAGATATTCAACCTGCGCAACGGCGGACTCGCGATCTACGGCGGCGTGATTGTTGCCGTGAGCTTTGCGTTCATCTATTGCAGGATCAAAAAGATGAAAGGCGGGGTTCTCGTAGACACCGGTATCCTCGGTATGCTCGTAGGCCAGATAATCGGCCGCTGGGGCAATTTCTTCAACCGTGAGTGCTTCGGAAACTACACGAACAGCCTGCTCGCGATGCAGATAAGGGTAGATGACGCGAACCTGAGCAATTATTTCAAGCCTGCGCTCATGAGCGACGCGAGAGTGGCGGAGCTCTATGCCGGCAAGGATAAGGCGCTCGCGGCGATCATGGAGATCAGGAACAATATCACGACTTCGGTCGACGGTTTCGACTGCATCCAGGTGCAGCCCACATTCCTCTATGAGTCACTGTGGAACCTCGCGCTGCTGATCATACTGGTGTGCATCTGGCGTTATAAGAAGTTTGACGGCGAGATCCTGCTGCTGTATCTGTTCGGATACGGCCTCGGCAGACTCTGGATAGAGGGACTGAGGACCGACCAGCTGTTCCTGTGGAACAGCGGCATAGCGGTTTCGCAGCTGCTGAGCGGCATTCTGGCGGTGGCGAGCGCAGCGCTGATCCTGTTCCTGCGGTACAGAGCAAAGGTAAACGGCACGAAGCCGAGCTTCTGTGATTACGGGAAGGCAAAAGAGGCGTAAAAAGGGTTAAGATTTTAACTTAAATTATAAAATCGAATATCGATCATGAATTCAGAGCTTTCGTTATGATGGACGGAGGCTCTTTTTTTGCGCGTTTTCATGATAAAAGCAAACAAACTTTCGAAGTTTTTTGAATATTCTATCGAAAATATGTTCGCTTTGACAAAAAACCGCGAAAATTCTGATATTTTAGCCGAATTGTGCTTGAAAAACAGCTATTTTCGTTGTATTATAATCGTACAAGTGGAGCAAAGTGGTGATTAGAGAAACAAAGTGTCACGTAGTGGAGGAAAAACGGCCATGTTCATGGGTGAATTCAACCATTCAATAGACCCCAAGAACAGAGTCATCGTTCCGGCTAAGTTCCGCGAGGGACTCGGTGAGAACTTCGTGGTATCGGCGGGACTCGATGGCTGTCTATACATGTGGACATACGCCGACTGGGAAAGCTTCGTTATGAAGCTCGAGGAGCTCCCCTTTACGAGAGAGACCAGAGAATTGCAGAGATTCTTCACACAGAACGCTTCGGAACTGGAATTCGATAAGCAGGGCAGAGTGCTCGTTCCGGCGAATCTGAAGAAGATGGCCGGCATTGAGAAGGATGTGGTATTCGTCGGAGCGATCGGCAAGATCGAGCTCTGGGCGAAGGAAAGACTCGACAGCGTTGCTCCTTCGGCACCTATGGAGGATATAGCCGAGAAACTCGCCACCGAATACGGACTGCGGTTTAAGTAAAAGCGAAAGGAGATACCGATGGAAGAAAACAAAAACTTCAAACACTACTCGGTGCTCCTTGACGAAACGATAAAGGGCCTAAACATAAAGCCCGACGGCATCTACGTGGACGGAACGCTCGGCGGAGCGGGACATTCGAGCGAGGTAGCGAAGAGACTTGAGACCGGGCTGCTGATCGGCATAGATCAGGACGAGGACGCGATCAAGGCTGCTACGGAGAGACTTGATAAGTTCCCTTCAAAGCACATCATTGCCAGATGCAATTACGCGGATTTCGCGAAAGTGCTCAATGACAACGGCATAGGCAACGTGGACGGCATCATGCTGGACCTGGGAGTTTCATCGTATCAGCTCGATACTCCCGAGAGAGGTTTTTCCTACAACACGGACGCGCCGCTCGATATGAGGATGGACCGCAGACAGGAGCTTACGGCGGCGACGATCGTAAACACCTATCCCGAGGCTGAGCTCTACAGGATCATCCGTGATTACGGCGAAGACAATTTCGCGAAGAACATCGCAAAGCATATCTGTATCGAGAGGCAGAAAAAGCCGATCGAAACAACATTTGAACTGAACGACATCATCAGGGCTTCGATCCCGGCGAAGATCAGGGAAAAAGGCTCGCATCCGTCGAAGAGAACGTTCCAGGCGATCAGGATAGAGCTCAACAGGGAACTCGAGGTTTTAAAGGAATCGGTCGGAGCGATGATAGACAGGCTGAATCCCGGCGGAAGGCTCTGCATCATCACATTCCATTCACTCGAAGACAGGATAGTAAAGAGCGCGTTCAATACGGCGGAGAAGCCGTGCGTATGTCCTCCGAGTTTTCCGGTATGTGTGTGCGGAAGAGTATCAAAGGGCCGACATCTCACAAAAAAGCCCATACTTCCGTCGGAGGAAGAATTAAACGAGAATTCGAGATCGAAGAGCGCTAAGCTCAGGATCTTTGAGAAAGCATAAAGGCGCAAAGAGAGGTAACGACTATGGCACAGAAGACAAACAAATACGCCTACAACAGAAATTACTACAGCAATCTTAACCGCGGCAATGCCTTCAACGGCAATGCGGCGCGTCAGCTTGCCGTTGTTCCCGATGAGTACGATGAGGAAGAAGAGCTCATGTACGATTCTGAGCCCGCGTATGAGTATCCCGAGCGGGAAGAGCGCAGGACCGCGCGTCCCGAACGCAGGAACGACTACGGCAGGGAGACCGTAAAAGAGCCCAGACCCCGCGTTAAGTACAGAGTAAAGGTCGGCCTGCTCCCCGTAATGGTATTCGTGGTAGCTATCGCGGCGCTGCTTTCATCGGCTTTCGGATATCTTGAGGTTCAGTCGAAGATCAATCAGGCCGATAAGCAGATCAGGATCGCCCAGACAAAGCTCGCGGATGTCGAAGCTTTGAACGAATCGTTGAGCTCCGCACTTGACACCGAAATTTCCAGAAATTATATTTATACTGTTGCGGTGGCAAAGCTCGGAATGGTATATCCCGATAATAACCAGGTGGTTTATTACGAGCCCGCCGAGGAAGGATATGTGAGACAGCTTTCCGCTATCCCCATGAAGTAAGGAACGTCGGTACGCTATGGAAGACTCAAGATACAGCGAGAGAAGAAAAAGAGAGAGAAAAGTCACAAGTGTCATGAAGAGAAGCCTTTACGTGGTTTTCTTTGTGATACTTGTTTTTTCCGGAGCACTTATCGGAAGACTCGTGTATCTGAACAACGTAAACGGCGATAAATACGCGAAAGCCGTGCTTTCACAGCAGAGCTACACCTCATCGGTGCTGAACGCCGAAAGGGGAAGGATACTCGACAGGAACGGCATCGTGCTGGCGCGCAGCGAAAAAAACTATAACCTGGTCCTCGACCCGGCAGTTATCCTTTCAAGGGATTATTTCTTAAAGCCTTCGCTCGACGCTCTGGTCGAGATATTCGGGTACGATCGTGACGAACTGAAGAACCTGATCAATGCGAACGCGAAGAGCTCATATCTGGTTTACGAGAAAAATGTCGATTACTCGCTTGTATCGGCTTACAACGCATATAAGAATTCACACAAATTCGTTGTCGGAGTGTGGTTCGAGGAGGAGTTCGAGAGAGTTTATCCTTATTCGAATCTGGCTTCGCATGTTATCGGTTTTACGACTAAAGCCGGAGTGGGAACCTACGGGCTCGAGGCTTATTACAACGACCGTCTGACCGGCGTCGACGGCCAGACCAGCGGCTACTACGATTCGGAGCTCAACAGCCAGAAGGTCATCAAAGAAGCTATCAACGGCAACGATATCTATTCGACGATCGATTACAACATACAGACCGTTGTCGAGAAGAATGTCGCCGATTTCATTGAAAATACAGGCTGTAAGAATATCGGCGTCATCGTGATGGACCCGAATACTTCCGAGATCCTCGCGATGGCATCGAACAATGAGTACGATCTGAACAATCCCCGTTCGCTCGAGGGCTTCATCGACCCGACGGAGCTTGAGTCGATGACCGACGAGCAGAAACTGAACGCCCTGTATAAGGTATGGCGTAATTTCTGCGTATCCGACAGCTATGAACCGGGATCGACGTTTAAGACGATCACCGTGGCTTCGGCGCTCGAAGAGGACGCGATCCTTACCTCGGATACCTTTGAGTGCATAGGCTATAAAGAGGTCGGCGGCTGGAGGATCGGCTGCAACAACAAAAACGGACACGGTACGCTGACACTGGCGCAGTCGCTCATGAAATCCTGCAACTGCGCGCTGATGGAGATCGCGGAAAAGCTCGGGCCGGACGCTTTCTTTAAATATGAGAACCGATTTGGTTTCGGCAGCAAGACCGGCATAGATATCATCGGTGAGGCATCCGGTATCGTTATCGACAGGAAAAAACTGAATGCTACCGAGCTCGCGACGAGCAGCTTCGGTACCACATTCAACGTGACCATGATCCAGATGGCTTCGGCGTACGCGTCGATCATAAACGGCGGAACATATTACGAGCCGCATCTGGTAAAGGAGATAAGGAGCGCCGACGGGGCGACTCTTGAGAAAAAGGACAGCAAGCCCGTCAGGCAGACGGTCAGCAAGAGCACATCCGATTTCATCAGGAACGCGCTCTACATGACTGTCGAGAGCGGAACCGCGACACCAGCGAAGGTCAGCGGTTATCTGATCGGAGGAAAGACCGGAACCGCGCAGAAGCGTCCGAGGGAAGAGAAGAAATATGTTGTTTCGTTCGTGGGCTTCGCGCCCGTAGACGATCCCGGAGTCATGCTCTACATCGTTATCGATGAGGTCTATGACGAGGCTCTGAGCGGAAGCAGCTCGCCCGCAACAAAGATGTCGGCTTCGATCATGACCGAGATACTGCCGTATCTGGGGATCTATCCCGACGGTGATATCGAGTACCAGGTCGACTTAAGCCTGCTGATCGGAAACGGCGACAACGCGGAGGGCGACGAGAGCAATCCCGACGTACTTCCCGAGGGTCTCGAGGGCGGACTTGACGAAGAAAATTAATATGCATATAATGTAGAAGAGTGTATACAAATGCACAAGATGTTGTGTACAGCTGTAGAATGGGTGCCGAGGTGGATGGGATGTTTCAGAAAGCGGAAAAGGACGTAAAGATCGTCCGCAGCAATTACGATATCGTCCTTATCATGCTCGTTATCCTGCTCAGTGTTTTCGGACTGGTCATGATCTACAGCGTCAGCTCCTACAACGCCGCGAGATACTATAACGACGCCAATCTTTACTTTAAGAGACAGGGACTTTTTCTGATCGTCGGACTGATGCTCATGTTTATCGTTTCGATGATCGATTATCATATTTATATCAATCCGGTCAGGTGGCTCTTCGGCATCAGGCCGATATGGCTGTTTTATCTGCTGTGCCTCGGCCTGCAGGTATATGTACTCGTCAACGGATATGAGGCGGGCGGATCGTCGAGATGGATACAGATCCCGAAACTCGGTAATTTCCAGCCTTCGGAGCTCACCAAGATATGTGTCATACTGCTTGTCGCGTATCTGGTGCACAGGGTACCCAACAGGATCAATTATTTCTACGGATTTGTTGCTGTGGCGATATTTGTGCTCCCGCTGCTCGGTCTCGTAGCCATGCTTAACCTTTCGACGGCAGTTGTCATCGCGGGCATATTCGGAGTTATCTGTTTTACCGCGGCGAAAAAGAAAGGCTACTTTCTGATAGTTCTGCTGCTGATGGTCGCATTCCTCGTAATATTCGTTTTCGCGGCCGATTACCGCAGCGAGCGAATAGATACCTGGCTGCATCCCGAGGATGTGGATCCGAGCTCGCAGATCGTTCAGGGACTCTACGCGATAGCGTCCGGCGGACTCTGGGGAAAGGGACTCGGGCACAGTATCCAGAAGATGGGCTTCATCACCGAGGTTCACACGGATATGATATTTACGGTCATCTGCGAGGAGCTCGGGATATTCGGCGCGATCATGGTCATCGCAGTGTTCCTGATGCTGCTGTGGAGACTGCTTCATATAGCGGTCAACGCGCCCGACATGTTCGGAGGACTGATCGCGACCGGCGTACTGGCGCACATAGCGCTGCAGGTATTGCTTAACATTGCCGTAGTCACGGGGTCGATACCCGCCACCGGAATACCGTTTCCGTTCATCAGCTACGGCGGCAGCTCATTGACCGTGCTTCTTATCGAGATGGGCATTGCCCTGTCCGTATCGAAGTACACGAACCGGGAGAGGGCGATCGACGAATGAGACGGAATGACGAAAATGAGGAGCTTGCGGCTGACAAAAGCGCCGGCCCTCTCATAATAAGACTGATCGTGCTGCTGGCCCTGGCCGCGGCGATGATCGTATTCATCACATGTTTTAAGCTGGAAAATGTCGAGATCCGGCCCGGCAGCCATTATACCGAGGAGGAGATCAGACAGAAGCTGTTCACGAAAAAGACCGACGCTTATACGGTGCTGTTCGTGTTCAGGATAAACAAGCTCGATGTCCCGAAGCTGACCTTTGTCGAGAAGGTCGACGTTGAGATGACGGACCGCAACTCGGTCATCATCGAGGTCCACGACAAGGCGATCACGGGATGCATCGAGCACATGGGCAGTTACGTTTATTTCGACCGCGAGGGCATCGCGGTGGACAGTTCGAGCTCGAGGCTGGAGGGCATTCCTCTGGTAAAAGGTGTTGAGTTCGGCGGATATACACAGGGAAAGCCCGTGGATCTGGGCAGGTCGGGGCTGTTCGACACTCTGCTCGAGATCATCATGCTGCTCGGAAAGAACAAACTGACGGCCGACGATATCTGCTTCGGTGTCAGGGATGACGTGACGATGCATATCGGAGGGAACGAGATACAGCTCGGCGTCTGCGAAAACTACGACCTGAAGGTCAACAACATAAATCCGGCCCTGGCGGCTCTGCCTGAGGGGAGATACGTGATAGACCTTCGCAATTATACCGAAAATAACAGGGAGATCGATGTAAGACCGTTAGAGTAAAGTGCTCAGATTTTACTAATTTTTTTCTTGATTATTGATATCATAATAGTTACTATATTACTGTAGGAAATAAGGAGGAAGAGGACGTGCTTGAAATTAAGAACAGCGAAACCAGCGCAGCAGCCAAAATATTGGTAGTTGGTGTCGGCGGAGCCGGCAATAATGCGGTTAACCGCATGATAGATGAAGGTGTGGAAGGAGTAGAGTTTATCTGCGTCAATACAGATAAGCAGATACTGAGGACCTGCAAGGCTCCCACACTGATCCAGATAGGAGAAAAGCTCACAAAGGGACTCGGCGCAGGCGCAAAGCCCGAGATCGGCGAGAAGGCCGCAGAGGAGAGCAGGGAAGAGCTCACCGAGGCCATTAAGGGCGCCGACATGGTATTCGTTACCTGCGGTATGGGCGGCGGAACCGGTACAGGCGCAGCTCCGATCATCGCTGAGATCGCCATGAGCATGGGCATCCTCACGATCGGTATCGTGACAAAGCCTTTCAGATTCGAAGCAAAGATGAGAATGGAGAATGCTCTTCGCGGCATTGCAAAGCTTAAAGAGCATGTAGACTCCCTGATCGTTATCCCGAACGACAAGCTGCTCGATCTTACCGAGCGCAGGACCTCCATGGAGGATGCGCTTCGCAAGGCTGACGAGGTTCTTCAGCAGGGCGTTCAGGGTATCACGGGCATCATCAACAATTCCGGAACCATTAACCTTGACTTTGCCGATGTCAATACCGTTATGAGAGGAAAGGGCGTTGCCCATCTCGGTATCGGTTACGGCACGGGCGAAGACAGATGCTACGAGGCCATTCAGGCCGCTATTTCGTCTCCTCTGCTTGAGACATCGATCGTCGGTGCTTCCGACATCATCATGAACTTCGCGGGCAACGTTGAATTCCTTGAGGCTGTTGCGGCTTCGGATTACATTCATGAGCTCGTTGGCGATGAGGCGAATGTATTCTTCGGTACCGCCGGCGGAGACAACGCTGATTCCGATCAGGTTATGGTTACCGTTATCGCGACAGGTATCGCGGAAGTCGGAGATTATTCGAGCTACGCTCCGAAGCCTGCAGTTAAAGGCACCGGAAGCGGAATCGATTTCTTATACAGCAACAGGAACGGACAGGCAGGCGCACAGCCCCAGCCGGCACAGCAGCCCAAGCCCGTACAGCCCGCTGCTCCCCAGTACAAGGCTCAGCCCGAGCAGTTAAAGCCCGGCGTCAGCTTAAAGGGCGGCACACAGCCTGCTGCTCCTTCCGGAGGAAGAGAGATCAACATTCCGGAATTCCTCAGAAAAAAGGGTGACAAATAATACGGATTCATGGCCTGATATGGTTTGACTGTATCAGGTCTTTCCTTGACTAAACGACGGTGATCTTATGTTTCTGTTATTGCTCCTGCTTTGGATAGTATTCAACGGACGCGTTACGGTCGAGATAGTGATCTTCGGTATACTGATCGCATCGGCGGTATCGCTTTTCGCATGCAAATTCCTGGGCTACAGCTTTAAACGTGAATTTGCCGTTCTGAAGTGCCTTCCTGATTTTTTGCTTTATCTGCTGATCCTGACCGTAGAGATCATCAAGGCGAATTTTGTTCTGGTCGGCATGATCTTTAAGGGACCGAAGGCTCTGACTCCGGCGATATGCCATTTCCATACGAAGCTCAAGTCGAACGTCGCAAGGACCATCCTTGCCGATTCGATTACGCTCACGCCCGGCACCATCACTGTTTCGATGCGCGAGGACGAGTTTTATGTGCATTGCCTGGATAAGTCGCTG
>JAEEGJ010016591.1_pt1 | contig 16853 bp, 16 predicted proteins | sample 8958761 | NCBI WGS metagenome assembly JAEEGJ01 (sample SAMN16246546, study PRJNA631951) | gut metagenome | biome: gut microbiome; feature: rumen; material: RS-attached | host: Bos | place: Iran: Karaj | collected 2018-10 | reverse complement strand
TGATTGATCTTTCATTGGGTAGATCTCCTTTCATAAGTTATTATGTGAGGTAGGTAATGCTGAACAACGACACTAAAAGAGGTTTTCAGACCGTAATAGTCACATTTTGTGGTAGGGGGTATGGTGAGGTGGCATTTTATCAGTTAAAAGACTAAAACAGTGGAAAAACCTCTTTTTGTGTCACAAGACAGGGGGTTTGTCTTGTTGACTAAATCATAGCAGGATGCCGACAGAGACTGAATTGTCAGAATAATAAAAAAAATTGTCATTTTTGACAATTTTTTCGATGAAAAATCGGATTGTTTATCTCTGCGAAAACAATCCGATTTGAATGTTTAATGATTTACGTTTGCGTTTGTCTAATTATGATTTTTACTTTTAACCGGCTTCTCGCTACATTGAGTCATGCCTGGTTTTAACGTACATCAATAACGATGTCATCGAAGAAAGCTTCTATGACGAAATGCAATGCCTCGATTCGGGTCATCCTTTTCCCGGTACGGTACGACTTCCAGTTGTTTCGGACCTTGGTCCTCAAGTCGCTGAGCTTGGTTTCCCAAGCGTCGTCGCCGTAGCCCTGGAACTTGACCATACTTACCGTGGTGCCTGCCCATGCATATGAGGCCGTGCCGGTACTGGAGTACTTGGTGTACTTACCCTCCGTACCGTCTGCAAGTAGTCTCCCTGCGAGGCTGGTGTCCTTCATCACCGCATCAAAGTATTGGTCGAACACAAACTCACGAGCCCTCTTGGCCGTGGTAGTCTTCCCGTTGACTGCTGCGTAGCAAAGCTTAGAGATAAAGTCGTGGGAAGCAGGCTGCCCGACATTAAACTCTTCTACTGTCATAGTGGATTTGACCATGCCGAGCTCCTGGCCAAGGTTAATCAGTGCCTCAGGACTCTCAATAAGATATGTCGTAGGTTTGGATGCAGCTTTTGCTTCAAGTGTGTTACCGACAATAAGAATTGCTATCAGCGTCAGTGATGTTAAAATTTTTACAAGTCTCTTCATATGATTGCCCCCTTTTTGATTGAAGAATAGCAGAACAAATGGAATATTTCAACTCTTTTTGGCATATACGATAGCTATACGATAGGCAACATGATAGATTGTTATTATTTCTTGTATGATTGGTATACGCAAAGTCCCTTCATTCCTCGGCGAAGGCGCCATATATAAATATAGTCGCACGGGACGAGTAGGAAAAAAAGAGCATTGCTCTTGCAATTGCCGCTCTTTAAAAGAAGCTCAATATTGCCAATATGAATCTAATGTGTCCATCATGTCCATGGCTTCAATTCTATTTGGCTTTTTGTTGCTCTTACTATAGCTACACTGCCATATCCCATGGATTATTTCAGGCAGATGTCTGGTCTTGCCATTTTCGTCAATTCCAAACATAAATAGGCTGAATGCCTCCATATCCATATCAAACTCGTGTTTCCTGGAGTAAATACCGCCAGCATAATAGCTCATGATATACGACATGTTCATGATCCAGTCATAAGAGACTTTTCTTTTGGTACTAAATTTCTTCTGGCCATCCATGAACGTATCCGCTATTTCAGTAGCATACTCAGGATATTTACATGCTACCGTGAAGCAAGCCTCCTTCATCCGACGAATCGCTTTTTTTACACTAGGATATTCCAGCGTCACTCCATCATCATAGCGACCATGCTGCAGATACCATTCGCCATAATCATACGCATGCCAAAACCACTGCGCAATCTCACCATAGCTGATGTCACCAGCGGGGTCAAAATTCTCGAGCTGATAGTCTTCGTCTTTTTCAAGAAAATGACCACTCCTAGATGCTGCTTTCAATAAATATCTCGCATGCTCCTCCGTCCCCGTTAAATCCTCAGCTCTCGCCTCGGCCGCTGGAGCAATACTGGAAAAAATAGCAATCACAGCCATCAAGACTGCCAAAATCCTAAGTTTCATCATGTTTTCACCTTTGATTCAAACATCTTAAACATGTCTTTTCGTTCAACGTGTTATATCCATTCCTTTTTCGAGAGTGGGTTGAGGTAGTTTTTCTTCATGTCGCGTACGTTGCCGAAGAATATCATTTCGGATTTTGAAAACAAATTGTTTTCAAGTTTTAGGCGGACAAGTTCCATTGTGCATAGAAGATCAGCTGCCTGGAATAGTATATATTCTTTGGGCATCACTTTCTTAAAAATGGGGTTGGGGAGTAACGCATTAAAAACGGAGGACAGAATTTTACTTACTTCAACCTGTCCGTTGTCATAGTAGAGTTTAACATCATCAAAAGAAAGAAACTCTTCGTATTTGTTACGAACGAACAGTGAAATCTGCTTAGACAACTTTCCGGTTGCTTCGACAACATCAGAAATATGTTTCTTCTCAATAAAAAAGCATTTGTAGCGAATGTTAATCTGGCGAATGAAGGCAACCATTTTGTTAAAGATGCGGCGGCGTTCATCAATTTCCATTTCTGCATAAATCTCTTCTTTGCGGATTATGGGACCGGTATGTATACATAGGTTATCCAAATGAAGATAAGAGAGTTCCTGATTTAGCCTCGATATAGCGAGACGAATATCTTCACTCTGTTCATGAAAGATCATGGTAATGATGTAGAAAGGCGAGTGAATGGCATATTCACCAAAATCGCCCGATTCATCTATGAAGATGCTGAGTTCTTTCAATGCAGTTCCCCTCTGTCTTAGTTGTATAAAAATGGCGGGGAACTTCCCCGCCCATGATGGACCTGGGTCTTACGACCAGCCCAAATATAAACGATACTTCACAAGAAACATTATACGACGAATTAAGCAGGAAATCAAGAGATTATTGCTATAAATGCTTTACTGCACTTCACTCAAAACTTCTATATGATATAAAAAGAAGTATACAGATTGAGAAAGAGAAGACAAAGGAAAACTATTACAAGAATAATGCCGCAAAGTTCTCGAGTAAGGGCGTTTTGATCAATCCCGGACGAGATGTATTTGCCTTGGTAGGCTCTTGATGTCAACTGAACGACCCAAAAACAGAGGAATAACACTGTACATTACATGCAGGTTCGGAAAGTGACATGATACAGGACTGATCTGACATTGTGAATATTTTGTGATTTCTAAAAAATATCGAAAAGCAGGGATTTCTAAAAAATATCGAAAAGCAGGGTTGACATATTAGGTCTATAGTTGTAAACTGATCGCAGGTCTAGAGTTGTAGACCTGCGATCGTTTGCTGTGGGAACAGGCCTGTGCGCAGGGCCGGCAACCGCGGTGATCCCGGCCGGGAAGATCAACCTTAACCATAAAACAAAAGTGAAAACCCCGCTCTTGGCCCCGTGATCAGGGGCCGGGAGTTTAGAAAGGAAGAAGCATGAAAGAACTTACACTCAGCGAGAGCGAATTCAAGATCATGGACATCATCTGGGACAACGCACCCCTCGGGTCGGGCGAGCTCGTCAAGCTTTGCGAGAGCAAGCTTGCATGGAAGAAGTCGACTACCTACACCATGCTCCACAAGGTCATCGACAAGGGACTCGTGAAGAACGAGGACAGCGTGGTTACGTTCCTTGTTGAACGCAGGGATGTTCAGGACGCCGAGATCAACCGTCTGGTTGAACGGAACTTCGGCGGTTCTCTCTCCGCGTTTGTGAGCGCTTTCCTTGGAAACGGCAAGCTCAGTCGAAAGGATGCCGACGAACTTATCGGACTGATAAACAAACACCTCGAAGATAAGTGATGTCATATAAGCGTTGATGCGATGCGTCGAAACGCTTATGTGACAGGACGCTGATGCGTCGGAACGGTTATGTAACAGAGCACGGGCAACGAAAGCCCATGAACCTGAAAGGATCCTTGCATGAAGACTTTTTTAGAGATATTACTGCGGATGAGTGCGTACGGAAGCATCGCGGTGCTTCTGGTACTCGTGCTGCGCGTCCTGCTTCGGAAGCTCCCGAAGAAGGCAGTCGTCCTTCTTTGGCTTGTGGCTGCGATAAGGCTTGTGTGCCCCCTGAACTTTGAGACGCCCGTAAGCCTCTTAAATCTCGCTCCGCAGAGCGTCCTGAGCAGACTCGATCCCGCCCTTGCGGCTGATGGTCAAATGTCTTCTGTTGAGGATACTCCTCATGAAGACATGGGTGCCGGCGTGCAGGATCACGACGGGATATCGGAGATCAGCGGGCAGGACGGAACTATCGGCTTTTCACTCACGACCGGATCGGTGGCAGATGACCCGGGAACGGGTGATATCACGATCACTCTTGACCCTTTGGACAGCAGTCACCGTACCGCTGTCGGAGATGTCGCCCCGGACGGTGCTTTGAGTGAAACGACCACGGGTAACACCGGAGTCCCTGCTTCCGGGATCGTGTTCCTTGTCTGGATCCTCGGCGCCGCTGCGGTCGTGCTCTACGTGACTGTCGGTTTCATGAGGACGAACAGGATTGTTGCACGGCTTTTCAGGCGCTCCGGCAGGTATCTCGAGTCCGAAAGGATCAGCACGCCGTTTGTTTACGGCATCTTCAGCCCCAAGATCTGTGTGCCCGCATCGCTCGATGTGAGTGAAAAGGACTACATGCTTCTCCATGAACAGATACACGTCAAGAATCACGACGCGCTCATTAAAGCGTTCGCGATCGTTGTACTCTGCCTGCACTGGTTCAACCCGCTCGTATGGGTGGCCGTAAGGCTCTGCATGAGCGATCTCGAGATGCGCTGCGATGAAGAGGTTGTCGACATCCTCGGCGAAAGGATCAGGAAGGATTACTGCCTCTCGATCGTTAACCATGCCACCGAGGATTCCGGCATCCGCGCCTTTACTACGGCTTTCGCAAAGAAGTCGATAAGCAGAATGGAGATCAAAATGAGGATAAAAAATCTGATAAACTATAAAAAAGTGTCAAAACTTACAACCCTGACAGTTCTTATTACAGCGCTTGCAGCAACGCTTATACTCACGTCCTGCGCTGAGAGCCCCACACCCGGGGAAACTCCCAAGGCTGAGACTCCCGCGGGTGAAAAAACCGAGCTGGTTTTGGGCAAAAACGACGGGATAATCAGTCTCTCGGTTGAGGGCGAAGCTACCACACCCGGGTACTCAAAGTCATATACCGTCGAGGCCGGAGTGGAAGATCCGAGCTCGGTTGAGGTTTCCGGGGAACAGGGGATCGGCGATGATCCCGCGAAGACATATATCATCGTCACCGATGGGGACGGCAACGTGACCAAATATGTTCACATCGAGAAGGAAGACGGTACGGTAGCGCTTCAGAACGCCGAGACAAATGAGATAGTTGAAGAAGGTGAGCTCGCTTACAGTGTAACTATCGGTCCCGATGGCGAAATGGTTTCTTCGTCCGAGTCCATCACGGTCCGGGGCGGAGAAGAGACGACCACAACTGAGGGGGAAGATGCTGCTTCGACTACCGGAGAAGGCGCGGAATCGGTGTGTTTTGAGATCGAAGAAGACGGGAATGGTGACCAGAGAGTGGTCGTTCTTAAATACAACAGACTTTTCGACGACAGCGTACATGAAGCGATCGTTTCGGATACTGAGAAACGTCTCACCAGAACATGCGAAGGTGCTTTTTTCGGATCGCTCGATGAGTTCAAGTCTTTCTCCTCCTACAGTAACCTCAACAATGTCCTTGACGGAGTCTACGAATCGCACGATCCCCGTGTCAGGGTTGCCGCATGGAGCCAGTTCTCAAACGAAGAGGCCTGCAAGTCCGACATCTTTGAAGAGAAGAATGACTGCTACGTCCTCACCAGAAAACTTGACGACGGCAGCACTCATTTCCACATTGTGTACGACTGCAATACACACGACGTAACCAGACTCGAGAACGTGATCATCGAAGCTGAAGGATAAAACACCGGAGGTGGTCCTTAGGGGATGGGGGGAGCTTTAGGCGATCACTCCTCCCCGATCGGCACCACCATTCTGTAGCAGAAATCGGTGGGGGAGATGTTCCTGCCCGCAAAAGGCGCGATAAGGCCCATAAACCTTGCGGGTCCTGTGGGACGGATCTTTCTTATCTCAACTTCATTCCAGAATTTAATGCATATATTACCTATGATCGAGTAATCCCCATACGCAAGCAGTGAGAACACGCGCGTGGCCGGCAGATGGACCAGATTGGGGTTCTTTATGTCGGAAGGCTCGACCGGGATATAGTTCTTTATCACCACGGAAGGGGACGAAGGTATGATACCGTTCTTAAAATCATCCGAGCTTGTCCCGAACAGGGGCTCCGGAGAGATGTGGAATCCGGCCAGGATGCATTCCTCAGCGATGTGATAAAAAACCATTTCTGATTCTTCGGCAGTGCTCGTGCCGGACTCTTTACAGTAACAAACCGTCTCCGGAAGGTCTATATAGGAAAAACTGTAGTTCTCTTTCTTGTCAAACCTGATCTCAAACTCTTCGAGGATTCTCTGCATACGGCTGATACGGCCTTTTTGCTCATTGATCAGTTCCTTGATGTTGCCTTTCTGCGTGAAGCAGGCTGCAATCTCGCCACGGGACAGACCAAGTGTCTGCAACGCCGTGTACTGCGCCACTTCTGTGACATTGACCACGTCGTAATAGCGGTAACCGCTGTTGGGATCTGTCGTGTGAGGTGTCAGGTATCCACACTCTTCCATGCGTATGAGCGTAGAGCGACTCATACCGCAGATCTTTGAAAACTCGTTGATCGTGAACAAACGCACATTATCCGGAACCTTCATTTCTGTCTCCCTTCTCCTATACGGCACCATGACTTGTTCATGGGTGGTCATGTATTAATAGTATACAAGAAGAGCAGATACTGTCAAATAAAAGGTGGTCCACCTGGGGACGGGGGTTGTGGGTCATTGGGGTGCATGACCCACAACCCCCGTCCCCAGTGGACCACCCGTGTAAATATACTTGGCTACGCGCCCCGTCAGGAGTATACTATAAGACAGCACAAACAAGGGATACGATGAGGGGCTGACACACGCAGTTTAACACAACACCGGGGGTTCGCACGAAAGGAAGGCAGACATGAAAACTCTTAGATCTTTGATTACCAAGGCTTTATCAGTCATCGCGATCGCGTCGCTCATTGCGGCGGTCATCGCACCCATCGCGGGAGGCACGCAGGAGGTGAGTGCGGCCGGCTCGTACGTTAAGTCACTCACTCTTTCTACGGGGAGCGTGACACTCACGGAGGATGTGGTCGAAAAGGCGGTCGTTACAGCAACCGTCAAGACTGTCGGCAGCGCGAAGAAGACGATCACCGCGAAGTCCTCGGACAAGGAAGTCGCTACCGTCAAGGTCGGCAAGGCAAAGTCCGGCGTGACCAAGCTCACGATCACGGCCGATGACCCCGGGACGTGCATTATAAGCGTTAAGACAAAGGGCAAGAACGCCTCCGGCAAGAAGATCACGAAGAAGATCAAGGTCACCGTTCTGGATGATGACGCATATGATGACGATGACGATGATGACGATGACGATGACGATGATGATTACGACGACGATGACGATGATGATCGTTACGACAAGAAGGGCACCGGCGCCGTGACCTCAGACAAAGTCACCGTGACGGTCACCTCCGAGACGTTCTCCGGTAAGTACGAGACGAACGCGAGCGGCAAGTCCGAGATAAAAGAGGCGAACGACCTCACCAGAAAGTACATAAGCTTCGACCCCTGGCCCACGACGGACGATCAGATCGATTATGTGATCAGGAACTACAGTGACCCGTACGTGACGGCGGCGCTCTTCATCGTGGCCCTCGACAATTTCGAGAAGGGCAAGGACATGAACGACCGCAGCGGCAGGATGTTTGACATGATCGAGTCCATCTACACCGGCGACGACATCCTTGATGATTCGACTTATAAAGTGGACAATTTCGCGGTTCAGCGCATTAATGTGAATTACGGAATGGGCGAGGTGCTCGTAGACGGCGGCTCAAAGGTTCCGATCTACAGCTTCGCGCCCCGCGCCTACATGAAGGGCGCCACCCCCGAGAACAACTACACGCCCGAAGGCGGCAGCGACAAGACGAAGTGGAAGATCGTTGTGGACGAGTACGTCTATAACGGCGATATAGACAACGGCTATATAACCGTCTGCCCTCAGCGCTACACACTTGAGAAGGAGACCGAGACCTCGACTCCCGTACATGTGGAGCACAACGCGGTCCTCCGCATAGGCATGCGCAGGCACAAGGCAACGGGTGTCTGGGTTCCCACACCCGTTTCGGCCCTCTCGGGCGAAGTGAGCGGGAATGTGAAGCCGTTCGATATAACGTCGACGGTGCTGTTCTCGAATAACTATGTACCGCCTGTAATAGATCAGGGATTTTAAAAGTTGGTATGGACCACATTTTTATCTCCTGCCACGAACTATTCTCCGAAAGGCGCTCCCGCCAAGCTACCAGAAAACTTGTATACAAGTTTTCGTGCTCGAAGCAAAACGTTTCAATGCTTCAATGAAATGTTTTGCACGAGAGTCGCGAAGTGGAACGGAGCGAGTAGCGTCTGCCTGATGTTCGAGCACATGGAGCGAAGAACGAAGGCTAGCTCGGGTTCGCGTATCGTTCGATATGGCTTTCGGAGAACACTTCGGGCGCGGAGATCTATGTGGTCCGGAAAAAGTGTCCACATTCCTTAGAACAATATAGGAGTATACTTCGTGTTATGAATTTGAAACGCTTCACCCTCATCGCAGCCTTCGCCCTGCTCATCCTCATCTTCGCCCGCCCGTCCGGCGCGCAGGCGGCCCTCAAGCCCTCCCTGATCGAGGACAAGGTCATCCTGTACACTGACTCGGAACCCTACACGTTCCGTTTCATTAACCTCGATTCCGGCGCAAAGGTTACGTTCTCGTCCTCGAAAGAGGCCGTGATCAAGATCAAGGATTCGAAGGCCGTCCCGCTCAAAAAGGGGAAGTCGACGGTGACGGTGAAGATCAAGCAGAACAAAAAGACATATAAATTTAAGGTGAAGTTCACTGTCAAGAACGTTCCGAAGCAGAAGACGGCGGGCGACTACAAGAAGCTCGCGGACGAAACGACCAAGCGTCTTAAGAGCGAGCTGCTCGACAAGAAAGGCGCCTACCTCGACTACGGCGACGGGACGTACTGCACCTCTCAGAAGGCGCTCGACCGTGAGATGTTCAAAGGGCTGTGCAAGTTTAAAGCCTTTACTGTCATCGTTTCGGACCTCAAGTTCGTCCGTTCCGAGGAAGAGTACATGGACATGTTCCCGTTTCTTTCGGAGATCACCCTTGAAGACCCGAGGGACTACAGCAACTGCATCTCGCTGATCGTCTCCAACACGAAGAAGCCCACCGCTTTTTCGGCGCAGGAGATCGCGGTTGATTTTGCACTCAGCGGCGGCGATGTTTCGTTCCTAAATAAGAGCGAGAAGTCACTCTACAAGAAGATCGTGAAAGCCGCAAAGAAGCTCGAGAAGGATAACGTCTATGATACAGTCAAGGCGATTCACGACTATATCATCAAGAAATTCGAGTACGAGACCGATGAGACGAACAAGGACCGCTACGGCCTCGAAAGCGCGATCAAGACAGGAAAGACCGTCTGCAGCGGATATGCGAAGTACTTTAACTCGCTTTGCAAGGCGCTCGGCATCAATGCGCAGTTCGTCATCGGCAGCACCGGCGGCGTGCCCGGCGACCACGGCTGGAATCTCGTGGAGATCGGCCACAAGTGGTACGGCGTTGACGTCACCTGGGACGACGGCGGTAAGAACGAAAAGGGCAAGAATATCTACAACTACAAGTACTTCCTCATTGCCGACGAGGACATGAAGAAGGACCACACCTGGGAGGAGAGCCGGTACCCGGAGGCTGTCAGCAAGGATCTCGGGACCATATACATTAATCTCGAAAAATACCCCGTGTTGAACGGCGCGAAGGATGCACTCGCCTACATAAAGGACTTCGCGACGAAGTTCGCCGCTTCGAAGTCGAAGCAGACCAAGCTCGAGTTCCGCGAGCTCACGGCCGGGAGCGAGGCTTTTGAAGCGATCAATAAAGAGCTTAACGCCTATGGTTCAACGCTCGGGGTTCACTGGAAAGACTGGAAGAACGAAACAGACGGTCGGGGGAAGGTATACAAGATCACTCTTTACAAGAAGTGACGCACGACAGGCAGGGGGAGCATGACTAAGATTGAGATAACAGACATAAACGCGCCCGAGCTCGATGTCTTCGCGAGGATATCCGAGGTGCAGCTGTACAGGGCCTATGAGCCGGATGTCGGGATCTTCCTGGCCGAAAGCGCCAATGTGATCATGCGTGCGCTCGAGGCCGGATACGAGCCGCTTTCGATGCTGGTTGAGACAGAGCGGTTTGACACAGAGGCCTGCCCGGTCTTTGATATGATCGAAAAGCTCTGGGGCAGCGAGAAAAGGGACTCGATCCCGGTGTACACTGCAAGGCGCGAGATAGTCACCGAGCTCACCGGATACACGCTGGTGCGCGGGCTTTGGATGACGCTCAGGAGGAAGCCCATGGTCTCCGTGGAGGAGTTCTGCAAGGGCAAGAACCGGATCACAGTCCTCTTTGACGTCGTCAATCCGACAAATGTCGGTGCGATCATCCGCAGTGCGGCCGCTCTGGGTATCGACGGGGCGCTCCTCACGCACGCATCGGTCGATCCTCTCACGAGGCGCTCATCGAGAGTGAGCATGGGGACCGTTTTCCAGATCCCGTGGACCAAGGCCGGCAGGGAGGAGTCCGAAGGCACCAACCTCATACGCACCCTGCAGTCCTACGGCTACAAAACAGTTGCCATGGCACTGACCGAGGACTCGGTCGGGATAGACGACCCCGAGATCCGCAAGCATGACAAGCTCGCCATCATTCTCGGCACCGAGGGCACGGGCCTTCCGAAAGAGGTCATAAGCGTCAGCGACTACCGCGTCATGATCCCGATGCATCACGGCGTGGATTCCCTCAACGTCGCCGCCGCCAGCGCCGTCAGTTTCTGGGAACTGAGTAAGTGACCATGGGGTGACCCTCCGGGGGACGGGGGTTGCGGGTCATATTCAATACTACATAGTAAAAACAGAGGTTCTTTTGAGAACCTGCGTAACGTACAAATGTTAGGGAGTAAAACATGTCAGAAAAGGGTACATACGACGTATTTGTGAGTTATTCGTCCAAGAACAAGAATGTTGCGGATGCCATCGTTGCCGACTTCGAGCAGCACGGGATCCGCTGTTGGTACGCGCCCCGCGACATCATGCCCGGGACATCGTGGGTGAGCGCTATCACCGACGCGCTCAGGATGGTCAAGGTCCAGGTGCTCATCTACACCGACGAGTCGAACGCCTCCCGCCAGGTCATGAACGAGGTCGCGCTGGCGTTCAATGAGGGCAAGACGATCGTTCCGTTCCGTCTGAGCGAGACCCGTATGAGCGATGAGTTCGAGTACTACCTCTCGCGCGTGCACTGGCTTGACGCCGTCACGAAGAACCTCGCCGACAACATCACGCAGCTCAGAAACTACGTTGAGGTGATCCTTTCGGGCGTCGAAAAGGCCTTCGTCGCCGGCTCGCCGCAGTCCGGCAAGAAGCGCGGGAGCGTACATGTGATCACCCTCATCACCGCCGCCATCCTGCTCGTATCACTCCTGTCGCTCACAGCGTATCTGATCTTTAGAGACAGCGGGAGTGAAGTTCAGCCGGATGAGCCTGACGCATATATCACCTCCGAAAGTCAGACGAGTGGGTCTGACGCCTATGTCGGCGCTGGCAATCCTGCTCAGGAAGTAGCTGCCGGAGATGGCACAAGTGTTTCCTTAAGCGAAAACGTAACCTCAGGGGACAACGCAAATTCCTCCTTGGGTGGAGACGCAACCTCGGGAGCGAATGCGAGTGGCGCATCAAGTGGAGACATAACGGCCCAAGATGGTGCAAATGTTTCATCGGGTGAAAACGTAACCTCAGGAGACAGCGGAAATGCTTCGTTAAATGGAGACGCACACACCGGATTGAATGCGAGCGGAGCAACAGATGGAGGCGCTTCCTCGTCCGGGAACAGTAACACCGGCTCGGACGGCCCTGCGTCCGGTTCGTCCTCGAACAACACCCATGCAGGTACAGCCTCGTCCGGAAACAACACCGCTACAGACGGCGATAACATCGGCTCGGGTAGTAACACCCCTGCCTCGGGTGACGTCGCAAAAGATATCTATGACATGACAGTCGATGAGCTTGAAACAGCCGCCGTAAAGGGAGACGTGGCCGCATGCGAACTGCTCGGAAGCATGTATTATAACGGCGACAAGGTTGACCAAAACTACGGAAAAGCCCGTATGTATCTGGAAAGAGCGGTGGAAAACAACAGCACATCGGCGAAAGTCTTCAAAACGCTCGGTGATATCTATTATTACGGGAAAGATGTGGACGAGAGTGATGAGGAAGCCGGCAGGTACTATAAAAAGGCGATCGAAATGGGCGTTTCAAACTACGACACTCTTGCAAATTACGGAATGATCCTGTACCGTGACGACAGATTCGAGGAAAGCGCCGAGTACTTTGAAAGATCGGTCGAACTGGAACCCGACCCCACAACCATGTATAACGCCGGCCTGGCGTATTACGGTGCCGGAGACACGGAGAACGCGGTGAAGTGGTTGCAGAAAGCTATAGATAACGGCTTCGCCCGCGCGAAGGACGCACAGAAGCTTATCGAAACCATTAATGGATGATGGTCACTTGGGTGGTTCCTGGGGGACCACCCTTTACATTTTCCCCTTGACATTATCCCTGCCTCGCTATATATTTTATCCGTTGTAAAACAAAATACCGCTAGGGGAGCACATCGCTGAGACAGAGGCCGTTGCCTCGGACCCTTATTACTTGACCCGGATAATACCGGCGTAAGGAAGCTTGAACAATTGATAGTTCAGACAAACACGCGATGCTGTCCCTCCGGTACCATTTAGTTCACCTACTGCTTCGATCAAGTGTAGGCGAGGAATCAGCGACTGAAAAGCAGTCGCTAAAGAGGAGGGCATTTTTATGCAAAGTAAAAGAACAAGAATTCTGGTAGAGGGCGCCGTGATGCTTGCCCTTGCCACAGCACTCAGCTACATTCGTATTTACAAACTGCCTTGGGGCGGCTCGATCACCCTGTTTTCCATGCTTCCGATAGTACTTTTCTCGATCAGGCGCGGCCTGAAAGCCGGACTCGCAGTATCGTTCCTGTTTTCCCTGATCCAGTTCTTCCAAGGGATCGGTGACGGACTCTTCGGATGGGGGCTCACACCCTTCATGTTGATCGCATGTATACTTCTCGATTACATCATCGCGTTCACAGTGCTCGGACTGGGCGGCCTGTTCCGCAAAAAGAAGACAGCCGGCTGGATCGGCGGTATCGTGATCGCCATCGCACTCCGCTTCGTGATGCATTTCCTGAGCGGCGTGGTCATCTGGGAGAGCTTCGGCGAGCTCTGGGAGGGCTTCTCCACAGACAGCACAGTGCTTTACAGCCTGCTCTACAACGGCTCGTACATGCTTCCGGAGTTGGTCATCACGACCGTGGTTGCGGTCATCCTGCTCAACATCCCTCATGTACGTAAGCTCTTCAGACCTGACGAAACCTGAAAAAAAGGAGGCATCCATGAACGAAACTATCGCTAAAAGAAACCGCTTACTTGCGCAGAAGGTTATAAAGGGACTTGAGTCCAGAAACATGAAGGCGTATTACGCTGAGGACAAGGCGGATGCGCTTAAAATCGCACTTGAACTAATCCCCGAGACTTCAAGCATCTCGATGGGCGGTGCAATGTCGGCACATGAGATAGGTCTTGTGGATGCCCTCAAGAAAGGGAACTACAACTTTATAGACAGGGACGCCATAGAGGATAAAAGAGCTGCCATGCTTGCCGCTTATGATGCAGATTATTTCCTGACAAGCGCCAATGCGATCACCGAAGATGGCGTCATGGTCAACATTGATGGCAATTCGAACCGTGTATCGGCCATCGCGCAGGGCCCGCGCCACGTGATCGCGATCGTCGGGATGAACAAGGTTTGCCCCGATGTCGATACAGCCATGAAGCGTGCAAGAAATGTTGCTGCGCCCATAAACGCCCAGCGTTTCGGGCTCAACACGCCTTGCGCCAAGACGGGCTCTTGCATGAATTGCAAGTCGCCCGACACCATCTGCTGCCAGTTCCTGATCACACGCTTCTCACGCCACGAGGGGCGCATTCATGTGATCATGGTAAATGACACACTTGGATTTTGATATATGACGCTGTGTGGACCCTGGGGGACGGGGGTTGTGGGTCATAGTGCTTCACGATGACCCATAACCCCCGTCCCCCAGGGTCCACGTCATAGAAAGAGAGCGAAAAAAACTTGTAAGCTTATATCATAGGTTCGCTGCAGTGCCTGAACTGCGAGACTCTTGTGGTGGCCACTTCACCCTTGGCAGCGATTATATCTGCAAAGTACTTGCGGATTGCGGTCCTGTGGCTGTCTATGAATTTTTCCTGATCGGGGAAAATATCAAGCATCTTTGCGAGCAACTCGTCCGCGTCGCTGTAGTGCCAGGTATTTGCAAGCTCAACCGTTTCCACTTTGCCGAAGTATTTAGCAAGAGTTGCGTTAAATGCATCCTGCTCTTTCTTCTGCTCTTTTATAACATCGTCGACGAAAGGAGCCTTTATCCCCATATCAGAGAGAACATCCTTAAAGAAAAGTGTCCATGTATTGACGCTCGGACCTGTTATCGAGAGCATCCCGCCTTTTGCAAGAACCCGGCTTGCATTCCTGATCAGCGTCTCCGGATCCTTGAGCACATAAACAAGATAATGCGCGATTATAAGGCTGTACTTTTTCTCATTGATCGTGTCCCATGTCCGGTCATCCTCGAGATCCCTGAAAGAGAGATCGATAGTTACGCCATTGGGCAGAGATGCCTTGTTCCCTGCGAGGTATTTCTCGAAGTCGTCGGCCCAGCTGCCGTGGATATCATAAGCGTTAATGCGCGTGTCTTTCGGAATGTCGGCCCAATTGTTACGCCAGAGTTTTGAAAATCCACACCCGAGATCGAGGACTGTCTCCTTCTCTTTGATGCCCAGCGACCTAAAAATCTTCACATACCAGTCTTCCTCCCGGCCGGTGTGGTTGAGCGCGTCCCAGTGATGCTCGTCCGCCTTCTGATCGAGGCTGACGCTCTGAACGATCTCGGCAACATCGTCCCAGTCGAGCGCCTCGCTCTTACGCATGAAAACCCTGTTAATGGAGTCGATGACCTTTTCAATCCTGTACTTCTTTTCCTCCATCTCCTTGAGCTGCAGTCTGAGCGCGTCCTCGATGTTGCTCGCCTCGCCGGAGACAAGGTTGTCCCTGATCTCCTCAAGTGAGAACCCGATCTGCTTGAGCGCAACTATCTTTTCGAGAACCCTCAAAGCCGCCTTGTCATAGAGCCTGTAGTTGCCCTCGGAATAGTCGGTGGGCTTTAAAAGTCCTTTCTCATCGTAGAGCCTGACTGCTTTCTGCGATACGCCCGCTTTCTTGGCGATCTCGCCGGAAGTCATTTTTGTGTTCTTATCCATCGTAAATCCTCCATCGTCTTCCCTTGAGTGTTGTGAGTGTCGTGTCTACGAAGCTTCGCGATCGTTTTCGTTCATATGATGATTGTAGTTTAGGCCATGCCCCAGGGGAAGAGTCAATAGGAAATTTAAAAAAGTGTGGACTTTGATTTGCTTATTCATCTCCGATATAGTAAACTGTGGGATAACAAGGAGATGAAATCATGCAGCAAATATTGATAGTTGAAGACGACACGACCCTGAACAGCGGGCTTTGCAAGGCGCTCAGGGAGGACGGGCGCAGGATCGTGTCCTGCGAAAACATCGCGGAGGCGAGAGACCAGCTTTTGCTCGATACGGTTTCGCTTGTGATCTTGGATGTGAATCTTCCGGACGGCAGCGGCCTCACGATGCTTCGCGAGATCAAGGCCCGCGATCCGAAGCTGCCGGTCATCCTTCTCACCGCCAACGACACCGACAGGGACATAGTCACGGGGCTTGAACAGGGCGCCGACGACTACATCACCAAGCCTTTCTCGCTGTCTGTGTTGCGCGCGAGGGTCAACACCCAGCTGCGGAAAGTGCAGCACAGCGTCCCGGACGGTGTTTTCTCGGATGACGCCTATGTGTTCGATTTCAATTCCATGGCTTTCACCGTGGACGGCAGGCCGGTCGAGCTTTCAAAGACAGAGCAGAGGCTGTTGCGCATCCTGGTCGATAACGCTTCGATCACGGTGAAAAGGGAGACCCTTATCGACAGACTCTGGTCCGACGGTGCGGAATATGTTGATGAGAACGCACTATCCGTAACGGTTAAGAGGCTCAGGGACAAGCTTTCTGCACAGGATAAGATCAAAACCGTTTATGGGATAGGATACAGCTGGGTGAAAAGACATGAGTGAATTGATCATAGTGATCGGCTTGGGCCTGATGGTGGCGGCTTGTATCATAATCGTTATAACCAAAAGAAACGAGAAAAACACCTTTGACACGATCGAGGGGTTGCTTCATCTCGCGATGAAGGGCGAGTTCAGCGCGGACAATTATGACGAGAGCAGGCTTTCAAAGCTTGAGGCGCAGCTCACGGATTACCTCAGGATCTCCGCGATATCGGCGAAGAATGTTGCTGACGAGAGGGATAAGATCAAATCCCTCATTTCGGATATCTCGCATCAGACAAAGACTCCGATCGCCAACCTGATCCTGTACAGTGAGCTTCTCGAGAGCGAGCAGCTGCCGGAAGAGGCGCGCGCCAACGTGGAGGCCATCCACACTCAGGCAGAGAAACTGCGCTTCCTCATTGACAGCCTC
>JAEEGJ010016589.1_pt1 | contig 16854 bp, 12 predicted proteins | sample 8958761 | NCBI WGS metagenome assembly JAEEGJ01 (sample SAMN16246546, study PRJNA631951) | gut metagenome | biome: gut microbiome; feature: rumen; material: RS-attached | host: Bos | place: Iran: Karaj | collected 2018-10 | reverse complement strand
CTGAACCTGTTCATTAAGGATGAATATAAAGATGAATTCCCGGTGCTTTTCGAGAAGACATTCGGGGATAAGTTCTGGCTCGTTCCGAAAGAAGAAGTCATCGAAAGAAAACTCTTCGGTCCGGGTACAGAACATCCGCAATTCCGCGATAAACTCGGCGATTTCCTCGCCATCGCGATCTCGGACACTTCCCTCTTCAACACCCATGTCGAGGCAAAGCTAATGCCCGGCGGACATGCAGGTCTTTCGAAAGAAGAACTCGAGATCCCGCTGATCGCAGTCGAGCTGAAGTAATTCTCTCCTTTCGCACATATCAAACTCCGACACAATATCCGTGAAGTTTGGTATACTTGATTCATGCATATACATGACCGATCATGAATTGGCGAAAGAGGTATTTTATGACAAAGGCTGACAGATATCTGGTGGACGATATTCATAACATTCTGGAAAACGGATATAAGGACGAGAATCCGCGCCCGAAGTACGAGGATGGCACGCCGGCCTATACGATCAGTGTCAATCACGTCATGAGAAAATACGATCTGAGCAAGGGCGAGTTCCCGATCAGCACGCTTCGCCGTCAGGCTTGGAAGACCGGCATCCGCGAGATCTTCACGATCTATCAGAAGCCGACGAACGTTCTTTCCGAGATGGCCGAAATGAAGGTCACCTGGTGGGATCCGTGGGATATCGGCGACGGAACGATCGGCCAGCGTTACGGTGCGACCGTGAAGCGCTACGATCTTCTCAACAACCTGATCGCCGACATTAAGAAAGACCCATACGGAAGAAGAAAGATCATGTCGCTCTGGCAGGAGGCCGACCTTCGTGAGACTCCCGGTCTTGCACCGTGTGCTTTCCTGACGATCTGGAATGTCCGCGGCAAGTACCTCGATATGGTCATGGTCCAGAGATCCGGCGATATGCTCACCGCATCCGGTGCCGGCGGCATTAACGAGATCCAGTATGCTGCCCTTCTTCTCATGGTCGCAAGAACTACGGGCTATGAAGCCGGTGTCTTTACACACTTCGTTGCAAACGAACAGATCTATGACCGTCATATCGATAATGCGCATGAGCTTCTCCGCCGCGCTGACGAAGCCAATGTTATGGCACCTGTAGCATCCGGCGAGGTCAAGACTCCGAACTTGATCCTGAATAAGGAGCCGGGCTGCGATATCACTTCGATCACTGTCGAAGACTTTGAGATGCAGAACTACGAGCCGATGCAGCCGCAGCTGACCTTTGAGCTGGGTATCTGAGGAACTTCTATGCCGCATAACATCTATCCTGAACACGACATCAACCAGGTCTTTGACTGGATCCACAGAACTCTCTCTTCCGGAAACGTTGCAGACAATGCTCTGGACGAAATGTCATTTCTCAACCGTCTCTTCGCGGCCCTTCCGGTCGAAGCGGTCGAGTACGGCATGCAGTTCCTGCATGGGAAAAGAGACCTTCCGAAGGCATGCGACGAGATCCTGCCTCTTTATATCCGTTTCGTAAACCTCGTTGATTACTGCGAGGTCGTTGAAGCCTTAAAAGAGATTCCGAAGAATCCGACGCCCGAAGAGCTCAATGTGCGCATCAAGATGCACGGAAAGCTCGACGAAATGGAAGAGTGCTTTTGCAAAAGCCTTCTCGGGTTCGCCTTCAATAAGGACGCTTCCTCAGGCAAGTCCGAACCGGAACCGGTCCCCGAGGACTCCGACGGCGCTGAAAGCACTGATGATAAGGACGAAAGCGGAAATCTTCACCTAATGAACAGCATCGCACCTGTATTCGTCTGCGAAGACCCGATGAAGACCGCACTCTTTTATGAGACGAAGCTCGGATTCCACGCGAGCCATCTCGATGACGAATCCATGCCGCACATCCGTCTTAAGAGAGACAACATCGAAATCATCCTCGTAAAGAAAGAAGAGGATGAAACGGTCTCCCGTTCATCCTCTCATTACGATCTTTATATCTTTATCTCCGAGCCCATGATGCTCCAGCTCGAGCTTCAGGGAGCCGGCGTCGAATTCCTGAAATTACTTGAAGAATCAGATACGGTCCATACCAACCGCGAATTCATTTTCAAGGATGTCGACGGGCGACGCATCTGCGTTTCTCAGAGAGACACGTGATCAGGAAAAATCACTGACATTCCAGGTCCTGCCCCACTCATCGGACATCTCACCTGTCGCTGTATTTGCAAATACCTTTGCAACCAGAGCATTAGCAACATTTCCGTCTCTCGATCTTACATCAAAGGAGAAACCAGTCTCTGTCTCCTCGATCTGAGAATCGAATACGATCAGGTTCAGCTTCTGCCCTGCATCCTTCTCATAGAAAGCAAATGCAGCGTCGATGTACTTCTCTGCCTTCGCATAGAGGCCATCATGTTCTGCCTCTGTAGCAGGGGATTCAGGCGCAGCTTCTGTCGTAGTCTCCGGTTCTGTAGTCGGAACTGTAGTTGTTTCAGATGTCTCTACAGGAGTTGTCTCAACAGGAGCTGTGGTCATTTTCTCTGTAGTCTCCGCTGTTGTCGTAGTCTCGGAAGCCTTCTCCTCAGAAGAATCAGAAACGGCTGCTGTGGTCTCAGTCTCTTCCTTCGATGTCTCTTTATCCTTAGACTTACATCCGCTGACAGCAACTGCTGACATCGCCATGCAGAGTACGAGCATTGTGCATAAAATTGTTTTTCTTTTCATATTTATCCTCCAGATACTTAAATCAGTGACTATTCTACCATTACGGGAATGGAATTCTATAAGTAAACTGTCATAAAAAAATAACTCTTCTGAGAATCATTATCTACAGAATGCTATAATGGGGACATGTTTAAAGATCCACAGGAGGATTTCTCATGAACAGATTAAAAAGAATACTCATCTGCGTACTCACACTGTCCGTCGCCGTCGGCATGGCCGGATGTAAGAAGAGCGGCAAGTTCTCCCACTCTTCTTTTAAGAGCGCCGCGAAGAAATGCAACGCAGAAATCATAGACGATGTCGTCGACTTTGCAAAGAAAACCAACCAGCTGTCCGGTTACTCCCTCTTTATCTCAAAGTCCGGAAGTTCCGCCCAGTCCCTGTTCGAGAGCCAGGTCACAAGCAAATACAGCATGCCGGAGATCAAGGAGATCTCCACGTTCATCAGCATGCCGGATGAGGAAAGCATGTGCTATGTCAGCATGGTCACATTCGCAGACGAAGCAGAAGCCAACAACATGTACAGGTCAAACTGCGAATTAGTTAAGGGAAACATTATCGGAAATGACGGTTATTCCTATCAGCTCAGTTATTCCGAGGCAGACGGCAGAATCCGTCAGGCAGGTGCTTATCAGGACGGAAAGACCGTAATCTACGCGATCTCCGAATGTCCGGGTTCAAAAGAGTTCAACGATCTTAACACCATCTGCAGTGAAATGGGGATCAAGTCTCCCGCAGAAGCCGGAAAGCGCTGAACCTGCTAAGTTTTGATCGCTATTCATAAGAAAGCGCTGATTCAAAGCACAACGCGAAGGAAACTTGCGCGATATTTGACAGTTTCTAAAAAATCGATCTGAATGACTAACGGTAGTCTTCCGTTAGTCATTTCTCGTTTCAAATAAGAAGCTATCCCATTGCTTGAGATAGCTTCTTCATTTTGAATCAGTTTTAGTGAAAACGATCAGCCGTCACTTCAAGAACCATGGATCGGGGGTACATCGACACCCGGTTCTCCCTCCACACTTTCGGTAATTACATCTTCTTCATCAAAAGTGATTATATCTATCCGCATTTTCTCATACTCTTGCATAACCTTATCTCCTTATCATAAGTTATTGCCATTATGTGCATTGTAATAAGACAGTGCCGCTCTATGGTAGAAATAGTACGCGATCAGTGAGGTCTGTTTCCAGTTTCTCTCATCATAATCTTCCATAGGAATAACGAACCACACATCATAAACATAAGACATCGGGCAGGCTTTAAGAGTAGCCACACCGGAAGAAGTAGTGATCGTTACCGTCTGAAGATCATTCAGGTTCTGCGGGGCAATGCCCTTGATCGTATACTTCAGATACTTCTTTCCGGAGATAGTCACTTCACCTGAGGCTGTCGCACCTTCCACAGATTCAACTGTCTCATTATCATCCAGACAGATATAGAAGTGCAGAGCGGTATCCGAAGTCAGTGTCAGGGAATACATCACATCGTTGATTCCGGCACTCTCCGTTCCTTCCTTACTGAAACGGTTGATATATCGTTTAATCGGATCTTCATAGAATGGTTCCATTCCTGCCCACGGGATTTTACCATGAGAAGACATACCATCTGTCCAGCCGGCCATCTGGAAATCGTAACCATAGCACCAAAGAGCATTGATAAGGCCTTTTTCATCATCATACGTTCCTGTGGTATCATCCGCCACAGTGTGAATATAATCCATCGCCGAGTAGACATCTTTGATGGTATTACCATCTCCATAATGGAGAGTTACGGCAATCGTATCAGCAAGTTCCAGTGGGTTGAGATTGAACGTGAAGAAAGCCTGACCATCTTCCAGCTTTGTCGCCGCCGAATAATTCACTCTCTTTGTTCTTCCGTCACTGCACTTGAACACCGCATACGAGGTACTCGGATCAACAGCTTCCGGATACTTTACAACAAAACGCACACCGATCTGACTTGTAAGTTCCATACCATGCGCGACAAAAGCAGGCGTCGTACTCGCATCCGCATATACAGCAGTTAACTGTGTAGCACCTGTTAAGGCAACGCAATCGCCGGGCTGGTAAATCGTCTCATCATCATTCACTTTCCACCCGTAGAATACATATCCTTCTGGTGCGATGAACTCATTTGCAGGCAACATGAAGTCCTTATAAGGACATGCACGAACGCTATCCATAGAGCCGGAGCCTTCTCCAGCACTAAACGATACGACATACTTCTCATATACCTGAATAGCGACTGCTGCTGCGGGCATCCGAAGTCCATCAAACTCATTAACATCAGTATAGAATTCGATTCTATATCCCTGTTTGTTTTCCTCGTAAGCCAGAGAATCTTTATACATAACAACTTCCGAAGAAGTGTCCGGATCGACATACGTCAACTTGGCACAGTAGATATCGCCAAGATTGTCAGAAACCAATTTAAATGGGAAAGTTCGTCCGTAAGAAACATAACCTTCTGTTTCCGTTAATCCAGACTGATATGCCTGAATGTATTCCCAACCGTTCGGGCATCCGGTAACACTGACCGGATACTCCTGATTTCCACATACGCACAAATGCGTCTCGGGATCAAACACATGTGGTTCAGAACCATAATGTTCGTAGTAGGAACAATACTGACAGTCAAGCCAATGGTTATGATTGTACCCAGACTGTACAATAGCCTCGTAACTATCATCCGAATGTGTGCAGGGCTTGAGCCATACTTCTGGAAGCGTATCAAAACAGGTATCACGTTCTTCTTCTAAAGCGACCTTCTCACCATTCTCACCGTAGAAAAGTGCCCAATACTGCCAGCCACCGAAATATGATCCTGAATTATCGGGAGTGCTTGAGAACGCCTTGCTGCCTTTGGCATGAACATAGCCTTTTTCAGCACCTTCATTTCTCAATGTAATCCCTACTGGCGGTTCACCATCGCCACAATAGCCGATTCCCGGGCCTCCCTCCGAACCGCCATACGCATCTATACGGGCATCTTTAAAGATATGCAGATAATAGACATAATCCCAATAGCCAATACCAGGCGCAGTTCCATCGCCTGCTCTTGCCACTACGGAAGCGTCATGAAACTCCAAATAGCCCTTTACAGTTTCTGCACCGATCCCGGCAGCGCGGTCACCGCCTTGAGCCGTTATATTGCCACCATACACATAAAAAGATCCACAACTGCCATCCACAGTTGCATCACCGATTCCGGCATTGCCGCTCGCGCCGGTTGCCTCTATTGTTCCACTATAGACTTTCAGCGCATTGTAAGCATCAATCTTGATTCCCGCGGAATCAGACGATGTAGCAACTATCTTACCGTTATTCAGTTCAGAAGTATCATAGACGTAAAGACTTGTGTTTACTTCGATACCTTCTCTCGCAGTAAGCGTACAGTCATCTTTCAGAATCAGATAGGCTGTATCATTACCTGATACCCGGAGCTTCGAATTGTAGGTAATATCACTGTCGAGATAATACCATTTACCGCCCTCCAACGTTGTCGTGGCGGCGTCTAAAACCTCATAATCTGACTGATACAAAGTACTTGAAGTTTCATTGTTGTAATAAGTAATGGGTTCCGATGTATCACCATCTGCCAGGACCGGCAAACATAGCGCACTTGAAACCATACATACGCTGACTAATAGCGCAAATACACGCCTGCATTTTTTTGCCATATACACTCTCCTATTCCCATGCCAACCATTGATAGATAATCTATCAAATTCTAATTATACATAGTTATATTATCAATCAAGCCGTGTAAAAGCAATAACCGGCATCATTTTGAGTTATACGCACAAAAAAACTCCCCGCAGTTCCAAAGTTCGGCACCACGGGGAGTGACAGTGCTTTTCAATCGAAGTGATTATCAGTCGATCTTCGGGAGCTTAGCTGCATACTCGGCAAGCTCTGCATCCGTCGGGATGTAGTCGTTCATGTCGCCGTCGTGGAACTTCTCGTAAGCAACCATATCGAAGTAACCTGTACCGGTGAGACCGAATACGATGGTCTTCTCTTCGCCTGTCTCCTTGCACTTGAGTGCTTCGTCGATTGCAACGCGGATCGCGTGGGAGCTTTCCGGTGCCGGGAGAATACCCTCAACACGTGCGAACATCTCAGCAGCTTCAAATACATCCGTCTGCTTCACGGATGTAGCTTCCATCAGGCCATCATCATAAAGCTGGGACAGGATGGAGCTCATGCCGTGGTAACGAAGTCCGCCGGCGTGGTTAGCAGACGGGATGAAGTCGGAGCCGAGTGTGTACATCTTTGCGAGCGGGCAAACCATACCTGTATCGCAGAAGTCGTAAGCATATACACCACGTGTCAGGGACGGGCAGGATGCCGGCTCGACAGCGATGATTCTGTAGTCAGTTTCTCCTCTGAGCTTCTCACCCATGAACGGAGCGATAAGACCGCCGAGGTTGGATCCGCCGCCTGCGCAGCCGATGATGATGTCAGCCTTCTCGCCGAGCTTATCAAGAGCAGCCTTGGTTTCCAGACCGATCACGGACTGGTGCAGGAGTACCTGGTTCAGAACGGAACCGAGAACGTAACGGTAACCCTCTGTTCCTACTGCAACTTCTACAGCCTCGGAAATTGCGCAGCCGAGGGAACCTGTGGTACCCGGGTGCTTTTCGAGGATCGCCTTACCGATATTGGTCGTTGTGGACGGAGAAGGTGTAACGGATGCGCCGTAGGTTCTCATGACTTCGCGGCGGAACGGCTTCTGCTCGTAGGAAACCTTAACCATAAATACCTTACAGTCGAGATCGAAGTAAGAGCATGCCATGGAAAGAGCTGTACCCCACTGACCTGCACCGGTCTCAGTGGTAACACCCTTAAGGCCCTGCTTCTTAGCGTAGTAAGCCTGAGCGATCGCGGAGTTCAGCTTATGGGATCCGCTGGTGTTGTTGCCTTCGAACTTATAGTAGATCTTCGCCGGTGTGCCGAGTTTCTTCTCGAGGAAATAAGCACGAACCAGCGGGGACGGACGGTACATCTTGTAGAAATCCTGGATCTCCTCCGGGATCGGGATGTATGCGGTGTCGTTATCGAGTTCCTGCTTTACGAGCTCATCGCAGAATACAGCACTCAGTTCTTCTGCAGTCATCGGCTGATGTGTGCCCGGGTTAAGGAGCGGAGCCGGCTTGTTCTTCATGTCCGCGCGGACGTTGTACCATGCGGTTGGGATCTCCTTCTCGTCAAGGTAGGTTTTGTAAGGAATTTTCTCAGACATAATTTTGTCTCCTTTCGTTTATTCGGGGCAGATCCTTCTTTTCTGCCGGAAAAACAAAAATCCCGCCCCAGCTTCAGATTTTCTGCTGGGACAGGAACACTATTCTTTCCTGCGGTGCCACCCGGCTTGATCCTTCCGGCTTACGCCTTCGTGATCCTCTCACGCATACCGACATATGCTGGTCTTTGTTGACGGGGAACCTTGCCCCGGCGCAGATACTTGCTTATATAAGCTTTCCCCTTGCCCTCGGAAGTCCATTCAACTCTGCTCTTTCCTGCTGCATTCTCACCAATGGCAACTCTCTGGATGGAAGTATACGGAGCCTACTCACTCTTCCTCTTCGGTTTTTCTGAATAATACCACTTGAAATAAAGGTACGTCAAGGGGTATCAGAGCATATCCGCAATATCGAAGATCAATCTCTCTGTCTTCTCCCAGCCGAGGCACGGATCGGTGATGGACTTACCGTACACACCGCCGCCGACCTTCTGGCAGCCGTCTTCAATATAGCTTTCGACCATGAAGCCCTTCACGAGGTTTCTCACCTCCGGAGAAAGACGCATGGAATTCAGGACTTCCTTGATGATACGCGGCTGTGCGAACGGATTCTTGTTGGAGTTCGCATGGTTTGTGTCGATGATCGCCGCCGGATTCGGAAGGTTCTTCTCTTCGTACTGCTCACTTAAACGGATCAGATCCTCGAAGTGGTAATTCGGCTGCGATTCACCGTGTTTATTCGTATATCCTCTAAGGATCGCATGCGCGTGCGGATTTCCCTTGGACTCGATCTCCCATCCTCTATAGATAAATGTATGAGGATGCGAAGCGGCCAGAATGGCGTTAAGCATAACCGCGTAGTCGCCGGATGTCGGGTTCTTCATGCCTACCGGGGACGCGATTGCGCTGGCAGTCAGTCTGTGCTGCTGGTCTTCAACGGATCTTGCGCCGACCGCAACATAAGCCAGAAGGTCATCCAGATATGCATAGTTCTCCGGATAAAGCATCTCATCGGCACAGGCAAAGCCGGTCTCGGCAATGGCTCTCATGTGCAGATGGCGTGTCGCCAGGATGCCCTTAAAGAGGTCTGATCTTTCATTCGGGTTCGGCTGATGGAGCATGCCCTTATAGCCTTCTCCCGTCGTTCTCGGCTTATTTGTGTAGATACGCGGCACGATAATGATCTTGTCCTGCACCTTCTCCTGCAGCGGACGAAGGCGGGAAATATAGTCGATGACGGAATCTTCGTTATCTGCAGAGCATGGGCCGATGATGAGTATGAGCTTATCGGAAAAGCCCTCGATCACGCGCTCGACTTCCCTCTTGGTATTCGATACTGCCTGATCCATCTCGGCAGTTACCGGGTAGATCTCCTTGACTTCCTCCGGAAGTGCCAGTTTCTTTACATATTCTGCATTCATTTCTCTGTTATCCCTTCTTTTGCAAAAGCACTTGTCCTTTTATTTTCCGATGCGCACATCCGGCTTATAGGTGCCGATGACCTTGATCTTCTCGCAAGCAGTTTTGAGCTGCTCTAACATCCGCCAGCCTTCTTCGGAATCGAGCACGCCCTCAATCTCCGTGTAGAAATAGTACTGCCAGTTGACGTCCTTGACCGGACGGCTTCTGATAACGCGCATGTTGTAGTTATGTTTTCCGATGATGGAGATTGCACGGGCAAGTGCCCCCGCGAAGTCCCTGATCGTAAAGATCATGATGGTATTCTTCGGGTCCTGTCTTACAGCCTGCACTTCTTCCTGTACTGCTCCGTCACGTCTTCTGAAGACAGCGAAACGGGTCACATTCTGGGAACTTTCGTTAATATCATGCTCGATCAGCTGAAGTCCGTAGAGTTTCGCGGTCTCAGAACTTGCTATCGCACCAACAGTTATATCAGAACGGTCGGCGACCTCTTTGGCCGCGCGGGCCGTATTCTCATAAGGGATGGACTCATATCCGTGATGAGCGATAAACTCACCGCACTGCTCGAGTGCCTGCGGATGGGAGATGACTGTCTTAATTGATTCGATGGAGCTACCGGAAACACCGAGCAGACACTGGGAGATCGATAGTTCATAGACACCGATCACCTCGAGAGGTCCGCTGAACATCAGATCGCTGACCTGACCGACTTCACCGGCATAACTGTTCTCGATCGGAAGCACAGCCGCATCGGCAAGTGCTTTTGCCACGGAATCATAGGCTTCCTTAAACGTACGGCAGGATACCTTCTCAGCAGACGGGAAGATCCCTCCTACCGCCATCGCAGCAAAAGATCCTTCTATTCCACTATATGCGATCCTCATTGGTCCCTCCTGCACTCAAAACCGCTGATCCCAAGTGTCACAGTATCACACGGCAGTCTGATTGAGGTTCATTTTCTCACAGGCATGAAGATAAAAAAAGTGATATTACGAAAAAAGGCGGTTTTCGTTTAGAAAACCGCCAGTTCTTTTTACTTTGCAATAATCGGATCACCTGTACGGAAGTGCAACTGTGTTATACCGCATGAGTTCCTTTCCGCTGAGATCAGTAACTGTGACCTGATCACAGAGACCACTGCTGTTTCCCGGCTGCATTTCCTTGGAAACGATCTTTCCGGCATGAATCACCTCCATTGAAATAGAACCCGTACCTTCCCCTGCATCGAGCTGACAGATGTCTTTTCCGGTTTCTACATCCATGATATGAGCTTCAGTATAGTAGGCGTCCGGTCTCGTACCATGGCACAGATAGAGCTTGTAGTCAGAATAGTCTCTTATGATCTCCGTACTATCCTTACCTTCCGCAATGGTCGAAAAATCGGAAGCATCCCACAGCATCCATTTCAAAGGATTACCATATGAAGATTGAATCAGGATCCGGTCTCCCAGGTTGTAACAACTGAATTCTCCATGAAGCTCCTCGATCACCCCTGTTTCGAGATTCAGGATCTTCGTGTTCATGGAATCACTTGCGCAGAGGACCGGCGGGTTTTTCTCAAATCGTATATCCTCTAATGCCGCCCCCATCACATCACAAAGCGTATAATACGTTCCTGCATTCTCAACATCGATCTTCTTTACGAATTTTCCATTATAATCATAAAGATTCATCGCTACGTCATTCTGAACAACAATGTAATCACCGGCGATGTTCACTTCCCAAATACCGCCATCCCGATCCTCGAACGTTGTCAGGATCTTACCATCCTGGTCGACAATATCAAAGATCGAAAGCTCCATATCTTTTTCCGCCCTTCTTAACAGGAAAGTCCCGTTATCCAGGGAAGAAATATCAGAATAAAGATTATCGGACAGAGATTTTCCATCGGCAGAACTAATACGGTATAAAGATGTATTATCATCATCCGCCATTCCAAAATAGAAGTTTCCGTAATTCCGACCCACATGAACAGGGCGGTCTCCCTGTCGGATATCTTTACCGGTCGTTCCGTCAAACACCCAGAGTTGATCATCAAAATCATCTGAGCAGATCACATACCGCTCTTCTGCCACACTGTCAAAGCAGTACAGTTTTGATGTATCCATCTTGAGAAGCTTGCCGGATCCGGCCTTCGCGGTCGCGAAATCGTACTTATAAATCTTGATTCCGTTACTCTCGATCGTATAGAGATACAGATCTTTCCCGTGCATATACTTCCCGTCATACGTCAGACCCGTGTAGGATGTTCCGTCTTTGGAAATGATGCCGATCTTATAATCCAGATCCTCTCTCTTCGTATTCACGACATCCTGACCAACCACAAGACTTCCATCATCGAGATAATATGCCCAGTCGAATACCGGATCGCAGATGATGCGGCCGTTCTGATCAACAAGTCCATAGAGAGTCTGACCGGAAACCCAGTAAGTCTCATTTTCCACGCCCATGAACGGGATAACAGCACCGTATTCAGCAGATGGTGTATAGTCCGTGATGTGCTCCTCAGAAAGACGCGAGATCACTTCTTCTTTCTTTTCGGGCTTTTGAAAAGCACTCCAGTTCGCAGCCACCGGAACATCAAGTTTTCCCCGGGGAGTTGTATTCGGAGCAATATAGCCTGCCATCTCGACAAGTTTTCTTCCATCCTCACTTAAGAGCCAGTTATAAAGCTTGAATGCGGGGCCATTTGGATCCGCATGCTTAAACGTTGCCACATCAAGGGAAAAGGTAACCGGATAACTGTCATCCCCGATCGTTTCCGGTGAGGGGGCAACATCGTCGATTTTCAGGATCTTCACTTCATTTTCCCAGTGCGAACCAAGAAGCGAAGAATACTCGATGTAGCCGATTGCATCCGAAGCATTAGTGAATGTGACCGAATCTGACCATACTGCGTAATCATCACCAGGAACATTCCTTATGGGAGTTTCCGCCGTTATCTCACCGCCCAGAACCAGCGATGTCAGCGCTATGGTCGATGTATCGTGAGATGATTCCGCATAAGGAACGATCGCCTGATCCTGTCCGCCCACATCTTTCCAGTTCTTGATCTCCCCTTTGTAGATCTTCCGGATATTTTCCATCGAGAGAGAGTCGACCGGGTTATCTTTATTCACGATGAAGACCAGCGCATCCTTAGCCACCGGTTCGTGAAGTTTGTCCTGGAGATCCTGGCTGAGGCTGGGGAAAATCGCCACGCCTTCAGCTGCATCACCCCAAGTAAAATCGTAGTTGTTCTCAGCAAAATACTCCCGGACCTCTGCCACCGACTTATTCAGAAGCACAGAGGCTGCCGCAAATGCCAGGTTTCTTGCAGAATAGCAGAAGTCGATCCCCGGCATGTCCTTCTCGGAAAACGCATATTCAGAAGGTTCCGAGGATGTCTCCGAAGAAGACGGAGTACTCTCCGTCACACTCTCTGTCTCGCTCTCTGTCGCAGACGTCTCTGTCTGTGACGACACTTTCCCCTTAGAATCCTTTTTCTTACATCCTGCCGATGTAAGGAGCATCGCCGAAATCAAAAGCACGGATATAATTCTCTTTTTCATAACTTTCTCCCAACAACCTTGTTTCCCATTATAAAATCAATCTTCTGGGATAAAAACCGGGTTATAAAGGAATGTCACCTTCCCATCTTTATCTATCATATTCGTACTCGTCAGGTGATAATCCGTGAGCGAACCGGTGATATATACCAGACACTTATCGTAAATGTATTCCAGATACAGACAATCTCCTCTGGGATTCGGAAGATCCTCATACACGGTTTTCCTACTTTCAACGTCCACGATAGAAAGAGTCTTCGAACGATGATCCTCTTGTATCTCAAGATAATACTTGTGGCCTTTAAGATCTTCAAAAGCTTCCGCCGTGCCTTTTCCTTCGCAAACAATCTGGAAATCCGATGAACTCAGGAGTTTCCATGTAGGAATTCCATCCGGATCATAAGATGAGGAAAGAAGTATATACCCGTTAAACACGGTTGCACTATACTCCCCGTCGATTTCCGTCCTCTTTCCTGTATTCATATCGATCAGACTCGTCTTCCCCGAGCTACCTGTGCGGTACATGATGAGGTTCGATTTGCTTTCCGAAGCAAAATGCTCCGAATAGTAAATCTCTTCGACACCTGCCCCGTAGAAATCAAAGGCAAAATCATCCTTCACCGAGTTGATCAGTTTCATATCCATATCGTAGAGCTCGATGCAGTCATTCTTCTTTGCAATAAAGAATCCATAATGCTCGTAAAATTCATTGATATCGAAATTCGTGTTTTCAACAGAAGCCAGCACTTTTCCGTCCGCATCGGTAAGATCCCATCCTTTTCGATCGATCCTGGAAAGAAGCGTCCGGTCATTTCCTAAATATCTGGCTTCACAATACTGGCCGTCCAGCACTTTGTTTCCATTCACATCAAAGAAGAATTTGACTCCTTCCGGTTCCAGATCCGTGTATCCGCTGAAAAGGTTTCCGTACACTTCTCTTACATGGTATCCGGTCGGGAAGGTCATTCTCTTTCCCGTCTGACCGTCGATCACGTACTCGGCGGACATTCCCTCATCCCCGTCGAAAACAACATAACGGTCCTTAATAATTTTCGAAACAAACAGCGACGAGAAATAATCTATTTTGGAATGATCGACTTTATAGAGCTTCGGAGATCCGAGAGTTCCTGTGGAAAGGTCATACGGATAAACATTGATACCATCCTTCACATTCTCCACCAGCAGGATCCCATCGTCTCCTTCCCGGCAGACATTATCAAACTTCATACCGGTAAACTTCGAGCCATCCGCACTGATCACACCGTATCTCAGTGTGGACTTATAACGCTCCTTCACGGTTTCATCATACTGTGTGACCAGATACGCTTTAGAATCGAACGGCTGGTACGAATCAAATACAGCATCACAGACGATCCTTCCATGGATATCGAAAAAGCCGTACATAGAAAAGTGTAAGTCTTCATATTCTCCCGTCTTTACCACTCCGGCAAACGGAAACACGCGACCGTAATCAGAAGACGGGATAAAATCCGTGATCTCCTCATCTTTAATTCTGGTAAAAACAGGATCCCCTGCTGAAGCCGGCTGGTATGCAGACCAGTCGAGCTGCACTTCTGTACTGTTTCGATCTTTCGGATCAGAAGATGCGGGCACATATCCTTCCATTTCCGCAAGTTTCTGGCCTTCCTCCGAAAGGATCCAGTTAAAGAGGATCCGGGCCGGAGCATTTGTTCCCGTCGATTCCGGAATAACAACATAATATGCTGTACGGAAAGCGTACTCACCTTTTCCGATCGTTTCCGTGTCAGGCATGACATCATTGACCTTAAGGATCTTAAGGCCATCCGCCATTTTCATATTCTTCGCATAATAGTAAGGAGTATATCCGATTGCTCCGGCAGAGTTGTCATAAGATTTGACCACATTGATCAGGCCGCCCATTTCTTCCGGCATCAGTTCTTCCGGCGCATCCATCATCTCAAGATCTCCCATAACAAGATTCTCCATCATGACCTGGGAGCCGGCCGTCTTATTTCTCTGTACCGCGACGATCTCTTTATCTTCTCCGCCTACTTCTTTCCAGTTCTTGATCTCACCTGTATAGATCTTCTGGATCTGCTCTGTAGTCAGTGACTCAACGGGATTGGATGTATTAACTACGAATACCAGGGCTTCTGCAGAGAAAGGTTCCATCTCATACTGGAAATTACGGCTCTTCATCTCATCAAAAACTGACTCCGCAGGTTCGGCAACGATCAGAATATCCGCTTCCCGATCCATCAGATAACCGAAAGAAGCGGAGGTCTTATGGAACTGAAGCATCTGATCAGCTTCCGACCTGGAAACACCCAACAGTACCGATGTAATCGCCGTGGCCATCGGCTTTGTCGAAGTCGATCCGTCGATCACCGGATATCTTACATTCTTAAAATTGTATACTGCAGGTTCCGGGTCCGTAGAAGAAGTCTCGACAGGGGTCGGTTCCGTGGTTGTTTCAACTACGGAAGACTCCGTTGTTTCAGTAGTAGTTTCCGTGGAACTTTCTTCAATGTTTTTCTTCTTACAGCCTGCTGACAGCACCATCGCAGAGATCAAAACGATGGACATGATCCTTCTTTTCATAGACACACCCTCCCTATACCTTGTCATAAAATTAGACAATCTACATCAATGTTTTTATTTCGCTTTTACGAAGATTTTTTCACCCGATCGTCAGGCCAAAGAAATGGCATCCGGGGCATCGTTTGATCAATTCATAATTGACGTCTTCCCGGTCGTTCTTCGGAATCGCGACCCACCTCAGCTTCTTCTTTCCGTTCTTAAAGAAGATATCCATCCGGTATTCATTTTCCATCATCGCGCGCATATAAGCATTCTTCGCTCGCGCGCGGATCGCTGATTCCGTCATCACAACTTTGGTAAACGTGATCTGTTCAATCTCCTTCAGCGGGACAACAAACTGTTCCGGACTGATCAGATAATCCTTTGTCAGTATAATGATCGAGCTCACTCCATCCTCATCGAGATAGAACGCTTTCGTATCATCCGCGAGAAGCTGTGTGCGAAGTTGCTCCTTGCCATAAGTTCTGATCGTTTTGTTATAGTTTTCCCTGCCGCGAACGCTAACTAAGTAAAACGGGACGAAAACAAGCCCGTCAAGAAAAACGAGGATGAGGAACGCATAAAAAGCTTCTTTGTAATTCGGAGTCACGAATATGTTAACGATTATGCCCGCGATACAGATAATCGTACCGATGATACAGACCACAAACATGAGTCCCCAGAGGGACATTATCTCTTTCCAATCCTCTTTAACCGAAGACCTTTTCAGCACGGTTTCAACTTTATTTTCCGGAACCGGACCTACCATATAGAACAACCCCTTGCCTTGTAATTTGCCTTCCCCATAACCAGTATATCAGAAATATCAAATTATCAAACGGCAAAAAAGCAGAGAAATCAGGATGATTTCTCTGCTTTAGAGTTTTTGTTTAGAAATTGTGCTTACTCTTCGTAAAGAGCGGTGGAAAGATATCTGTCACCAGAGTCAGGAAGAAGGACGACGATGTTCTTTCCTGCATTTTCCGGACGCTTTGCAAGCTCGAGTGCTGCGAAAGCTGCTGCACCGGAAGAGATACCTACAAGTACGCCTTCCTGTCTGCCGATCTTTCTTCCGATATCAAATGCATCTTCATTTGAGACCGGGAATACTTCATCATAGATGCTCGTGTCGAGTGTCTCCGGAACAAATCCTGCGCCGATGCCCTGGATCTTATGGGAACCGGATCGGCCCTCAGAGAGTACCGGGGAATCCTTCGGCTCAACCGCAACGATCTTTACGCCCGGGTTCTTTTCCTTGAGAAAAGCACCTGTACCGGTAATCGTTCCGCCTGTACCAACACCTGCTACGAAGATATCTACCTTTCCGTCGAGGTCTTCCCAGATCTCCGGACCTGTTGTCGCCTTATGGATGGCCGGGT
>JAEEGJ010016588.1_pt1 | contig 16854 bp, 12 predicted proteins | sample 8958761 | NCBI WGS metagenome assembly JAEEGJ01 (sample SAMN16246546, study PRJNA631951) | gut metagenome | biome: gut microbiome; feature: rumen; material: RS-attached | host: Bos | place: Iran: Karaj | collected 2018-10 | reverse complement strand
AAGCAAGCTTGGCATTGCGCTCGCTCCTAGCAGAGTTGTATAATCTCCGTTATTTTCTCTGTCTCAGAACGCTCCGGTAGTATTCGAATTTGACGGTTTGACTTCTCATTACCCGTAGAGTTTCATCTTAAGACGAACTCCACGCTTCTTGTACTACTTCTTTCTCTGTCTATGTAAGTCTTTCAAAGAACTCTTCTTCCATCGCTCCGCTTTTCCTTTCTGAGCGAAAGCGGATGCAAAGGTACGACTATTTTCCGAATCACCAAACTTTTTCCGCACTTTTTTACATAAAATACAAAAAGTTTTCGCATTTGTTGACAATGCGAAAACTGTATACCTTATTTATATAATATTACTCGAAGACTTCTTCTATATCTTGAGCATTTGTGTCATCTATCCCCGACTCATCCATTTCACAGGGATTGTAACCTAACGGCATATCGAACACGGCTTTCTCATTGTACCCCAACCTTATGTCTTTATATATTTTTTGCATATAGAGTGCAAACACTGGCAAAGCCATCGTTGCACCTTGCCCCATTGCCATTGAATCGAAATGGATATCACGATCATCGCCACCCACCCAGACACCACTGACAAGTGTCGGAGTAAGTCCCATAAACCATGCATCACTGTTATTGTTAGTAGTACCTGTCTTTCCTGCAAGCTCACCAGTCAAACCATATTTAAAGCGCAAACGGCCTGCTGTTCCGCCATCAACAACAGCCTTCAGCATATAAAGCATCTTATTTGCACTCTCCTCACTGATAACTTCGTTCATGCGAGGCTGGAACTGAGCAATTAGATTGCCTTCATTATCTTCAATCTTAGTGACAAACATATGGGATGCACGAATGCCATGATTGACAAATGCAGTATAGGCACTAACCATTTCGCCCACAGTTATCTCACACGGGCCTAAACACAGTGACATGGAGGGATGAATATCAGGATTACGAATTCCATACTCTCGAAGAAGGGTCACAAAGGACTGAGGGTTTAGTTTACTCATAAGATATGCAGATATCCAGTTATTAGACTGCTGCAAGCCCCACTTTAAAGTCACCATATCTCCATAGCGTGCCTTGCTTGAGTTGCGAGGAGTCCATGGACGACCTGCCACCATGTATGTTTGTTGAACATTGGGTGCGACATCACAAGGGGAGAAACCGTTTTCCATAGCTAAAGAATACAGAAAGGGTTTAATAGTAGAGCCCACTTGCCTACGTCCATCCATTGCCATATCATAAGCAAAATGTGTAAAATCCGGTCCTCCTACATATGCTTTGACCTGTCCGTTCTGAGGACAAATGCTCATAAAGCCACAACGCAGGAAAGATTTATAATACCTGATGGAATCCAATGGAGTCATAATAGTATCAATTTCTCCACGATAGGAGAACACGCTCATTTCCGTCTTGGTCCGGAAGGAACGCATTATCTCTTCTTCCGTTGCTCCAGCAGCTTTCAAGACGCGATAGCGTTCACACTGACGCACAGACCGCATCATAATTTTGTTGACCTGATCAACAGTCAGGCTACCCGAAAAGGGGGCTGTTTTCCGTCCACGCTTTTCTTTTGTAAATGCCGGTTGCAAATAATTTATCACATGTTCCCGTATAGCCCTCTCAGCATAATTCTGCATTCTGGAGTCGATTGTTGTATAAACTTTTAAACCGTCGGTGTACACGTTATATGGGTCACCATTTTTTTTATAATTCTTATTGCACCACCCATAAAGCGGATCTGTCTCCCAATTGATGGAATCAATATGATATTTAACCATATTCCATGATGGATATTCTGAGCGCCGAGGCTGCTTGGCCATCATATAACGGCGTAAGAAATCGCGGAAATAGACTGCTATGCCATCTTTATGGTCAGCGACATGGAATTTAAGGTTAAGCGGTTCTGCTGAATATTTCTCATATTCTGACTCTGACAAATACCCAGCTTTAACCATTTGTCCCAACACAACATTACGCCGTTCCAAAGAACGTTCCGGATGACGGATCGGATTAAAATATGAAGGATTTTTGCATAAGCCGACAAGTACAGCAGACTCGGTAACACTAAGCTCATGAGGTTCTTTACTAAAATAGGTATTTGCTGCAGTCTTGATACCTACAGCATTATGCAGGAAATCAAAATAGTTCAGATACATTGCTATTATCTCATCCTTAGTATAGTTGCGTTCCAGGCGAACTGCAATTACCCACTCTATCGGTTTTTGCAATAAACGCTCCATAACACTGTTAGCAGTACCTGAATACAATTGTTTTGCCAACTGCTGAGTGATAGTAGATCCGCCACCAGCAGACTTCTGTCCCAACAACCCACGTTTAATTATAGCGCGCCCGAGCGCAAAAAAATCAATACCTGAATGGTCATAGAATCGCACATCCTCTGTGGCGACCAATGCTTTAACAAGCGATGGCGACAACTGGGTATAGTCTACAAGTATACGATTTTCTCTATTGTAGTTCCATGTTCCCATTATCTTCCCATCGGCCGAGATAACCTGGGTCGCATAACGATTTATGGGATTTTGGAGTTCTTCAATGGGCGGCATATAACCGATATATCCTTCGTTAATAGCATAAAAGCCAAAGCCTGCTGCCAATACCACCAAAACAATCAGTGCCCAGAGACTACGAACTATAAATTTTCTCATATCACAACATTTTATTAGAGTCTGAGTGCAAAATTACAAAATTCTTTCAAATAAACGCACGGAAATTCAGAAATAATATGTAAATTTGCCCTCGATTTAGAAGAAAACGAATGGAAAAGCATGATTTTGTAACAATTGCCGAACTCACTCGGGAGAAAATTCTCTATTTGATTGAGATGGCCCAGGAATTCGAACGTCACCCTAACCGCGAACTGCTGAAAGGGAAAGTAGTGGCCACACTGTTTTTTGAGCCCTCTACCCGCACGCGACTTTCTTTTGAGACCGCTGCCAACCGTCTTGGCGCACGTGTTATTGGCTTTGCCGATCCTAAAGTAACTAGTGGGACGAAGGGAGAAACATTGAAAGACACCATCATGATGGTTGCCAACTATGCTGATGTCATTGTGATGCGTCATTACATTGAGGGTGCTGCCCAATATGCGGCAGAGGTTACAAACGTACCTATTATCAATGCAGGAGATGGAGCCCATCAGCATCCATCCCAATGTATGTTAGACCTCTATTCTATCTATAAGACTCAAGGAACGCTTGAGAATTTAAACATTTATCTTGTTGGAGATTTAAAATATGGTCGCACTGTGCATTCTCTCATTATGGCCATGCGACATTTCAATCCGACTTTCCACTTTGTCGCTCCAAAAGAGTTGGCGATGCCCAATGAATACAAACTTTATTGTAAAGAACACGGCATCGCATTTCAGGAGCATACGACCTTCAATGAGAAAATCATTGCAGATGCTGATATATTATATATGACGCGCGTACAAAAGGAACGGTTCAGCGACTTAATGGAATACGAACGGGTGAAGAATGTATATATCTTAAATCAGGAAATGTTACGTTTAGTCAAGCCCAATATGCGTATCCTTCATCCCCTACCGCGTGTCAACGAAATTGCCTACGATGTAGACGAGAACCCTCATGCATACTATATCCAACAAGCAGGGAACGGGCTCTTTGCACGCGAAGCCATTTTCTGCGACGTGCTGGGTATTACTTTAGACGAAGTACGTAATGACAAAACCATCATCCCATGAACAAAAACGAAATGTTAGTTGCCGCCATCGAAAACGGCACTGTAATAGATCACATTCCTTCTGAGAAAGCTTATCAAGTAGCACAGTTGTTAAACCTTGACAAACAGGACACTCCTGTAACGATTGGATACAATTTCCGCTCCAAAAAGCTAGGCCGTAAAGGCATTATCAAAGTCGAAGACAAATTCTTTACAGACGAAGAAATCTCCCGTCTTTCAGTTGTTGCGCCAAACATCGTTTTGAATATCATCAAAGACTTTGAAGTGGTTGAGAAAAAGACAGTAACTACCCCCGAAGAGATCCATGGAATCGTCAAATGCAACAATCCCGTATGCATTACCAACAACGAACCCATGCAGACCCACTTTCACGTAATGAATGGCATTTTAACTTGTCACTATTGTGAGAAAGAGCAAGATATTAACAAAGTAGAACTTGTATGAAGAAACTGATATCCTTCATTATTATTTTAATAGTGGGCGCAACAATGTACTTTACCACTCCCGACAAAAAAGCCCATAAAGAAGCAATGATGACAGCGATTAGGGAATATGTTGACGAAGAAGCTGACAATCGCCTTGGCGACAATGTGCTGTCTGATTTGAGCAAGGTATTTGCCAACAACTCTATCAAGGCTTTATTAGGAGCAAAACTCAAGCTACACGATTATGTCTTTTTGAATACCACCACCATGCGCATTGACGGCAAAGAAAAATTGTTGTCCGTAGGACTCTTAGGACATGTTTTCACATTTGACAAAGAAATGCTTCAGGAAAACCTAAATCATGCAGATGGAAAGGAAGACGATACCAACTAATAATCTTTGTGGAAACCTAACATTTTCATTTCGTTCCTAAGCAAAAGCAAAATAATTGCTTAAAAATTTGGCAGTTACACAGAAAAATCGTACCTTTGCAGCCGCTTTTGCGCATACATGGGCGCAGGAGCGAATTAACATAAAGTCTAACTTTATTAATTACAAACAAAACTTTTATTTAAATTTATGTCAGAATTAACAAAGAACGTCCAGCCATTACAGGACTTCGACTGGGAACAGTACGAGAATGGCACGAGCGCAAATGTCAGCAAAGAAGAGCTTGACAAAGCGTATGACGAAACCCTTAACAAGGTCAGCGAGCATCAGGTTGTTGACGGTAAGGTTATCAGCGTTGACAAGAAAGAGGTCGTTGTCAACATCGGTTACAAGAGCGACGGTATTATCCCCGCTTCAGAATTCCGCTACAACCCCGAATTGAAAGCAGGTGACATTGTAGAGGTTTATGTTGAAAACGCCGAGGACAAAAAAGGGCAGCTCGTCCTGTCACACAAGAAGGCTCGCATGTCAAAGTCTTGGGAGCGTGTCAATGCAGCCCTTGAGAGCCAAGAGGTAATCAACGGTTACATCAAGTGCCGCACGAAGGGTGGTATGATTGTCGATGTATTCGGCATCGAGGCCTTCCTGCCTGGTTCTCAGATTGACGTTCACCCCATACGTGACTACGATCAGTTCGTAGACAAGACCATGGAGTTCAAGATTGTCAAAATCAATCAGGAATTCCGCAATGTAGTTGTTTCTCACAAGGCTCTTATTGAAGCAGAACTTGAGGCCCAGAAGCAGGAGATTATGTCCAAGCTTGAGAAGGGTCAGATTCTTGAGGGTACCGTTAAGAACATTACCAGCTATGGCGTATTCGTAGACCTGGGTGGTGTTGACGGACTGATTCATATCACCGACCTCTCTTGGGGCCGCGTAGACGATCCTCACAAGGTGGTTGAGCTTGACCAAAAGATAAATGTCGTCATCCTCGATTTCGATGAGGAAAAGAAGCGCATCGCTCTTGGATTGAAACAACTCACCCCGCATCCTTGGGATGCTCTGGATGCTAATCTAAAGGTAGGCGACCATGTGAAGGGTAAAGTAGTTGTCATTGCTGACTATGGTGCATTTGTGGAGATTCAGCCAGGCGTTGAAGGCCTGATTCATGTCAGCGAGATGTCGTGGAGCCAGCACCTGCGTTCTGCACAGGAGTTCCTGCATGTAGGCGACGAGGTTGAGGCTGTCATCATTACACTCGACCGCGATGAGCGTAAGATGTCACTTGGCATCAAGCAGCTCAAAGAAGATCCTTGGGAGGCTATCGAAGTCAAATATCCCGTTGGTTCAAAGCACACTGCCAAGGTTCGCAACTTCACCAACTTCGGTGTATTCGTTGAGTTGGAGGAAGGCGTTGACGGCCTGATTCACATTAGCGACCTCTCTTGGACTAAGAAGGTTAAGCACCCCTCTGAGTTCACTCAGGTAGGCGCCCAGATTGATGTTGTAGTTCTCGACATCGACAAGGAGAACCGCCGTCTCTCGCTCGGCCACAAGCAGCTCGAGGATAATCCATGGGATGTTTTTGAGGCTAAGTACACTGTAGGCTCAATCCATGAGGGTAAGATTGTTGAGCTCATGGAAAAGGGTGCCGTTGTTCAGTTGGACGAGGACGTAGAAGGATTCGCAACTCCTAAGCATCTTGCCAAAGAAGACGGTTCCCAGGCTCAGCAGGGAGAGACACTGCCCTTCAAGGTTATTGAGTTCAACAAAGACTCGAAGCGCATCATACTCTCTCACAGCCGTACGTTCGAAGATCCGAAGCGTGAAGAGAAGGCAGCAGCCAAGAAGGCACGTTCTCCCAAGAAGGACGACACTCCGAAGATTGAGAATGTCGCAGCCAGCACCACACTGGGTGACATTGATGTTCTTGCCGAGTTGAAGGCAAAAATGGAGAAGGGCGAGTAATCTTGCTTAAGTCAATAAGCAGATTATACCTATATTATATAATTTATGTGCGTGAGATTTGTTCTCGCGCACATATTTTTTGTATAAACCTAACACTTTAAATTGATTTAAGTCAATTAAATAACAAAACGTAAGCGTTTCCGTGATTTTTCTTTCAGAATGTTTTGTTTTTTGCTGATTTTCCTTTAATTTTGCAACCCGAAAGCAAAATAAAAAACATTTTAATAAGTTAAACCAACATTTAAAAAGAAAAGATTATGAATGCAGCAAAAGTTGTTGAAGATCTGAAACAGAGATTTCCCAATGAGCCGGAGTACATCCAGGCCGTAAGTCAGGTACTTCCTACTATCGAGGAAGAGTACAACAAGCATCCTGAGTTTGAAAAAGCCAATCTGATAGAGCGTCTTTGCATTCCCGATCGTGTTTGCGAGTTCCGCATCACATGGGTAGACGACCAGGGTAAGGTTCAGACCAACATGGGTTATCGCATCCAGCACAACAACGCCATTGGCCCGTACAAAGGCGGTCTGCGTTATCACAAGAGTGTAAATCTGGGTATTCTAAAGTTCCTTGCTTTCGAGCAGACCTTCAAGAACTCACTTACGACCCTTCCTATGGGTGGTGCAAAGGGTGGCTCAGACTTCTCTCCCCGCGGTAAGAGCGATGCAGAGGTGATGCGTTTCTGTCAGGCATTCATGAACGAGCTTTATCGTGTGATTGGCCCAGACGAGGATGTCCCCGCAGGCGATATCGGTGTTGGTGGTCGTGAGGTTGGATACCTGTATGGCCAGTATAAGAAGCTGACCCACCAGTTCCAGGGTGTGCTGACCGGAAAGGGCATCCCCTTCGGCGGTTCTCTGATTCGTCCTGAAGCTACGGGCTATGGCTGCGTATACTTCCTCACCTCTATGCTTAAGACCCGCAACATTGACATCAAGGGTAAGAAGGTTCTGATTTCAGGTTCAGGTAATGTTGCTCAGTACGCTACTGAAAAGTGTCTCCAACTGGGTGCAATTCCTTTGACACTCTCAGACTCAGACGGCTACATCTACGATCCAGATGGTATTACCTTCGAGAAACTGGAGTATGTAAAAGAATTAAAGAACATTGAACGCGGACGTATCAAGGAGTATGCAGAGGAATATCCCAATGCTGTATATCACGCTGGTGAGCGTCCTTGGCACGAGAAAGCAGATATCGCCCTGCCCTGCGCTACGCAGAACGAGATTAACGGCGAGCAGGCTCAGGCTCTGATTGACAATGGTGTCATTGCAGTCGCTGAGGGTGCTAACATGCCTTCACTGCCCGAAGCTATCAAGATTTTCCAGGATGCCAAGATTCTTTATGCACCTGGTAAGGCTTCTAACGCTGGTGGTGTATCTGTATCAGGTCTCGAGATGTCGCAGAACTCTGAACGTCTGAGCTGGACTTCTGAGGAAGTTGACAACTACCTGAAGCGCATCATGAACGATATTCACGAGAACTGTGTGAAGTATGGTACACAGCCCGATGGCTATATCAACTACGTGAAAGGTGCTAATGTTGCAGGCTTCATGAAGGTTGCAAGTGCAATGATGAGTCAGGGTATTGTCTAATAAGACATATCAATACAGCACAATTACAAGCGCTTAACTTAAACAAGGTGCGATTTTTCTTAAGAAAGTCGCACCTTTCTTATAATTTTTTACTACCTTTGCACACAAAATTATAAATTTCAAATTGTAAATTGCTATTATGCTTACACTGAAACTCATTACAGAGGAGACAGACCGCGTGATTCGCGGATTGGAAAAGAAACATTTTAAAGGTGCCAAGGAGGCAATCGATGAAGTGCTGGCCGTAGACAAAAAGCGTCGTGAGGCCCAACAACAGCTCGACAAGAACCTGAATGAAGCCAAAAAAATGGCCGCACAAATTGGCGGTCTAATGAAAGAGGGCAAGAAGGCAGAAGCCGATGCTGTCAAAGTTCAGGTGTCCGAGATGAAAGAGGCTAATAAACAGCTGGAGCTGCAGATGAACGAATCTCAGGAAGAGATGACCCGCCTACTCTGCCAGATACCCAATATTCCCTACGATGAAGTTCCCGAGGGTGCTGCCGCAGAAGACAATCACGTGGTAAAGTCGAACCTAAAGGAATGTGACAGCCACGATACAGTAGGCAATTGGAATGTCAACCCATCATTGGGAATTGCAAACCCTCTTCCCCATTGGGAATTAGCTAAGAAATACAACCTCATTGACTTCGATTTGGGTGTAAAGATTACGGGGGCTGGTTTTCCTGTTTACATTGGGAAAGGAGCCCGTCTGCAACGCGCACTGATCAATTTCTTCCTTGACGAGGCCCGAAAGAGCGGCTATACTGAGATTATGCCACCAACGGTTGTAAATGCAGCATCTGGTTATGGAACGGGACAACTGCCCGATAAAGAAGGTCAGATGTATCATTGTGAAGTTGATGACTTCTATCTCATCCCGACGGCCGAGGTTCCTGTGACGAATATCTATCGTGACGTGATTCTCGACGAGGCTCAATTGCCTATTAAGAATTGTGCCTATACAGAGTGTTTCCGCCGCGAGGCAGGCTCATACGGAAAGGACGTACGTGGGCTGAACCGTCTGCATGAGTTCTCTAAAATTGAAATCGTGCGCATTGACAAGCCAGAGCATTCAAGAGAGAGTCACAAGGAAATGCTGGAGCACGTAGAGGGATTGCTGAAGAAGTTGGAACTGCCCTACCGCATCCTGCTGCTTTGTGGCGGTGACCAGTCGTTCACCTCGTCAATCTGCTACGACTTCGAAGTCTACTCAGAAGCACAAGGTCGCTGGCTTGAGGTTTCAAGCGTCTCTAACTTTGACACCTATCAGGCCAATCGCCTGAAGTGCCGCTATCGCCGCATTGACAACAAGAAGACAGAACTCTGCCATACGCTCAACGGATCGGCTTTAGCCCTGCCTCGAATCGTTGCTGCCTTGTTGGAGAACAACCAGACAGAAAATGGCATTAGGATTCCTGCTGCACTGGTTCCATACACTGGATTTGAAATCATTGACTGAACAAGGTTAAACTTAAACTAAACAGATATGAATAAGATTATCCGTAAGGAGCAATTCTCGGAAAAGGTATTCCTCTTTGAGATTGAGGCTCCGCTGATAGCTCAAAGTCGCAAAGCGGGCAACTTTGTGATAGTACGCGTTGACCAACGCGGCGAACGCATGCCTTTGACCATCGCCGGTGCCGATATCGAGCATGGAACCATCACACTGGTGGTTCAGATGGTTGGTCTTTCCTCCAAAAAACTGTGCGCATTGAACGAGGGCGACTATGTGGCTGATGTGGTAGGTCCCTTGGGCAATCCCACCCACATCGAGAACTTCGGCACCGTAGTTTGTGCTGGTGGCGGTTTGGGCGTTGCTCCCATGCTGCCTATTATCCAGGCTCTCAAGAAGGCCGGCAACCGCGTACTCAGCGTTATGGCTGGACGTTCTAAAGACTTAATCATATTAGAAGACAAGGTACGCGAATCGTCAGACGAGGTTATCATTATGACCGACGACGGCTCGTACGGAGAGAAAGGTGTTGTCACCGTCGGTATTGAGAAGTTCATCGAGCAAGAGCCACATGTAGACAAAGTGTTTGCCATAGGTCCTCCTATTATGATGAAATTCTCCAACTTGACCGCCCAGAAACACGGCATCCCCTGTGAAGTCTCGTTGAATACCATCATGGTGGACGGTACAGGTATGTGCGGTGCTTGCCGACTTACTATTGGTGGAAAGACCAAGTTCGTCTGCATCGACGGTCCTGAGTTCGATGGAGCATTAGTCGACTGGGACGAGATGTTCAAGCGTATGAACACATTCAAGCGCGAAGAGCAGGAAGAATTGCAGCACTACGAAGAACATCTTGGAACGATAAACGGTAATACAGGCGTATCAGATGCCACAACAGACATCACCATGGATGCTGATCCTACCAACGACACCATTGACGTTCTCACAAACCGCAGTGCTGCTTGGCGCGAGGAACTGCGCAAGAGCATGAAACCCAAGGAGCGTACCTCAATCCCCCGCGTAGTCATGCCCGAACTGGATCCTGTCTACCGTGCAACCACTCGCACCGAGGAGGTGAATATCGGACTGACCAAGGAGATGGCCATGCAAGAGGCCAAACGCTGTCTCGACTGTGCCAAGCCAACCTGCGTAGAGGGATGTCCCGTGAATATCAACATTCCATCGTTCATCAAGAACATTGAGCGCGGACAGTTCCTGGCTGCTGCTAAAGTTCTGAAAGACACCTCTGCCCTACCTGCCGTTTGCGGACGCGTATGTCCTCAGGAGAAACAGTGCGAGAGCCGTTGTATCCACCTGAAGATGAACGAGCCAGCCGTTGCTATTGGCTATCTGGAACGCTTCGCCGCCGATTTCGAACGTGAATCGGGTAATATTTCACTACCTGAGATAGCACCGTCTAACGGTATCAAGATAGCCGTTGTCGGTTCTGGCCCTGCAGGCTTGAGCTTTGCAGGAGATATGGTGAAAAAGGGTTACGATGTCTATGTCTTCGAGGCACTTCACGAGATTGGTGGTGTGCTGAAATATGGTATTCCCGAGTTCCGACTTCCCAATAAGATAGTTGATGTCGAGATAGAAAATCTTGCCAAAATGGGTGTTCACTTTCAGACCGATGTCATCGTTGGAAAGACCATCAGCGTCGAGCAACTTGAGCAACAGGGCTTCCGAGGCATCTTCGTGGGCTCTGGTGCCGGTCTGCCCAACTTCATGAATATCCCAGGTGAGAATGCTATCAACATCATGTCATCGAACGAATATCTCACTCGCGTTAACCTGATGGATGCTGCCAACCCCAAAACAGATACTCCGCTGAATCCTGCCAAGAGTGTTCTGGTAGTAGGCGGTGGTAATACTGCAATGGACTCTTGCCGCACAGCCAAGCGTTTGGGTGCCGAGGTGACACTGGTATATCGCCGTAGCGAAGTTGAGATGCCTGCCCGACTGGAAGAGGTAAAGCATGCTAAGGAAGAAGGCATCACATTCCTGACCCTGCACAACCCCATCGAGTATATTGCCGACGAGAATGGTGCCGTAAAACAAGCCGTACTACAGGTGATGGAGTTGGGCGAACCCGATGCTTCCGGGCGGCGCAGTCCTGTACCTGTCGAAGGAAAAACTGTTACCTTGGATGTCGATCAGGTCATCGTAGCCGTAGGTGTAAGCCCCAACCCATTGGTTCCCAAGAGCATTAAGGGACTCGAACTGGGTCGCAAGAACACCATTGTGGTCAACGAGGACATGCAGTCGGCACGCAATGAGATTTTCGCTGGAGGCGACATCGTTCGTGGCGGAGCTACCGTCATCCTTGCTATGGGAGATGGGCGCCGAGCCGCTCAACACATGGACGAATACCTGCAGTCTAATAAATAGTAAAATCGTAAATCCGTAAATCGTAAATTAAGTAAGGTGAACGGACTCTATACCATCATTTTGCTCATACTAAGCAACGTCTTCATGACGCTTGCCTGGTATGGGCATTTAAAACTTCAGGAGAACGGCATCAGCAACCACTGGCCCCTCATTGGCGTTATAGCATTCTCCTGGATGATAGCCTTCTTTGAGTATTGCTGTCAGGTACCAGCCAATCGGCTTGGATTTGTCGAAAATGGCGGGCCATTCAACCTCATCCAGCTAAAAGTCATCCAGGAATGTATCTCGCTGGCCGTATTCTGCGTCATTGCCAACATCATGTTCCAAGGTACTCATCTGCACTGGAACCACATTCTGGCCTTCCTTCTCATCATCTGTGCTGTCTATCTGGTGTTTATGAAATAAAGAATATGAATGTAGACGAGCGCCTTTGGAAAACATTCAACAAAGCACTGGGACAATACCAGCTCATCGACGAGGACGATCACATCCTCGTCGGTTTGTCTGGCGGAAAAGACTCATTGCTGCTACTTGAGTTCTTAGCCCGGCGACAAAAAATCTACGTACCACGTTTCCATGTTCAGGCCATGCACGTTCGCATGGAGAATATCCACTACGAATCAGACACCTCATATCTGCAACACTTCTGCGACACCCTTAATGTTCCACTGCATATTGTCACCACACGATTTGCCGAGGATAAGCCCCTGACCGCTAAATCCAAACCTGCCTGTTTCCTGTGCTCTTGGGAACGGCGCAAGCAGCTCTTTAACCTCGCGCAAGAGATTGGCTGTAGCAAGATTGCCTTAGGCCATCATCAAGACGACATCATCCACACCGCCTTGATGAATCTTACTTTTCAAGGACACTTCTCCACGATGCCTGCTAAACTACGGCTACGCAAGATGCCTCTGACTATCATCCGTCCGCTCTGTCTCTGCCATGAGGACGATATCCGACTGTATGCCGAAAGTCATCACTATCAGAAGCAATTGAAACAATGTCCTTACGAGCACGATACAAATCGTACGGCAGCCAGCGACCTCTTTGCCCACATGGAGCGCATGAATCCTGAAGCCCGCTATACCCTCTTTCGAGCTATCGAAGCCGACGGCAAGCTCATAGAGTATTAAATATCCTTAATAATCCCTTGCCAATTTTCTATAATCATTTTATTATTGTATCTTTGTTATTCAAATGATGATACGCAAGATACTTATATCAAATTTCTAACTAAAGAAAAATAGCACTATGGCAAAGAGAAAATTTCCTGAATCAGAATTGATAATCAACAACGACGGCTCCTGTTTCCATCTGCATCTGAAGCCAGAACAGTTGGCAGACAAGGTGATACTCGTTGGCGACCCTGCCCGGGTGAATACTGTAGCAGCTCATTTCGAAACCAAGGAGTGTGAGGTCCAGAGCCGCGAGTTTCACACTATCACTGGTACTTACAAGGGCAAGCGCATCACCTGCCAGAGTCACGGTATCGGCTGCGACAACATCGACATCGTGGTCAACGAACTCGACACACTGGCCAATATCAACTACGAGACCCGCGAAGAGTTTGACGAGCATCGCACGCTCACGATGGTGCGCATAGGCACTTGCGGCGGTTTGCAGCCCTTTACGCCAACCGGCTGTTTTGTAGCTTCGGTAAAGAGTATCGGCTTCGACGGCCTGCTCAACTATTATGCCGGACGTAATGTGGTGTGCGACATACCCATGGAACGTGCTTTTAAGGAGCATATGCAGTGGGACCCCATCAAGGGGGCACCATACGTATCTGTAGCCGATGCCGAACTGATAGAGCAAATAGTCCAAGACGATATGGTGCGCGGCTATACCGTAGCCTGCGGCGGATTCTATGGGCCGCAAGGGCGTCAACTGCGTGCCGACATTGCCGACCCTGAGCAGAACCAGAAGATAGAGTCGTTCGAGTATGAAGGCATGAAGATCTGCAACTTCGAAATGGAGTCCAGTGCCCTTGCTGGACTGGCCTCGCTACTGGGGCATCGCGCCATGACTTGCTGTATGGTTATCGCCAACCGCTATGCCCAGAAGATGAACACGGAATATAAGAACTCCATAGACACCCTCATTCAGAAAGTCCTCAATCGCATCTAATCAAAAGTATACTGCGGTAGTACCGCAGTCCTATAAATATGAATGATACAATCTGCGCACTCGCAACAGCTCCGGGCGGAGCCCTTGGCATCATCCGAGTCAGCGGCTCCGCTGCCCTTTCTGCTGTAAGTTCCCTCTGCTCTGTATGCTGCGACGATGTCGCAGCCAATACCATCCATTACACCCATATCACCGACGGATCAGACATCATCGACGAAGCCATGATTTCCGTCTTCCGTGCCCCCCACTCCTACACTGGCGAGGACTCCGTGGAGATTAGTTGTCACGGCAGCCGCTATATATTAAATAAGGTATTAGAGTTGTTAGTGCAGCATGGTTGTCGCATGGCCAATCCCGGTGAATACACCATGCGAGCCTATCTCAACGGCAAGATGGACCTCTCGCAGGCAGAAGCCGTGGCCGACCTTATTGCCTCTACGAATCGCGCCACCCACCACCTCGCCATGAGTCAGTTGCGCGGTGGCATCTCCTCGGAGTTGGCCGCCATGCGTGAACAACTGCTCAAGCTCACCTCGCTCCTCGAACTCGAACTCGATTTCTCCGACCACGAAGACCTAGAATTTGCCGACCGCAGCGAATTGCTGGGACTTGCCAAAACTATTGACAATCACATCACCCATCTGGCCGACACCTTCCAGACAGGCAATGCCCTTAAGAACGGCATCCCAGTAGCCATAGTCGGTACACCAAACGTAGGCAAGAGCACCCTGCTCAACGCCCTGCTCGGCGAAGAACGGGCCATCGTCTCCGACATACAAGGCACCACTCGTGATACCATCGAGGACACCATCCAACTTGGCGGCATCACCTTCCGATTTATCGACACCGCCGGCATCCGTCATACCAACGACCAGATAGAGAACCTCGGCATCGGGCGCTCAATAGCCACAGCCCAACGTGCCCGCATCATCCTGCTGATGACAGAACCGGGAGTCCCCTACCCCCATATCCCAACCAACGACGACCAGACCGTCATCCGTATCGAGAACAAGACCCAAGCCTTCCAAGCCAAATATGGCATAGGTATCGAAGCCCTTAAACAGCAACTCATCGCTGCCGCCCCCAAGACCACCGATTCCGACATCATCATCACCAACGCCCGCCACTACGATGCTCTCGTTCGTGCCCACGAAGCTATCCTACGCGTCATCGAAGGCCTTGAGATGCAAATGAGCGGAGACCTCCTCAGTGAAGACCTCCGCCTCGTTCTCAACATCCTTGCCGAAATCACCGGCACCCAGATCACTCCCAACGAAGTATTAGGGAATATCTTCAAGCACTTCTGCGTGGGAAAATAGAATACGATTAACTGTCATCACTCGATATTACTCGATATGACTAAATCGTTTATTTTCAAGCAATTCCACAATCGTCATATCATCAGCGTTAATCGTTGATGATATTTTTTTCGCTCATTTTTGTACGTTATTTGTACGTTTGGGAAAATCCTAACGTTGGCACATGCTCACTCAATGTCTCCGACTGACACACGTTGGACACCATTGGATTGCTAAACGATGTCCTCGCGTGGCACACATAGGACACATTTGGACACATTTAGACAGACTTGGACAGAGTTGGACAGAAAACAGGAATAATAACATACAAAATAGGACATATGGAAATAGTTAAGAAATGCGAATGGTGTCATAAAACCTTCATTGGCCAGATGGTCACAGCAAGGTTTTGCAGCAGTAAATGTTGCAATCAGGCCTATAGGTACAAGAGGAATGTGCAATCAGGAAAGTGCACACCTCCCGACAGCACTATCGATTTGAGCACCTTATCAAGAAGAGTTGATGAGAAGAAGCACTTCAATGACACGCTGAAAGACAAACAGTTTCTGTCTCCTACAGAGGCTGCAGAGCTTCTGGGCGTTTGCCGAAGTACTATCTACAATTATCTTGGGCTGCAAGAACTGAAGGCAAAGCAGTTTCGAGGAAAGACCATCATCAGAAGGAGCGACATTGAAAAACTCTTCGATGATGCCCCATCCTATAAGAAGCGAGGCAGCATCCAAAAGGGAAAGAAAACTCATAATGACTATTATTCCCTTAAAGAGATGATGGAGAAATTCAAAATCAGTAAGCGAACGGTATTCCGCAGATGCGAACAGTTCGGTATTCCCCAAATCATTGAAGGTAGAAGAACTTTCTGGAAAAAGAAAGACGTTGACGTGCATTTCGCTGAACTGCTCGTGCAATATGACCTGAAAGACTGGTATAATGCCAAGCAGATAGAGGACATTTATGGGATGAAGCGTGCAACTCTAAACAAGTATGCTCTTCGCCATAATGTGCCACGCATCCAGTTTCAGAACGTCACTTACTTCTCTAAGAGCCATATTGACAACCTCAAACGACTTGCCAAAATACCAGATGGCAACTACTACACCGTTCAGGACATTGTCAAATGCAGCAGTTTCTCAACATCCCAAGTTCGTTACTATGTCAAGAACGAGGAACTGAAAGTAAAGAGAGTCAACGGACTGTTGCTCATACTGCGGACTGACTGGGATGCATTCGTAAAACGATACCAGACAAGCCATCTCTCTGAAGCACCCAAGCCACAAGAACCCAATCCTTTCTACACCATTGATGAAATTATTGAGAAGTACAAGGTCAAGGAAACGACCATCTATCGCATTGCCAAAGCGCAGAACATAGATGTCTTTACTATCGGGGATAAGAAATGCTTCCCCAAGACTGGCATCGACAACTATTTCATCAAGGACAATCCCACCCCAGAAC
>JAEEGJ010016585.1_pt1 | contig 16858 bp, 13 predicted proteins | sample 8958761 | NCBI WGS metagenome assembly JAEEGJ01 (sample SAMN16246546, study PRJNA631951) | gut metagenome | biome: gut microbiome; feature: rumen; material: RS-attached | host: Bos | place: Iran: Karaj | collected 2018-10 | reverse complement strand
GACTCCGGACTCCAGCCGTTACTGGCCGGCAGACAAGTACCAGGTGGGCAAGAACCAGGAAAGCTTCGACAAGCAGTACGTTCGTGACTGGCTCGAAACTCTCGACTGGGGTAAGACCTACCCGGGTCCGGAAATCCCTGCCGACGTGGTGAAGAACACGCTCGCCAAGTACGAAGAAATCTTCGTGCGCCTCACCGGCAAGCAGCCGGAACTTTAAGAGACTGCTCGGCTCTATCGCATAAGCAAAAATGTGACACTGCCGACCAACTCTATCATAAAAAAGAAACTGGTTTCAAGCCAGTTTCTTTTTTTCAAATTTTCCGTTAGGAAAATAAAATCCGTGTGGCAACAAAACCACCTGCCGTCTGCATTTACTTTTTAATTAACCTCAAGACTCCCTGCTTGTTGTATTCGGGGCTGTCTTTCGGGAACGGGTTCTTGGCTTCGGCGCGGAGCACGTAATGCACGCCTTCGCCGAGGTCCACTTCGGAGCCGGACTTGGCCGGAACGCCATCGCCGAACAAGGAATCGGCCGCCATCAACAAAGCTTCTTGCGGGTCCTCGGCACTAGCCGCGATGCACAAATCCGGCAGCACGAAAGCTGCAAGTCCGAGCGTATAAATCGTATCGCCCGCTTCTACGAAATTGATCCACGGGTCCATCGGGTATTCGCCATCGCCCACTTCTTCGCGGAAGCCCGCATCGGTCCAGGCGGCACCACACTGCTGCATGTACACGCCCAGCGCACCCGCGTTGAACACCTTGAGAATAGCCATATTCACTTGGGTCACTTCTTCGATATTCTTCACTTCGCCAAGCAGGAACAGCAGCGACTTGTGCGCTTCAATTGCGGTTGCGGTTTCAGCCGGAATATCTTGGTGTTCCCTGAAAATATCGGCAAGGCCCGCCACACGTTCTTTGCGGATTACCTTGAACATCACGCTACAGCCAGGAATGATCGCAGACGTCGCATCGGCAGCAAGCGTCACGGTTTCGGTCAAAGCGAGCGGTTCGTTAATTTCTTTAGTGAGAGGAAAAGCGAGAATGAATTGAGGCATATACAGCATCCTTCAGCAGTTTATTATCATCTTCGGGTTTCGGCAAAGCGACGCGGGCTTTTTCGCTGACAGCGGCAATCAAAGTTTCAGTCGAGAACTTGGATTCATCGATGGTCGCTGCAAAACCTTCGCGGGCAAGGTCGCGGCCCAGAATCACCTGTTCATACTGTCCGGGCGTCGGCACAAAAATACAGCGGGCACCAAGCACCGCCATATCCATCACGGTACTGTAACCGCCACGCGAAACAACCCATTCCGCATTTTTCACTACCGCCGCAAACTGATCATCGGGCAAGTGCGTGAACAAGTCCAGGTTCTGTTCGTTGGAACTCTTTACGCCAAGCGAGGGTTTCCCTAGAATAATCGCATGGCGACCGGGAATTTTCACAAGCGTCTTACGCAACAGATTTTCAAAGCGAGTTCGGGCAGGTTCCACTCCCGAAACGACCGCCACAAAGCGATAGCGCACATCCGATTTCGCCGTCAGGTTTTCGCCTTCAAAACGCGAGAGCGCCCCCACATACTTTACCGGCACCGGGCAAGTCTTCACATGCGATAGCGATCCCGCATAGCCCGGAGTTTCGGGCAAATCCGGCACCCAGACTTCGTCAAAATGCTTCATGACCGAGGCATGCCAAAGCATACCGAGCGGTTCAAATGCTGAAAGCACCTTCGGGAAAGCGATGCGGCGCTGGTGCGTCATATAAATCGATTTTGCATTCCGGCTGTAAAAACCGAATCGGTTATCCGATACCAACACATCGTAATGGTAACGCTGCACCATTTCTTCGGAAAAGCGATGTTCATAATTCATCACCGTCCGCAAGTGTACCCCGTTCTTGACAAGCCAGAGGCCCATATTGTAGCCATGCTTGGGGTAAACAATGTTGTAAGACGGTGCCAATCGCTGACGCAAGTCCGGAAAAAACTCCCGCAGCAAAGCCGCATTCGAGCGCACCACCGCAAGTTCGACCTCAGCACCTTGATTCAGGAATTCCCGAATCACGGGCACGCAACGAGTCGCATGCCCCAGCCCCCAGTCAAGTGGTGCCACTAGAACTTTCAACGAGCAGCCTCCAGCCAGGCATTCGCCCAATCACCGTGGTCAAAGTCCTTGTCATGCTTGTCGCCTTCGTCCAGGCGGAGTTCCAGCACGCGAACGCCCGTAATATCAACCGCAATCGTCTGCTTTTCGGTCGAATACATACGCTTGCTGCGGAACAGTTCGCGGTTGTCACCCATCACAATGAACGAGGCTCCATCGCCACCGACGCTTTCGTCGTCAAGGCCGATAACCGCATGGAACTTGTTGTACGAACGCGGGAGCGTATACCTTAAATAAGACGGCGCATGAGAACCGATTCCGTAACGGAACACTTCCTTGTCAATCGTAATCTTGCGGTGTTCCACCGTCGCATTCTTTTGCGGCTGTCCCCAGGCCTGTTCAAAGCTTTCCATCTTGAGTTCCGACAGCAACATCACCTCGGGCGATTCCACAAAGAAATCCTTCTTGAGCGTAAGCGTGTCGGAATCAGGCATCAGGCATTCAAAGGTCACGCGGTTCATGCCCGCCATAATCTTGGTCGAATCCAGTTCCAACGTATCAGACGGGAGCGAAAGCATCAATTCTTCTTGCAGTTCGCCATTCAAGGAATAATTGCAAGTGATGGTTTCGGGGAATCGCTTGTTCACGACCATGGCGTTGTTTTCCATGTCGCTCACAAAGAAATTCTGCAGGTAGGTCGACACGCCCTTCTTTGCCGTAATCTTGTACATCGCGAGCGGGTAACCGAACAGTTTGGGTTCAATCAACACGCGTTCGCTCTTGTAGTCCTTCAAGATTTCGTCCACCTGGTCAGTCGTCTTGAAACCCACCACGCGGGACTTGCGGTTGAGTTCGCCATAGCCGTCCTGGCCACGCACCATGTAAATGTTTCCGCCCGAAACCTGCTGCCATTTGGCGAAGGTTTCGTTATCCCAGCTCATAAAGGAACGTTCACTGAAAGAACTGTGTCCCGAAGCAAGCATCTGCCAGGGGCGAGCATAAATGAATATGGAATTCTTCGGATAGTTTTCAAGCGCCTTGTCGAGGTAGTCTTCTTCGCCCAGCAACTTGTTCTTGTAGTAGAGCATGTTGTGGCGGTAGCTATCGCCATGATAAATCATGAGGCCGACCGAGAGGGCCGTCGCGACAGCCAGAATAATCTTGCCGGCGGCATCGGGTTTCATCTTGGTCGAGAAAGCAAGGGCATCATAAAGGCCCAGCGCCATAATCAGTGCAAACAGCGGGAGCGCCACCAGCACATAACGCTGGTTGATATCAATCGTAAACGTACCCGACACGTTCAAAAGAATCACGAAAATCTGCAGGCAGAACGTGATTCCAAGCAAAGCACCGCGCCAGTACCTGCGGGAATAAATCAAGCGGAACAGGAGCCAAGCCGTAGCGGCTAGCAGAATAACGGTAAAGGTGGTATAGAACGGATTCTGCATGATGCCGCCAAAAGACGGATCCTGGTCCAGGTTCATCATGACTTCGATATTCGTCTTCAGGTTGAACCAGAAGTTTTCTAGCGAATGCGCCGCATGTTCGCCCCCCTGAAAATCGTAACCACGGTAAGCAGCCATGGTATTCACCGAAGGCCAGCTCACGGCAATCACGGACGCCACAAACAGCGGAAGCCTATGTGGTTTTTCAAAGAAATACTTGTAGTAGTAAAGGGCAAACGGAATAAACGCAAACACCGTTTCTTGCCTAGTCTGGGCAAAGAATCCAAGCAGAGGAACGGTCAAGAGGAAATGTTTCCAGTTCACCTTGTTTGCCGGCACAAAGGCATACCACGCCATGAGAACCGCAAGCAAGAATATGTACAGCACTTCGGTCGAGGCGGACCGCGCCTGCAAAAGATAAATCGGCATGCCGCCCAAGAAGGCTGTTGCCGCTAACGCCGCCCATTCGTTCTTGAACCACTTGGAAAGCGCGAAGAAGAAGAACAGCAGGCTAAGCAGGTAGAACGGGAAGTTGACCAACAGGGCTGTATCGCGGTTGGGTTCCATAAAGTTGAACACCAGCGAATACACAAAACCCAGCGCCTTGCCCTTGAAGTTGTTCACTTCGGTTTTGCAATCCAGCACCCCGTTTTCCCAAATGCCCTCGTTACAGACGCCACCCGTGTGGTCAAAGAACATCTGGAGACCCATGGATTCCCAACTCGTTTCATCGCTGAGCACGCGGTGCGTGTTGCTGATGTTTCCGAACATGAACACCGAAAACACGAGCGCAATCCCCGCAAAGGCACAAATGCTCTTGCCCGAAGGCCTAAAGCTTTTCCAGCCCCGCGCGACAACAGGGAAATTGACGACAATGCCCACGACCAGCAAAATGAAGGTCGAAAGAATGGAGTAATAGCCCCAGTCAATATCCCAGCGACGGGCATACGAAACGGTTAAGTTATTGAATATAAGGAATGCGACTACCAGAACGGCAAGCGTAATTCCCAAAGCAATAAAATGCCCGCGGCCAACACCCAGGCGTTCAAGAATATTCTTCATGCGTAGAAATATAGTAAGAACTATATCCTACGCATTCACGTATTTGTCCATAAATTCGTCAACGGGCAGCGGTTTTGAATAATAGAAGCCCTGCAAGCTCTTGATTTTAAAGCGCAACAGGAATTCTCGCATTTCGGGCGTTTCGATACCTTCTGCAGTTACCGACGACGAGAAGGAATCCGCCAGTTCCGAAATAAACCGCACCGTCTTTTGGTCCGAAGTATTTTGTTCGATATTCATGACAAAACTGCGGTCAATTTTCACTGTCGTCACAGGCAATTCGCGCAGCACACCAATCGAACTGAATCCCGTACCAAAGTCATCAAGGGCAACCTTGATTCCCTTATCACGCAATCTCGTGAAAATGTCCTTGAGAAGGTCCATATCCAAGAGCCTACAACGTTCCGTAATTTCAAGGCACAGGTTCTGCGGCGGGAAATCAAATTCTTTGAGAATCGAGAGAACGCTTTCCACAAAATCAGGCTTTTCAAGCTGCGTGTAGGAAAGGTTCACGTTCACGACAAATCCCGGATAGCGAACCAAGAACTGCTTTGCATCCTTTAGCGCAGTGCGCAAAATCCACTTACCCAGTTCCGGGAACAAATTGTCCTGTTCCAGCACATCCACAAACTGCACCGGAGGCACAATACCATATTCGTCGTTTTTCCAACGGATCAGCGCTTCGGCACCGATTATCCTTTCGGACGCAGCATCCACAATCGGCTGGTAGCACAAATAGAACCCTTCGCAATTATTCACAATGCTATTGCGAATCACATTGATACGTTCAATCGCAAAGCGCTTGTCGTCGTTTACGTTGTTCCTAAGAACGAACAGTTCTCCCAAGTGATTGTTCTTGGATTCATAATACGCAAAGCGGAGGCAAGAATAAACCGTTTCCGAACTGACGTCGAACTTTTCCAGATTAATTGCGCCGGCCACGAACGAAAGCACCACGCGGGTTCCATCTACATTAAAGTCATGCAGCGAGTTGTACTGGATACGCTTGTAGAGATTCTTGAGATCTTCGACCGTAGACTTTTTGCACACGATGGCAAACTTGGTACCATCCATACGGTACCAATCGCCCATACTGCAGGATTCGGTCTTGATCATCTTCGCAAATTCCTGAAGCACACGGTTTCCGAACGTGTAGCCGTAAATTTCGTTCAGGCGCGAAAAATCGTTGATACCCAAAAGCATGATCTGCAAGCTTTCACCACGCCAGCTTGCCGACTGCAAGTCTTCCAGGAACCCGTAAAGGCTTCTAAAGTTCGAGACATCGTCAAAATAACTCAGAGTATCGTTATTCTTGACGGAGCCGCCAAAATAATCGGGGTTTCCTTTTTCATCGCGAAGCAAGGCTCCCCTACAAGTGCATACAATATAGTTGTTGTCTTTCGTACGGATGCGATACTGAATATTGTGTTCATTGGTTTGACCGCTCATCACCTTGTCAATACTTTCTTTATAGGCGGCACGGTCATCCGGATGGATTCGTTCCATCCAGGTATAAGCAACACCTTGCACATATTCATCGGGCAAGCCAAAATAGCGGACAGCTTCCTTGGACCAGCGGGTCCAATCCGTCTTCATGTCAGTGACATAGGTGTACGCCCCGTTCGCGAGTATCGAGAACGCATCGGACAAAGAATCGATTTTTTGTTTGACAACGCTATCCATTTTTACTCTCCTTCAATGGATTGAACGCAATTCTTTCCGGATTCCTTCGCCCTGTATAGAGCCTGGTCAACGCGAACGCATGCCGCATCCGCAGACTCGCCTTGTTTAATGCAAGTCACGCCAACACTTACAGAACGGTGTCCCGCTTTTTCAAACGCAATATCATTAAACGCCTTACGGACCCGCTCCGCAAAATCAAGGGCGACATCCATAGGCGATCTCTGTAAAAGCACCATAAATTCTTCGCCTCCCCAACGACCAATAGGTGATTCCTCATTGAATATACCAAATTTCGGCGCATCGACAAGGTCTTCCACCGCCGTTTGGGCATACATTCCGTCAATATCCTCCATAACGATATCGTGTGCATCGACCCCCGAAACACCACATTCGTCGGCCACCTTGCGCATTATGTATGAAAGGCCCTTGATTACGTTGTCGCCTTCCTTGTGTCCGAAGGTATCGTTAATCTGCTTAAAGTTGTCAATGTCGAGCATTACCAGGCTGGCCGGAATCTTCTGGTCGACACATTGGTTGATTCGGCGTTGGATTTCCCCTCGGTTAAAGACGCTCGACAAGGGGTCCGTAATCGCCATCAACGAAAGTTTCTGGTTTGCCTCGGCCAATTCTTGTGTAGCGGCGTCAATAAATGTTGCAAGACGGTTAATCATCGAGACTTTTCCCGAGAAGGCCTCCTGCGCCATTTCAAAATCGTATTGTTCGCCACCCTTGCCTTCGCGCATGGCGGCAATCACAAGCGTCACATTGTGCTGGTTCACAAATTCGCCAGTACGCAAGAATTCACTAGAGGTATAAAATCCCGAAGTGGCGGCCAGGCTCTGCAACGGCAGAGTTTCATTACTGATTTCTTCTTTACCCCAGAAGGTTCTACGCGCCGCACAAGAAAACACCTTGATAATTTCGGGATTGAATTCGCCAATCTTTTTACCGTCTTTACGGACACTTGCAAGAATCGTCCACGGGTCACCATAGGCAAGGCGCGCCTTCACGTTTTCATCGATATCCGAGGTCATCACCAAGGAGCCGTCGTCGTTACAAGAAATCGGGGCTCGCAAAATATTGACGCCATGGTGTTTATAGAAGAACGGGAATTCCAGCGTATTGTAGAAGAAATGTTCATCTTTCGGAATGTTCAGATAGCGGTTATACGCATCGTAAGCGGGTATGCCATCCAGTTCATACAGCAAGGCATTTTTCGCCTTAGAGACCAGGAATTCTCGGCCGAGCGGTTTCCACCCCGTCACATGTGTGGTGTACACATTAAAGTCTTCGCCACCAATCAAGAGGACGATTATTCCCCTTTCGGAATAACCTTTGATATTCGAGAAAACGCAAGCATCGTTACGATTTATGTCCGGGTTAAATGCGCCACCCCCAAAAATGGACACCGAAGGATCAATCCCTTCGAACGCATCGCAGAAAGGCGTCATCGACATGCCACGAATGGTCAGCTGCAGTTCTGCCGCCTTGACCCACGGATTCGCCTTGATTTCCTTTTTAATTTCGTCTACGACATCAAGCGCCGTTTCAGCATTCAGCGTATACTGCAACAACTTCAGTTTGGTTGTCGGGTATTCAAAAATAGTGCAGATAATCGAAATGGACGCACTGGAAAGTCTGCCTTCGACAATGTTTCCGTTCGTAGAACATCCCATACAAATGCTGTCCGGGAAACTCTGGGAAATCACATCGCAAACAAGATCAATCTGCCCACGGTCTAGCGAATCGGAATATACCTGGAATACCACATGCGAAAAAACCTTTGATTTGCACCAAAGATTTATTTTGTCCAAATCCCGCTTTAAGGACATTATACTATGATAATCAAACTGAAATTGTTTCATGTCTTTGCGGTATCCCTATAATATTTATCTATATAGAAGATACAACAAAGATTACCATTTTGTTCAAAAAAAGTTACCTCGTATATTCCAAATTGGAATATTTGAGGTAAAAACGACTAAATCACGAATTTTTCAATAACTTCGGCAATTCCGCCGTGGTTATTGTCCGCTTTTGTGACATAGTCGGCCACCGATTTAGCCACATCGGAAGCGTTCGCCATGGCCGCTCCCACCCCGGCAGCCTCGATCATGGGGCAGTCGTTTTCTTCGTCGCCCACGGCGATGGTATCCGAAATCGGGACCTTGTAAAAATCGGCCATAAAGCGCACTGCATCGCCCTTATTGGACTGCATGTGCGAAAATTCGAGCATTTCGGGCTTGCTGAACACGTCAAAGAGCTTGCCCGCCGTGGTCTTGCGCATTTCGGCACGAAAATCGAGCAGGCTATCGTGATTAAACGGCGTAATGATATTCACCTTGATGGGAGGCTTTACCACCACATTGATAAAATCACCGTAGTAGTCGCGAATATCCTTGACAACCACGTAGTCCATCTTCATCAGCCGGCAATACGTCTTGAGTTGTTCCGTCTCGTATTCCGAGACAACGAGGTCGCCGGAATAGGTGTGTGCATGCATACCCGCCTTGTGGGCCGCATCCATAATGAACTTGACCGATTCTACCGGAATGTAGCGCGTCAGAATAGACTGTTCGGTGGCGTAGTCATAAATGAGGCCGCCGTTGAAACTCACCAGGAAAAAGCCCGGCTTGTCGAAGCCGTACTTTTGCGCCAATTGCTTTGCGCTGGTCAGCGGACGCCCGGTGCAGAGCACCAGCTTGTGCCCGCGTGCAAGCATTCCCTCGATAGCCTTCATGTCTACATCGAGAATGGTCTTGTCGTCGGTCAGGAGCGTACCGTCAAGGTCGGTGAAAAGGAGTTTCATAGTTCGAAATATAGAAATGTTTGCTATATTCCCAACTATGAGAATTGATGAATTTTTAAGCGAAGCGAAGACAGTGGCCATTTTCGGACACGTGCGCCCGGACGGCGATTGCGTGGGTTCTACCACAGGCATTTACAACTACATCAAGGACAACTTCCCCAGCATTAGCGTGGACTTGTTCCTTGAAAACTTCCCCGACAGCTACAAGATTTTGCGCGGGGCAAACGACGCCCGCTCCACATGGACAGCCGAATGCAATGGTGGCAAGCCCTACGATTTAGCATTCTTGATGGACACGCCGAGCTTTGAACGCGTGGGAGCAAATGGCGCCGAATGCATCAAGTCAGCCAAGAAAACCATCAACATCGACCACCATATTAGCAACCCGCTGAACCTTTGCACCTTGAACCTGGTAGAGCCCGAAGCAAGTTCTGCAAGCGAGGTTCTGTACGTAAACCTTGACAAGGCTAAAATCAGCCGAGACACCGCCAGTTCCCTTTACCTCGGCATTGTACACGATACGGGAGCCTTCAAGTACAGCTGCACCGGCAAGCGCACCATGCAGGTGGTGGGTGACTTGATTGAAGCTGGCGTCGACTTCGCAAAAATCGTGAATGAGACTTACTACACCCGCACCTACAAGCAGACGCTCATTACGGGCTATGCCATGCAGCAGAGCAAGCTTGGTTTAAGCGGCAAGGTCGTCTACAGCTACATTACGCCCGAAGACATGGAACGTTTCGGTGTCACGCCCGTGGAACTTTCCACCGTCATTGACACCATCCGTGAAGTCGGCGGCACCGAAGTGGCCTTGCTTTTGTACCCCGTAAACGGGAAGTACAAAATCAGCCTCCGCAGCAACTACTTTGTAGACGTAAACGCAATCGCCAAGGAATTCGGCGGAGGCGGCCACACCCGAGCCGCCGGCGGCGATACCAGCGACGCACCTGAAGTCGCGATTGATAAAATCCTGAAGCTAATTGAAAAACAGCTTTAAACCAAGAACAGCGCCACAGCCAAGAGCACGAATACGACTCCGCTAAACCAGTTGAGGTTGCGGTTCGCTTTCGGGCTATTCAGCAGGAACTTCTTGACGGCGCCAGCCAACAGGGCGACCGAACCGAACACGATCATGGTCGCCACAATGAATTCTGCGCCAAAGATAGCGGTCTGCAAGCTCGGGTGAATCGGGCGGTCCAGGCGCACGGCCGGCGGTATAAACGAAAGCATGAACAGAATCACCTTCGGATTCGAAAGGTTCATGATGATGCCGCGAAGGTAAAGCTTGCGGGCAGAAGGATGGCCGACATCGCTGGGCTTATGATTTTCATCATCTATAGCCACGTTTCCGGCGCGAACTTGAAAACTCCGGTATGCCAAATACAGCAGGTATGCCGCACCAAGACATTGCATCACAAAAAACGCCTTCGGACTTGCGGCAACAAGCGCCGAAACCCCCGCGACCAGCAGCCCCGTCTGCACCATGATTCCCGTGCAAAGCCCCAAAATCACGCAAAAACCGGCTCGGGCGCCGTGGGCAGCACTTTGCGCCAGGACAAACAAGTTATCTGGCCCGGGGGCAATTCCCACGACAAGCGCTGCAATGAAAAATTCAAGCATAGACAGTAGACAGGAAACTGTTGAACGCTACAATTTTTCCAGGAAGCTGTCGACATCGAGTTCGTCGAGGTCTTTTTGCAAATCGGCAAGAACATCGTCCGAAATAACCGCCGGTTGCACCTTTTCAGCATCGTTAGATGCCATGGCTCCAGCGATTTTTTCGGCCACATTTTCAAATTCCGAAGGAGCGGATCCTTCGCGCGGGCTGGGTAAGTTTTCGCCCTTTTCGGTACGTTCTTCGGCCAAGGCTTCGGAGGCATCCACCATCTTCTTGAGGGCTTCGGCGACAGCACCCATGGCGCCGCCGTTGCTGACAACAGCGTCTATGGCGCGGCTCAGTTTCTTGCGAAGTCCGGCAAATTCGTCGCGATCCAGTTCTGCGACCTCGCCATGATAATACATCAAAGGAGTCTTGCAGCAGGCGCAGCAAAACACCATCATGTTGGCGCCATCACCTTGAATCTGGGCGTCGAAAGATGTACCGCAATGCGGGCAGTCGATATGGAATTCGCTCATGTTCCCTAATTTAGAAAATGCGGGCGCATTCGTGTACCTGGCTAAAGCCAAAAAACAAACAAAAAATTATTTTTTAAGAGAAAAGTTTAACAACCAACCAACAATTCCGAATTCTGAATTCCGAATTACGATTTTTATATGCTTTGTCAGTGGCTTTATCATTTAACCAGTATTGATCTTTTCGACGGCCGTCTGTTCCGTGCAGGTACCGCCGCCATGCTCTCTATCATCTTAGTCATGTGCCTTATGCCGGTCTATATTCGCAAACTCCAGAGCCTCGATGCGACCTCGGACTTCGATAAAGACGGCAAATCCAAGTCTCCCCCTATTATGGGCGGACTTCTTCTGGTGATTGTGGTAGAAATCGTCTCGCTCCTGGTATGCAAGATGAACGGCTATACCATTTCGACCCTGATTGTGCTTGCGGCATTTTCTGCCGTGGGCGCCATCGACGACATCGCCAAGGTCAAGGCCAAGCGTCTGATCAAGCTCGGCAAGCTTAAGGCCGCCGACTACATGGACAAGGCCGACGGTATTTCGAGCAGCCTTAGACTTTTCCTCTATTTCTTGTTTAGCCTGGTCGTTGCCATTTTCTGCTACAAGTTCATTCCCGAACTCAAGGGCGACCTGACGATACCATTCTGCCCCATCGACGTGTTCCAGATTCATTTGCCCAACTGGATTTTCGTAGGCTTCATGACTTTTGTGATTGCAGCCTCTGCCAACGGCACCAACTTTACCGACGGTCTCGACAGCCTTGTTTCGGTGCCGATTCTTTCAAGCATGATTTTCGTTGGACTCGTGGCCTACGTGAGCGGCAACTTTATCTTTAGCCAGTACCTGAGCGTACCTTACTTGCCGGGCTGCGATGAACTGTTCCCGCTTGCGATGTCGATTGCAGGCGCACTCCTCGCCTACTTGTGGTTCAACAGCCCTCCAGCCGAAATCTACATGGGCGACGCCGGTTCCGTGGGCTTTGGAGCCGCTATCGGTATTATGTTCATTCTGGTGCAGGCTGGGCTCTTCCTCCCCATCGTTTGTATCATCATCATTGCCGAAGCATGCTCCGTGTTGCTCCAGATTAGCTGGTTCAAGTTCACCAAGAAAACCACCGGCGAAGGCAAGCGCATCTTCCTTTGTGCGCCTCTCCACCACCACTACCAAAAGAAGTGGGAAGGCCGTTTCCCGAGCAAGCCCCTGATGAATTCGAAGATTGTGTGGCGCATGCACCTCATCAGCATCTTCGCGCTCATCGTGAGCATGGTGATTTTCTTCGGCATTAGGTAAGCCAGGTTCTTATTGAAATAGAGCCGGGCAGTCTTAGGGACTTCTAGTCCTTAAGACAGCGAACGGGGTGGTAGGATTTATAGGTGGTTGCAGAATGCTCTGTAAAAAGCCCTTCATAATCCCCATGCAGCGTCAAAAGCATAATCTCATAGACACTTAACGGAGTAATGCTCCAAAAGCCGGTAGTTTCCCCAAGGAACCTATAAACCTTTTTCCCATCAGAGTGGTACGCTACACCAGACGGAAACGCGGAAAAGCCGTAAGTATCCAAGCCATTTCCATCTACACCTTCATCCACAACGTAGTTCCAGCCACGTTTAGATTTTAGCTTTATACCCGCATAAAATTCTCCACCGGCAAAATCAATCAAGGTTTTCCATTCCCTCAACGAGGGCAAATGCCATTCCGGTGGGCAAACACCCTGAACATTTCGTGCAAAATTACAACTTGCCTCTGAGCCACAATTTATAGGCTCTTCTTCGTCCGTAGCAAGACCCACCGAATCAATAACCGCGCTCCATTCGTAATAACGCCCCATCAGTTGACACTTGAGCGAATCACCATCATAACACAAACTTCCTTGTTTCAACAATGGCATCGCAAGAGTGTCCCAGTAGTTTAGATTTTGAGCCATCCAAATCTGGTCGCCAATTTTCACCGTCTTGTAAACTTGTCCATCGCGCGGGTCCGTAAAACTGTCATATTTAATTTCAGGATTCAGAAGATCTTCTTTTGAAACATCCCATCTCCAGTTACGGGAAGTATCTGGGTTAACAGACAAATCATTGATACAACGGACACTAAGTCCCATTCTGATATCCGTGGAAAATTCAGCGATGAAAACACTTGAATCCTCATGTTTCATGTCCGCGCGGAAAGCATATTCAGGATAATCTTCACGCTGGGCAGATGTCCAGAAATGCGCCGTGTAGCCATCGAAATCATAAACGCCATTATAACCCCTAAGACCAAAAGGCATTGCGGAAAAGCCATAGACGTCAGAACCATTGGAATCATCGAAATGAGTCTGTCCTGGACGAAGCACCCCATAAACACTGGCCCAGCCTGTACGAGACTTGAGTGCCTTAGCCCCAGTCTTCAACCCTCCAGCCTCTACGGCCAAGACTTTCCACTCAAAGATACTCGGCAAATGCCAGCCTTCGGGACAAATTTCAGTAGCGACATCCCAGGAGTACATGCGACCGGCCAATTCACAATTTTTCGCGTCGTTTTTAAAGCACCACATTTTGCCGTTAAGAAGCGGAGTCTTTACACTATCGGAATAATTCAAGTTTTCCGCCATCCAAATCTGGCCACCGATTTTCACCGATCTGTAAACCTTGCCGTCGCGTTTATCAACGAAGGAATCATACTGAGCATCAGGATTCCAGATGGATTCTTTAGTGATGGTCCAATCAAAATCAGAATGAAGCGCCCACGAATAATCTTCCGACGAAGAAACTCCTTTATCTGTCAAGGCGCTACTGGAAGACTGCTCTGCGGGAGAACGGTCACCTTCAACACCATGGCTGCGATGGGAGTCACGCTCCCCGTTATCGTCGCGTCCGTCATCAATGATGGCACCGGAAGAATAATCCGTATTTTCCTGTTCCGAAGAAGCTGAATTCGAGTCGTCTCCGCATGCAGAAAAAATCATAGCCGCGATCACGGCCGTAGCCATTGCAATATTTTTTTTCATTCCTAGCTCCGCAATAAATCAAACGGAATATAGAAAATCTTTAATATTCAGCTTAGATAATTCTGCACATTGCTATATTGTAGCGTATGAGCAACATTATCGAAACTTTGAATGCGGCTGGCCAGCAGGAACTGGTAGCCAAGCTTGAATCTTTGAGCGGCGACGCCCGCAAGAATTTGGAACGCGACATCGAAAGCCAGAACTGGGAAGAACTCAAGGCGCTTTACACCGAAAAGTCCAACGCCTCGCTGGACGACAACGTGACCGGCGACTTGAAGCCCATGCCGTTCAAGATTGCAACGGACGACTTGCGTTACGACTTCTGGAAAGAAACCGGCGAAATCTTGTTGGGAAAGGGCCAGGTAGCCGCATTCTTGGTTGCAGGCGGTCAAGGTTCGCGCCTCGGTTTCGATGGCCCGAAGGGCATGTTCGATATCGGCCTCCCGAGCCACAAGAGTTTGTTCCAGTTGCAGGCTGAACGCTTGCAGAACCTGGCCGCACAGGTCGGTCATCCGATTCCCTGGTGCATTATGACAAGCCCGCTGAATCACGAAGCAACGGTCAATTTCTTTACCGAGCACAATTTTTTCGGTTACGCCCGCGAAAACATCCGTTTCTTTGAACAAGGTACGATTTGCGCGCTCGACCCGAACGGAAAAGCCGTCGTCGACGAGAACAACCGTTTGGCCCTGGTGCCCGATGGCAATGGCGGGTGCTTTAGGGCACTCGCCCAGAGCGGCACTCTCGCCTGGTTGATTGAAAAAGGCGTTCGCTACGTATTCCTTTACAGTGTCGACAACGCGCTTTGCCGCATTTGCGACCCGGCTTTTATCGGGGCTCTCGCCAGCGAAGGCCACAGCATGTCGGCATCCAAGGTGGTGCACAAGGCAGGGCCCAACGAAAAGGTGGGCATTTTCGCCTTGCAAAACAACAAACCTGGTGTGGTCGAATACAGCGACCTGCCCGAGAACTACCGCGACATGACTAACGCCGACGGAAGCCTGACCTTCGATGGCGGAAACATCGCCATTCACTTGTTCAAAACCGAAGGCTTGCGTAAGTTACAGACAAGCAAGCTCCCGTGGCACACCGCCCGCAAGACGGTCTGCGGCATCGAAAAGTGCTGGAAGTTCGAACAGTTCCTGTTCGATGCATTCCCGCAGCTAGGCACGATGATGCCGTTTGGCGTGGTCCGCGAAGAAGAATTCTCTCCGGTGAAAAACGCCGAAGGAAACGATTCGCCAAAGACTGCACGTACCATGATCGGTCGCCTTCACCGCGAATGGCTCCGTAAGGCGCATGTCGAAGTGAAGCCGGGCAAGCTCTACGAAGTCTCGCCTACTTTGAGCTACTCCGGCGAAGGGCTTAGCCGCCGCTTGTTCGAACGTGAACTCGGAAGAAATATTCTAGAATTTGACGAAGAGTAATAGAGTCACACGAATTCGATTTTGCTAACGCAAAATCATCTTGATTATAAAAAGTTCAAACAAAAAAAGCTATGAACAATTACAAATACAAAATCTATAAGATTCTTGTTCATAGTTTACTTCGAGTGCCGGATGTTTTCTATTCGGCACTTTTTGCGGTAGCATTCCCAATCTACAAGGCGCTCCATACCAAGCGAGCATACGGACGCACGGAAAGACACCTTGCAAACGCGAAGGCTTATTTAAAGACAAGCATAAGCGCTCGTGACATGTTCAAGGGTATCTTCTGGAATGCGCTCGATTCCTACCGCGGACTCGCCCGCTTTAAAAGTGTCGAGAATCGAATCGTCTACGAAAACGAAGAAATCATCCGCGAGGCAGTAAAGCTTGGCCCGGTTGCTGCCATCAGCATTCACCAAGGCGCATTCGAGCTTTTGCACCGCGCCCTTTGCCGCTACAGCGAGCACGTGCACCTGATTACTGATTCTGTCGGCAACGAAGCCTTCCGCGAGGTACTCAAAGAACTCCGCAGCGACCCGCACCTGACCGAATACCATCCCGAAGAAACCGGCAGGCTGATTCGCGACCTGTTCAAGACTAAGGGGATTCTTGCGATGGTATTCGACCAAGGCAAGAACACCAAAGGCAACGAAGCCCAGCTTTTCGGGCAAGCGAGTACGCTCTACTTGCGCCTTCCGCAAAAAGTAAACCAAATGGGAGCATCCGTCGTCACATTCCGCACATGGACCGAAAAAGGTCCCGAGCACCGTATTGTCATTCGGTTCGAAAAATTCTACCCACCAAGGTCAGAATCCCTGGTAGAAGACATTGCAAAGGAAACGGAGACGTGGATTTCCGAGCACCCCGAACAATGGAGTTGGAATTATCACGGAAACTTTAGGGTTTAGCCACCCAGCAGCGTATCCTTGATGCGCTGGAAAGTCGATTCTTCTTCGCCACTACGCACCATGACCACAATTTTAGACGTGGCATAGTGATCCGTGAAGTTGATCACCTGTCCGCGTTCTTCGGTCACCGAGAACGCCGCAAGGCCAAGGTCAGCACTGCCGGCACGAACAGAATCTATAATATCATCAAAATCCATATCGATGACTTCGAGATTGCGACCCAGGTAATTGGCCACATAGCGGGCAATTTCAATATCGATACCCACGATTCCGCGTGGTTTGCAACGGAATTCAAACGG
>JAEEGJ010016584.1_pt1 | contig 16859 bp, 13 predicted proteins | sample 8958761 | NCBI WGS metagenome assembly JAEEGJ01 (sample SAMN16246546, study PRJNA631951) | gut metagenome | biome: gut microbiome; feature: rumen; material: RS-attached | host: Bos | place: Iran: Karaj | collected 2018-10 | reverse complement strand
AACTCTGGCCATACCGGAAGAACCCAATAATTCCAGGTTTACTGATTTGGTTTGTGATAATCCGCTGACAGATGCACCAATAATTAATGCCAAGGACACAAGAATTCTCATAAAAATCATGGTAAAATAATTAACTTTTAACATCAAACGTTTTCTTTAATGGTTGATTCCTCATCAATCAAAAAGCATACAAAGAAGAGGATCTTCTAGACCTATTATTAATCGATTCGTCGAAAATGACTATAAAAAAGAACATAAACAAACCTCGAATCCTACAATAAAATCGCCCACCGAAGTGAGCGATTAACAAAAGCGGTAAAACTAGAATTCAATACCAAATGAGAGTTTAGGCATGGCCAGGATTTTACTGTCTGTCCTGGAATCTCCCATAGGATGTAATATCATAGCTCCCAGGTCCAGGTTAAGGCCCAGCCCGTTTTTCAAGCCCCAGGTCCAGCCAATTGTTGGCTCAAAATATAGTGCATTCTTGACATTAACGTCATAATCTTTCGCATAGGTGAACGAGTGAACGACTCCCGCCTGGGCTCCGAATACAAATGTACTTGGCTTATCTTTCAAGTAATGGCGGTATTCCGTGAAAATGGTTCCGAAATAGGGATTTAAATCACCATTTGGAAAAACAAAACCTCCGACTCCGGCACCGAGGTAATTCTTGGTATCAAACATATAACCATGAGAGGTCTCGGCTCCTACAAAGACACCATAATGGTCTGTCACTGAAAAACTGCCCCGATATCCCTTAGAACGGTAATTGTTTGACTGTGCTGAAAGTGAAACACCAGTGATTCCGAGAATCAACATGGTTGCAACAATGATTCTAAAATGCTTTCTCATTACTATGTTTTCTTTAAATGATGATTATTCTGATTTCTGCTGTTCCTGATCCGGGATGTCGATCGCTTTTAGAACAAGTGGTTCGACATCTTCCGTTTCCTTGCTCAAGATCCAATGGTACTCAGGGTAACTACTGAACAAATCACCACTCAATCCTGTATTGCGAACAACAACATAAGCTTGTCTGAACTCCCACCCCAATTTTGACATATAATTCATTGCATCTACCATTGAATTGAACGTGATAAGTTTACCTTTTTCATCGACCATCTGGTCATCAGGAAACCGCTTATCCTGCTGCCCGAAATCAATCGCTACGGAGAATTTCGTAATATGCTGTGTTCCGATCAATTCACAGTATTCCTTCCCTTGTGCATTTGCAGTTAAGATCGGCATAAGAGAGAGGGCCACCATTAAATAAAACTTCTTCATAATAGTTCAGAGTTATATTTGCCCACTCTTCAATCAAAATGCATGCAAAAAAGAGGATTATTAAGGCCATTCTGACATGGTTTTGTCGAAGATAATTGTCAAAAAGGACACAAACACATTTGAATTCCTTAAATTCAGGTTTGATTCATTGTCATTTCGCAGAAAAACAGGTTGAAATGATCCTGAATTCGTACAATTCAGGGTAGAAACATACTCGATTTAGTTGTTATCAGAGTATTCTGTATCTTTGTAATACAACAAAGACCTTTGCACGTACCATGAACAGACGCATTGCCCTTCTTTTGCTAATCATATTACCTGTTGTATTCTCTTGTACTGAGAAGGAACCGGAAGTTGAACAGGTAATAAGAGTCGAGTCTGTAACCATCAGTAAGAATACGGCCGAATTAACAATAGGAGAAACGCTGCAACTGTCAGCATCTGTATCTCCCTCTTCCGCCACCAACAAGGAGATTTCATGGTCCTCCAGCAACCAGTCCGTAGCATCAGTCAACGCATCAGGCTTAGTGACTGCGGTCGGGGAAGGAACAACTATTATCTCCGCTTCGGCTGACGGAAAGAAGGGAGAATGTACTGTTTCTGTGAAAAAGGCTTACGTAGCAGTCTCGGAGGTCAAACTTGACAAAACGGAACTAACCCTGTTTGAAGGAAAAGAAGGAACACTGACTGCAACTGTCCTTCCAAAAGACGCAACAGAGCAAACTATTACCTGGAGTTCTTCGGATCCGTCTGTTGCAACTGTCGTTTCTGGTAAGGTAACGGCCATCAAGGCAGGAAACACAACAATCAGCGCTACAGCTGGTAGTCTAAAGGCCGAATGCAATGTGACCGTGAGTTTGGAGTATGGAAAAGTAGCCATTAACGACCTGAAGCCTGTCGATATCCTGCCGATCATAGGTCAAGTCGAAGTTGGAGATAAGCAAGTCTATGACCACATTGAGCATCTACGTCTTGCTGAAGCAACTCGAATCCGAGACATGATGTGGGAATATGGTGCGGGTTCGCATTCAAAGGAAGCCTATCAACAGTTGATGGACAGATTGAATGCTGGAATGATTGATGAGTATCCATCGGGATATAGTAATTTCGAGATTATTGATGGCGTTTATTCCGATAGCGGAGATCATGCTCACGCCCATAACGAATGGAGCATATTAGTTTCTCTGCTGAATCATGCTAACTTAAAAGTTGTTTTTACACAAGGAGATCAGTGGCAGGAGAAGTTGGATAAATTCATCAGGAACAACCCTCAGTCACTCTTGGTATTTGGGTGTTCTTCATGTTGGGAAGGTGATAAAGAGACTTTTAGTCAAATGTCCCTTTACAAATCAATCAGAGAGTTATGCACAACGGGGAAGATTATTGTTTTTTCAGCTAATGGCAATATCAAGAGAAGGGATGGAAGTTATATCAATAGGACCTTCCATCGAGATTGCGATGAAGAAGGGCAAGGGTATTATAATCTTTCTTCAAACACCAATGGCAAGAATGATCCAGTTGCTAGCAGTTCTCTTTTAGTTACGGTTGGAACAAACGCCGCAGGCGACAGTAATCAAACGGGAGAGACGACTTCCAGTAGCCGTTTCCCGGTAGGTTTCCATGACAAGGTTCTGTTTGCGGGGCGCGCTTTCCCAGCCCATGAATTGAACGAGAACCTCATTTCAGCAGAAGGAGGCAATTCCAATCATGGGAAATACGCCACATCCTACACGAATTACGTCAATGTCGCAATGATGTCCATCTGCTTCCAGCTTTATGCAGAAGCCGAAGATGTGTATGACTTGCTCGACATGGTCCGTTCCACCTGTCTGACGGATTACATCCGGCTCGACGGGCAGACACAGCCACTACAGCTAATCAATCCGGCTGGTCTGTATAAGAAGTATCTCACCCCTCAAAATCTTCCTGCCAGCATTTCGGCCGGGGAAACAATCAATCTAGACAAGGGCTACTATAAGGGCATCCTCTTCAGCATTCCAGGAGCGGAAGTTAAGGTCAACGGCGAGTGGATTGCCTTCGACAACAAAAACAAGGACATCATCATGTCCCAGAACCCGATGAACCTGGAATGGAGACTCAACGGTGAACTCTTGCAGGAATATGGCTATACTTCTGGGCAGACAATAGAGGGACAGATCATTACCGTCGATGACAAGTGGGGTGGCCTGCGGCTGGAAGTCCCGATGACAATCAAGATACAGTGATCGCCAATTGATTTAGTTTACAGCTATCTACACCGAAATTCCATGCATGAAAAGATGCCGCCAAAAAGGGCTGGCTTTTCATGCAATATGCCCTCACAGGTGCCTGGTGGTCAAAGGGTAAGAAAAACGGCCCTTTCCTTGCCGGTCGGCAACCTCAGGTCCTCGATCGGGCAGAAAATAACGGTATTTGTTTCCTACCGAGCACCTGAAGACCACCGGCCTATCCGCCGGATATCAGACAAGGTCCGGATATTACGATGATTACAAAACGATATAATCCCGAAATGTCTTGGTAAAAAGATATTGATTCCCTTTCTTTATGATCAGACGAACTTAATAAATATAATCACCATGTATTACACAGCCGAGAATTACGTCAAGGCGTTTATGGAAGACATCGTTTCCCGGAACCCCGGTGAGCACGAATTCCATCAAGCGGTCAGGGAGGTTGTGACGAGCCTCGCCCCCTATCTTGAAGCACATCCTTACCTCATTAAGCGAAAGATCATGGAAAGGATAGCGGAGCCCGAAAGAGTTGTGATATTCAGGGTTCCCTGGCTTGATGACAACGGGGATGTGCAGATCAACCGTGGTTTCCGGGTCCAGATGAACAGCGCTATCGGACCATATAAGGGAGGAATACGTTTCCATGCCTCCGTCAACCTCTCGATCATGAAGTTCCTCGCTTTCGAGCAGACTTTCAAGAACTCCCTGACTACCCTCCCGATGGGCGGTGCGAAAGGAGGTTCCGATTTCAATCCCCGCGGTAAATCCGAGGACGAGGTGATGAAATTCTGCCAGAGTTTCATGACGGAACTGTTCCGGCACATAGGTAAAGACACCGACGTCCCTGCCGGCGACATCGGCGTAGGAGGACGTGAAATCGGTTTCCTGTTCGGCCAATACAAAAGGCTGCGCGACGAGTTCGGCGGCGTCCTCACAGGGAAAGGCGCCGGATGGGGAGGAAGCCCCTTGAGACCGGAGGCCACCGGTTACGGTCTATGCTATTTCACCAGCGAGATGCTCTCCACAAAAGGGGAGTCCTTCGAGGGCAAGACCATCCTGGTGTCCGGTGCCGGAAACGTTGCCCAGCATGCGGTCGAAAAGGCCACCCAGCTTGGCGGAAAGGTCGTCACGATGTCGGATTCCGACGGCTTCGTCTATGATCCGGACGGAATAGACGCAGAGAAACTTGAATATGTGAAGGAACTCAAGAACATCTATCGCGGCAGGATCCGCGAATATGCCGAAAAATACCCCACCGCCACCTATTATCCCGGCCAGCGGCCCTGGGGAGTCAAGTGCGACATCGCCCTTCCCTGCGCCACCCAGAACGAGATCAACGAGGATGAGGCCAAGACGCTGATAGCCAACGGATGCAAGTGCGTGGCGGAAGGAGCCAACATGCCTTCCGAGCCAGGAGCGATCGCCGTGTTCCAAAACGCCGGAATCCTGTATTCTCCGGGAAAGGCTTCCAATGCCGGCGGAGTTGCGACTTCCGGACTCGAGATGACCCAGAACTCGATGAGGCTCAAATGGACTCCCGAGGAGGTTGACGCCCAGCTTCACAGGATAATGAAAGATATCCACGAGGCTTGTGTCAGATACGGCACCGACGAAAACGGTCACGTGAACTATGTCAACGGAGCCAATATCGCAGGTTTCATCAAAGTGGCCGACGCGATGATGGCGCAGGGGCTGGTGTAAGAGTGTTTTAGCCTCTTTCTCTGAAAAAAATAGTATCTTCGCGGGCGTTATGACACTGTTCCTGACAGGAAGCCCGACTAGATACGGAGAGGACCATTTTACTTCGGACAATGGTTTTCTTGACCGCGTGAAAGCGGAACTGCCCGAGAGGCCTTTCATTTTGCTTGTGAGCGCCGCGCCGGATGATGTGGCCTTCACCGACTCGGTCCTTAAGGGTATGTCGGACTGCATATCGAAATCCGGCATTATTCCTCGCAAGACAGTGATGCTGGACCGTCGAAACGCTTCCGAAGCACGTGACCTCGTGAAAAAAGCGGATTGGATAATCCTTTGCGGAGGTCACGTCCCGACCCAGAACCGATTCATCAACGAAATCGGCCTGAAAGGACTGTTGGAAGGCTACAAGGGTGTCGTCATGGGATGCAGCGCCGGAAGCATGAACTGCGCCGATATGGTGTATTCACATCCGGAATTGCCCGGTGAGGCCGTCAATCCCGGCTACAGGCGCTGGCTCAGGGGATTGGGCCTGACGGACATCAACTTGATTCCGCACTACCACCAGGTCCGGAACGTCATCCTGGATGGCAAACGCCTCTTTGAAGACGTGGTCTTCCCGGACAGTCACCGTCACCGCTTCTACACATTCCCTGACGGAGGATACGTTATGGTGAAAGACGGAAGGTCAACCCTTTTCGGAGAGGCTTGGGAGATAACGGGCGGCAGTATGAGAAAAGTGTCAGAAGAGAATAAAACATACAGTTTCGTGAACTTAGTATTCATTTCACCCCATTTCCCCGAGGGTTACTGGCAGTTCTGCGCCGGTGCCAGAAGAAACGGTATCAACGTCCTCGGAATAGCGGACACGCCGTGGGAGAATCTACCCTGGCAACTCAGGGAAAACCTTACGGATTATTACAGGGTCAACAATCTGGAGGATTACTCCGAGATGTACAGGGCCGTGGCCTGGTTCGCCCATAAATACGGCAAGATAGACTGGATCGAGTCCAACAACGAATACTGGCTGGAACAGGACGCCCGCCTGAGGACGGACTTCAATGTCACCACCGGAATCCAGTCGGACCATGTCGCGGCGATCAAGAACAAGTCCGAGATGAAGAAATATTACCGGAAAGGCGGTATCCCGACAGCCCGGCAGGTCAAATGCTCCGAGGGCCTGGAAGCGGTCAAAGCCTTTGCCGGAAAGACCGGTTTCCCGATCATCGCCAAGCCTGACAATGGCGTCGGTGCGACAGGAACGTTCAAGCTTCACTCGTACGAAGAGTTGGAAAGGTGGTTCAAGGATCACGAGGACAACTGTCAACTGTTCGTGATGGAGGAGTTCATAACCGGGCTCCTGGTTTCTTACGACGCGATATTCAATGACAGGATGGAACCGGTCTTCGAGAACAACTCTGTCTTCCCCACCCCGATTATGGATATCGTCCACGGCAACCTTGACACCTGTTATTGGACCAACAAGACAGTTCCGGCCAAGCTGGCCTCCATCGGCAGGCGCACCGTCAAGGCCTTCGGAATCAGGAACCGCTTCGTCCACCTTGAATTCTTCCAACTCGACAGGGACCGGGAAGGACTGGGGAAGAAAGGCGATTATGTGGGTCTTGAAGTGAATATGCGCCCCCCGGGAGGTCTCACACCCGATATGATGAACTACGCCCACTCTACGGACGTGTTCCAGATATGGGCTGACATGGTCGCTTTCGGCGAGCGCCGGAAAGATTTCGGTGAGCAGTTCTACTGCGCCTATGTCGGCAGGCGGGATGTCCATAGCTACAAGCATTCGCACCAGGACATAATGCAACGCTACGGGGACAGGATCTCCCTATGCACCCGCATGAGCGCGGCTCTGGCGGACGACCTTGGAGACCAGGTGTATATCGCCCGCCTTCCAAAACTCCGCGACATTGACGAGTATTTCAAATATTTGACAGAATAAAATCCGCCTTTTTGCGTGAATTAAGGTGTATTGCAGCGGGAAATCGTCTTTGAATCAAGCCGCTGTTATTTATATTTGTATATTTGAAATTGAACGAACACTAAAACGCCTCGCGATGCGCTTACACCCCATAGTTGCTGCGGTCATCCTCCTGGCTGCGGCATCCTGTACCGGCGGAAAGACTCCGGTTGAATCAGTCGACCCTTTCATAGGAACCGGATTCCATGGACATACTTACCCGGGTGCCACTACTCCTTTCGGACTGGTGCAGTTGAGCCCGGATACCCGGAACAGGACTTGGGACGGCAGTTCGGGATACCATACAAGCGACACCACCATCCTGGGTTTTTCGCACACCCATCTCAGCGGAACCGGTTGCCAGGACCTCGGAGATTTCCTTTTCACTCCGTCAATGGGCGACATCGCCCCTCTCCCCTTCTCCCACGAGGATGAAACCGCATCTCCGGGATACTACCGGGTGAGGTTCAAGGAGAATGGAATCACCGTAGAGCTTACAGCTACAAGCCATGTCGGAATACACAGGTATTCCTTCCCCATCAAGGGAGAACCCCGGATCAGGATCGACATGAGGCATACCATAGGAGACTGCATTCCGGACAGCATATCATTCAACGCCGTTTCAGACAGGCTGGTCCAGGGAGGACGCCACATCTCCGGATGGGCCCCCGACCGCTATATGTTCTTCTCGGCCAGTTTCTCCGTTCCTTTCTCAGGATGCAAGGATGAAGGAGAAGACCGCTACCTGCTCACTTTCCCGGAAGGTACTGAAGAGGTAACCGTGAGCGTTGGCCTTTCCGAGGTGGATGCCGAGAGTGCCGAACGGAACAGGATTGCGGAAGTTGGAGACAAGGATTTCGACGCCGTGAGGGCTGAGACCAGGATGCTCTGGGCCAATAACCTGGGCAAGGTCAAGGTCGAAGGAGGATCGTCAGAGAGGATGACCATCTTCTACACAGCCCTGTACCACACCATGGTTTCCCCCAACCTCATGTCAGACCTGGACGGTCGTTACCGCAACCACAGTCAGGAGATCGCCTCCGCTCCTCAGGGACGGAGATTCTATTCGACCCTTTCGCTCTGGGACACGTTCCGCTCTTGGAATCCCCTGCAGACTTTGATCAATCCCGGCTTGGTCGAGGATATGGTATTCAGCCTGCTGGATATGTATGACTGCGACGGAGTACTCCCGAAATGGCCTTTAGGAACCAGCGATACGGGTTGCATGATCGGATACCACGCAATTCCCGTAATAGCCGACGCCTGGCTGCGCGGAATCCGCAGCTTCGACGGCGAGAGGGCCCTGCAGGCGATGGTCGAAACCTCCAACAAGAACGAGAATTCCCCCCTGTACAACCAATACGGCTACATTCCTTCCAACCGTATGGGAGAGTCCGTCTCCCAGACCCTGGAATTCGCTTATGACGACTGGTGCATAGCCCGCATGGCGGAGGATCTCGGACATAAGGACCTGGCTTCCGAATATGACGCCAGGGCACGCCGTTACCTCTGCCTCTTCGATTCCTCCACCGGATTCATGCGCCCGAGGAACGATGAAGGTAACTGGTCTTCTCCATTCAGCGGGATAGTCAGTACCCGGGACTTTACCGAAGGTGTCCCGTGGCAGTACCGCTTCTTCGCACCCCACGATATCAACGGCCTGGTGGCACAGTTGGGTGGCATAGACAGCGCCAATGCTGCACTGGATTCCCTGTTCACCTATGATGAACGTGACTCGAGGACAAGGATAGGCGACATGACCGGGCTTGTCGGCCAGTATGCCCACGGCAACGAGCCCAGCCACTCCACGGCGTACATGTACTACTGGACCGGGAAACCTTCAAGTTCCCAGGCAAGGGTACGCCAGATGCTGGACGAAATGTACGCCGCCACTCCCGAAGGCATATGCGGCAACGAAGACTGCGGCCAGATGTCTGCCTGGTACGTGCTGTCCGCACTCGGAATATATCCTGCCTGCCCCGGAACCGGAGAATTCCTGTTCGCGGCTCCTGTGTTCAAGAAGGCCGTCATCACCCTGGGCAACGGCAAAGAGCTTAAGATCACCGCGGACCATCCGGAATATCAATACATCTCCAACGTGACGTTCAACGGAGAACCTGTCGGACAGCATTTCATCGATTACGAAACCTTGATGAAGGGAGGCGAACTGAGCTTCTCCCTAAGTCCCACCCCGGACAACGGCCGTGACGGACTGCCGGCTCCATATTCACTTACTGCCGGTGACCAGGTCTCGGTTCCATACATCAAAGGCAATCCCTGTCTGTACGAAGGAACCTTCCCAGTCAACATCCTCAGCAGGACCGAAGGCGCAACCATCCACTATACCCTCGACGGCTCAGAGCCTGATGAAAACTCCCCTGTTTTCAGCGAGCCTTTCGGAATAGACAAGGACTGCATCATCTCGGCAAAGGCTTTCAAGGAGGGCCTGGATCCCAGTCCCCTGTTCAGGATACACGCCTATCCCGCGATTTACAGGAAACCCACAGTCATCGGAAATCCCCGCCCTGGATGCAATTATACCTACCATCTCGGCAATTTCACCTGCACTGCGGACGTCCTTGCCTCCAAGGTTGTCAGCAGGGGTGAGATGCCCACCCCGTCCATCAAGGGTGCACCCGATGAGGACCACTTCGGATACATATTCACAGGCTATCTTGACATCGCGTCCGACGGCATCTGGGAGTTTTTCGTTTCCAGTGACGACGGAGGCGTTCTGGAGATAGACGGAACCCGCGTGGTGGACAACGACGGCTCGCACAGCGCGTATTCCGCAACCGGTCGCATCCCTCTATTGAAGGGATACCACGCATTCCGGCTCCTGTATCTTGAAGACTATGAAGGGCAATCCCTTGCCTGGGGCTGGAAGAGCCCTTCCGACAAGAGATTCTCCCGTATACCCGATAACGCAATAATACATTGATGCTTATATGAAAAGGATCCTTTCCATCTCTTTGACGTTTCTGGTCACGCTTGCGGCTTACGCACAGCAACTGCCGATCATCTACCATTCCCACAACGACTACAACAGGACCGTACCTTTCTGGGAGGCATATTCCCAGCACTGCGCCTCCATCGAGGCCGACGTGTTCCTGCAGGACGGCGAGATCCTGGTAGCGCACAACAGGAAGGATGTCACGGCTGAACGCAGCCTCCGCAAAATGTATATCGAACCCATCGTAAAGACATTCCGTGAGAACGGAGGACGGATGTGGAAAGGCAGCGACGACCGGCTTCAGCTGGTAGTGGACCTCAAGACCGGGGAATCCCTGCCCGGCGTCATAGCCCTGGCCGAGGAATATCCGGACGTGTTCACGACTGAGAACGGAGTCAAGATCGTCATCACCGGAAACGAGCCCGCCCCCGAAGATTTCGGCAAATGGCCTTCCTGGCTTTGGTTCGACGGTGATTTCAAGGACGGGAAACTGAACTATACTCCCGAGCAGTTGAAGCGTATAGCCATGATCAGCACCGACTTCAGGAAGTTCGCCCGCAACTGGAACGGCAAGGGAAGGATGATCAATTCTGAACTGGAGGCCGTGACCAAGGCCATCGAAACGGCACATGAAGCAGGGAAACCGATCCGGTTCTGGGATGCTCCGGAAGGAACGACGGCTTATTTCACCCTTCACAAGCTGGGAGTGGATTTCTTCAACACGGACTACCCCGCCCAGTGCGCCCTGTTCTTCAGCAACTGGACCAACAAGAATTTCAGGATAGGCCGCCACGCCGTCCAGGCCGGAGTCACCGGTACCAAGAGACTGGACAAGGCGACCCGTGACTTCCAGGGTTTCCAGAACGAGAAGATGCAGCTCAGCAAGGGCATCGAGGTCTACTCCCCCACTTACAGGAACGACGCTTCCAACAAGAAGATCAAGAACGTTATCTTCCTGATCGGCGACGGAATGGGTCTCGGACAGATCCTGTCGGGAGCCTATGCCAACGGCAGGGACCTGTCTATGCTTAGGATGAAGATGATGGGACTCCAGTTCTACAATCCCAACGACGACTTCATCGGTGACTCCGCATCCGGAGGAAGCGCCCTTGCAACCGGAGAATTGTCCTGGACAAGACATATCGCCGCCAATGAGGACGGTTCAGTCGAATATCCCAACCTATGTGACTATTTCCACGCCCAGGGCAAGGCGACCGGTGTGGTGACCCTCGGCGACCTGGCCGACGCCACCCCGTCGGTGTTCTATGCCCACACCGCCGAGCGCGACAGCATTGAAAAGGTTACCCGCTACCTTGCCACGAACAAGAGCCTGGACCTTCTCGCCGGCAGCGGAACCGACTATTTCGAGGATCCCCGGGAAGACGGTTTCGACCTTCTCAAGGCTGTCAAGGCCAACGGATTCAACTACACCCACGACGCCCTCAGCACCAATTCCATACCGGGCAGGGTGATCTGCGCCGACCAGCGGATGCGCGAGTATGCGCGCGAGGAAACCCTCGGCTTCCTGGCCGACATCACCCGAGAATCAATCGCAAAGATGCAGTCCATGTCCAGGAAGGGCTTCTTCCTGATGGTCGAGGGAGCCAAGATCGACTATGCCGGACATTCCGACTGCCTGCCCGCCTCCATCATCGAGACCCTCAGCTTCGACCTTGCAGTCGCAGAGGCCCTTAAGTTCGCCGACAGCAACGGTGAGACACTCGTGGTCGTGACTGCCGACCATGAAACCGGTGGACTGACCATACTTGACGGAGACCTTGCCACCGGCCATGTGCTGGCAGTCTACAATTCGGACGACCACACTCCGTCCGCCCTCCCCGTATTTGCTTACGGACCCGGTTCACAGCATTTCACCGGAACCTACATGAACATTGAAATCCCCCGTACAATCAAAAGGCTCGTAAAGAAATGAAACGCATCCTCCTGGCAGCGCTTCTCATATCCGGCGCACTTCCCCTCGTCGCCCAGGACCTGAAGTCCGGGCCGTTCGACCTTCCGTACAAAAATACCTACGTGAAGAATATCTTCGTGTCGGAGAATTCTTTCCGGACGATGAAACCCGAGACCATCGCTCCAAAATCCTTCAAGGAAGCCCAGAGGATCCTGCCTTCACCTATCTGGGAAGGCCATGAAAAGGAGATCGAGATGTACTGGCACGCCTGGAAGATCGCCGTCGGGAACATCCGCCAGCCCCAGGAAGGTTCGGGTTTCGTATCCCCTTACCTCGATGTGGCATACAACGGCAACATATTCATGTGGGACGATTCCTTCATGATGATGTTCGCCCGCTATGGCTACCGGTTCTTCCCGTTCCAGAGGACGTTGGACAATTTCTACGCGAAGCAGCACCAGGACGGCTTCATCTGCCGGGAGATCCGCGCCGACGGCTCGGACTGCTTCGAGCGTTATGACCCCACCTCTACCGGACCCAACCTTCTGCCTTGGGCTGAATTGCTGTATTACAAGCAGTTCGGAGATATCGACAGGCTTCACAAGGTCTTCCCTGCCCTGGTGGCCTACGCCCAGTGGTGGAAACTCAACCGCACCTGGAAGGACGGAACCTACTGGTCCAGCGGATGGGGCACCGGAATGGACAACATGCCCCGCGTACCGGAAGGATACAACCAGATTTTCTCCAACGGTCATATGACCTGGCTGGACACAAACCTTCAGCAGTACCTTGTGAATGACTGCCTGATGCAGATCGGTTTCTACATCGAACGCTGGCAGGAGATCGAGGAGATGGAGGACGAGATGAAATACCTCAAGGCCTGGATCAACGACAATATGTGGGACGAGGAGAGCGGTTTCCTGTATGACGTCTGGGGAGACGGCAGCCGCAACTCCACGAAGGGTATCTCGGCTTTCTGGGCTCTCAAGACGGACATACTCGAGAAGGATCGCCTGGACAGGATAGTGGCCCATCTCGGCAACGACGCTGAATTCGCCAGGACCCACCGCGTACCTTCCCTATCCGCCGACCATCCCAAGTACAATCCCAAGGGACGCTACTGGCAGGGTGGAATATGGCCGGGCGCCAACTATATGGTGATCAGCGGTCTCTGGGAAAGGGGCTATCGCAAGGAAGCCATGGAGATCGCCAACAACCACTTCGGCAACGTGTTCAAGGTCTGGCAGGACACCGGCACTTTCTGGGAGTATTACGCTCCCGAGGAGGTTGCTCCCGGTTTCATGGCGCGTAAGGATTTCGTAGGCTGGACAGGCCTTCCGCCGATCGCCGTGTTCATCGAATATATCCTCGGAATCAAGTCGGACTTCAGCGAAAACAAGGTTGAATGGGACATCCACAACACCGAGGCTCACGGAATCGAGCGTTATCCTTTCGGCCCCGAGGGTGTAGTGACACTCAAGGCTGCCGGACGCAAGTCCGCTTCCGACAAGCCTGCGATCATCGTCACCACCAACGTTCCCTTCGACCTGACCGTGACCTGGGGAGACGGACAGACTGCTACAGTCCACGTGGAAAAGAGCGGGAAAGTCAACTTTTGAGATAATTAATAATTACCACTTATATGAGAATAGCTATTGATTTGGGCGGTACCAATGTCCGCGTGGCCTCCGTCCTGCCGGACGGTCAGTTCGGAAGGATCCTTTCCGAGCCGTGCCTCGCCACAGGAAGTGAAACGGAGGTTCTGGAGCAGCTCTACCGCCTGATTGACGACCTTTTCTGCCCCGAAGTCGACGGGATAGGGATAGGCGTCCCTTCCGTCGTGGATACTGAAAAGGGTATTGTCTACAATGTCGTCGGCATCCCTTCCTGGCAGGAAGTCCACCTCAAGGACCTTCTTGAGGCGAGGTATCACGTCCCTGCCGCTGTGGACAACGACTGCAACTGTTTCGCCCTCGGTGTAACCAGGTTCGGGAAAGACGGTCCCCACAAGGAAGCGTTCTGCGTCACCCTCGGGACCGGAGTAGGTGGCTCGCTGGTAGTGGACGGCCGGCTTTATCACGGCCGGAATGCCGGAGCTGGAGAGATAGGCAGCATCCCTTACCTTGACAGGGATTACGAGTATTATTGCAGCAGCCGCTTCTTCGTCGGAAAGGGTACAACCGGCAAGGATACCGCCATAGCTGCTGCCGCAGGCGACCCCTCCGCCCTGGCTATCATGAAAGAGTTCGGAGGCCACATCGGCAAACTGATCCAGATGATCATGTTCGCCTACGATCCCGCCGTCATAATACTTGGAGGAAGCATCTCGAAGGCGTTCTCCCTTTACTGCGAACCCATGTGGAAGGTAATCCGCGAATTCCCCTATCCCAAGAGCGTCGAGAACCTAGACCTCTATTCCACGGATCTCGACAATCCCGGAATCCTGGGTGCCGCCCTTCTCTGCGGTCCTTTGAAATAATCAATATTCAGAAATATGAGAAGACTTTTACTATTGGCATTGATACCGCTCATGGCCTTTTCCTGCAATAGCGGCAAGAAGGCAGGGAGCCTGCCCGTGATGTCTTTCAACGTCCGTTACGGTACCGCAAAGGACGGAGACAATGTCTGGGAGAACCGTCGTGACGCGGCCTGCGCCATGATCCTGGACCAGAGACCCGCCGTTTTCGGAGTACAGGAAGCCCTGGATTTCCAGCTCGACTATTTCGTGGAGCATTGCCCGGGCTACAGATGTGTGGGTGTAGGCCGTGAAGACGGCGTCCACGAAGGCGAGCATATGTCCGTGTTCTATGACACGGAACGCATCGAGCTGAAGGAATGGGGAACCTACTGGCTCTCCGAAACCCCTTTCCAGCCTTCTCTGGGATGGGATGCGGCCTGCCGCCGTACCGCCACCTGGACCTTGCTTCATGACAAGGCAACAGACCGCAATTTCTATTTCGTCAACACCCATCTCGACCATGTAGGCAAGGAAGCCCGCCGCAACGGACTTCTGCTTCTGGTCGAACGAATAGGTGCAATGAATCCGGAAGGATATCCGATGATACTCACGGGCGACATGAACGTCTATCCCGACGATCCTTGCCTGAATGCACTGCGTGAGCTCATGTCCGATGCCCGCCAGACAGCAACCGAGACCGACAACGAAGTCACGTGGCACGACTGGGGTAAAATCACCCACGACCAGCCTATAGACTACGTGTTCTATTCCGGCTTCGAGGGCTGCGACAAGTTCGAGGTCATCCGCCAGGCTTATCCGGGAGCACCTTTCGTCTCCGACCATTATCCCGTGAAGGCGACCCTCCGTTATGAAGTTACCCCGGCCCCTGCAGTTGGTGAGCTTGTCGAACCAGCCGATGCCCCCAAGTATGTCGTCGACGTCGAGGCGCACCGCGGAGGTATGGGCCTGTACCCGGAGGAAACCCTTCCGGCAATGCTCAATTCCGTGAAACTGGGCGTCAACACCCTGGAAATGGACCTTTGTGTCACCAAGGACAAAAAAGTCGTTCTCTCTCACGATAAGTATTTCCATCCCCGTTACTCGACCCGTCCGGACGGTACTCCTGTCGTGGATGGCGACCCCAGGACATATCTTTACCATTTGCCCTACAGCGAGGTGGCGAAATGGGATGTAGGTATGAAATTCAATCCTGGTTGGCCGGAGAAGCACTGCATGCCGGTCTGCAAACCCATCGCTTCCGAAGTGATTTCTGCCGTGGAGGCCTGGACTAAGGAGAACGGCCACTATCCAATGCATTACGATATCGAAATCAAGAGCGACCCTGATTTCGACGGAGGTGTAGAAGGTGTGGATTGGCCTGAATATCATGAATATACAGACCTTTGCATGGCCATGATGGATTCACTCGGCCTGGGCGACAGGCTGATGATCCAGTGCTTCGACGAGAGGGCCCTGAATTATATCAACGAGAAGTATCCTGGTCATACCCTGGCATTTCTCGTAGAGGGTTGGGAAACCGATTTCGACCAGTATATGAGCCTCCTGAACTTCACTCCCCAGTGGCTCAGCGCCCCGCACGAGAACGTGGACAAGGCCCTTGTCGACAAGGCTCACGCGAAGGGGATGAAGGTCAACACCTGGACGGTCGACGATCCTGACGAGATGCGCCGCCTCATCGACGCCGGTGTCGATGCAATCATCTCCAACTATCCCGACCGGCTTCTCAAGGTCGTCAAGGAGTATTAATCACCTTGATAAGGAACAAATACTTCCATCTTTCCGGGGCCACGATTGCCCCAAGCGAAATATGGTATGAAAGCCAGGACCCCTGCTTCAGGGGTCTTTGCTTTTATCAGCATCAATTCATGCCCCCACCAAGTGGCTTTCGGAAGTTTCTCCAGGCTGAATTCCATACCTTTTGACAAGCACAGAGTGTCAAATCCGGAAGGATTATCCTGCTCTTCCATGCAATAGATTATCGGACCACGTTGGACTGCCCGTTTGCCTTTCTCTTCATTCCCAAGGAGAGAATCTACAGTATCCACGGGCATGTCAAGGATGAGTTCGATGCTGTCACCATCCTGCCACTTCCGATTAAGGATCGCATATCCTGCATCCATAACTACGCTTTCGTATACCTTGCCATTTATGCTGATGGTGTAGTCCCCGCACCAGGACGGGATACGGAGACGGACCTCCGCTTTGACAGGTCTAGAAAGTTCCAGGGTAAGAGCCACATAGCCATCAAAAGGATAGGCGGTTGTCTGATGGACAGACATTTCTTTCCCATTCACTTTGACATTAGCCTTTCCTCCCATATACAG
>JAEEGJ010016580.1_pt1 | contig 16862 bp, 15 predicted proteins | sample 8958761 | NCBI WGS metagenome assembly JAEEGJ01 (sample SAMN16246546, study PRJNA631951) | gut metagenome | biome: gut microbiome; feature: rumen; material: RS-attached | host: Bos | place: Iran: Karaj | collected 2018-10 | reverse complement strand
CAGCCTCCTCGAAGTCATAACGCTTGAAGGCCTCTGCAATCTCGGGATAACCCTCACGATCGGCCTGACGGCTCATGGCCAGATACATACCAACCTCGCCGCACTCACCGTTGAAGTGGTTACGCAGGTCGTCAATCATCTCTTGGCTGACACCCTCGGGCTTACCGTCGCCAATCTTGTGAACGGTAGCATAGGTCGTTTCACCATCGTCCTTCAGTTCAGAGAACTTAGAAGCAGGAGCCTTACAGATGGGGCACTTCTCGGGAGCAGCATCGCCTTCATAGATATATCCACAAACGGCGCAAATGAACTTTTTCTTCATAAATTGTTATTTGTTTAGTTATTAATAAAGTGAATTCAAATAATCTCGTTTGCAAATATACGATAAAATCCCGAACAAACCAAACATTTTGTCCTACTAATTTTACAATTTATACAACGTCTAAACTTTTAGTCGCATGAGAGATGCTCGCTTGCTATTACATTATATATATCTTTATATCGTTAGTTGTATCTTCTATTTTAGCACTAAGAAATACCAAAATGATTAAATGATTAACTGATTAACTTCGGGAATTGAGTAAGAAATTGGCCATAAGTAAGATATTTTCATTTAGCTGGTTTTGATGCTCTTCAGCGCGTTCAGAGTCTGGTTGAAGGGGACGTCAAGGGTGATTGAAGAGGACTACAAGAACCCCCTCGCTGTACGTCATAAGATTGTTGGACGACAAACTGAGCGTGTAATTTATTTTCAAGTATCACCCAATGAAACATAGATCGCGGACATCTCTAATGCAGGGTTGTTGTAACAACCAAGGCGGTGGTAACAACTATGTCAGCCTTGTTTCGCGACAAAGTATTGGGCACTATGCACGCTTTGTCGCGTATGGACTGTCCTGTCGCAACAAGTCAGAGAAAATATGGCGCAATTTCTTGGAATGAGGCAGGAATCACCGTAACTTTGCATCAACTTCATACTACGGTAATTGCTTCATATAATGTGTTTGTTTTTTTCGTATGGTTAGGTTTTTAGGTTAATGATTGGTATAGGGCTCGCAGAGATGCGAGCCCTATATTGCGTTACATATCCTTGTGGGTATCTCTCATCTTGCAGGGAATCCAGAAGCAGGTGACGGTCTTCTTGTCGTATTCCGTATCTACGTAGAATTCACCTCCAAGCATATCGACAATGGCCTTGCAGACGGATAGTCCGAATGCGGAAGAGTCGTTGGCATTCATTAGCGCGTCTTCCTTCTGAAGGTATGAGTAGATGTCGGCACCGAGTATGTCGGCCTGTCCCTGACCTGCATAGGTGATAGTAACCTTGAGACCCTTGCGCTCTTCGGCATATTTGATGACGATGTCGTTGCCTGTGATGTGGTGGGCGGCATTGGTCAGCAGGTGCATCATAAGCTGGTGCATGAGATTGGTGTCGAGTATACCCTTGCAATGGGGGGAGAGATCTGTGGTGACACGGACGATCACATCGGGTTTCGTGATGTTCATCGTCTCACGGCGATAGGATGCCATCAACTCGGAGAGGTTTACCTCGGTGAAGGTGAACGACGGGGTGATTCCCTGCAATTTTGTCATGTCATAGAGCTGCGAGATGAATTCGAGCAGCTGCTGAGTGCTGGATGACATATTAGTGACGAGTTCCCTGACTTGTGCAGGCTGCATCTCCTCGTCTTTCTCTTCGAGAATCATGTCGCAGTAGCCTGAGATGGCTTTGATAGGTGCTCGGAGGGTGTGGCTGACATTCTCAATGAACATGGATTTGATTCGTTCACTCTTCTGGGCACGCTTTACTTCTTTCTTCAGTAGATGTTTGTAGTGAAGTTGAATGAAATAGAGTGATACACCAAATACAATCAGCAATAGTACAGCAAAAATGATAAATGTATTCATTTCATATAATATTTATGGCAAAATAGATTATTTGGCTGCAAAGATACTGAAAAATATTTAAATAGTGACTCTTTTTCAATAAAAATTTCAAAAACACACCCTCCAAGACGCTATTCCAGCGGAATCTCTGGGTGCTGCACAGCCAAGGGCAGGTCTTTCTGAGAGAGGTAGAACATATAGAGGATGACGTCTTTGTTGCCTCGGTTCTCTCCGTGATGGATGGTGTTGACCATCTCCACGACAGCCTCGCCCTCATGGACGACTTTCTCTTTTCCATCTTGTCCGATGATAGTCAGCTCGCCCTGCACAAGGATGCCGTAGTTCATCACGGGATGATGATGCCAGCCCAGCTTTTTGCCTGCGGGGAACACATACTTGACAGCCACCAGTTCGGGGCGTCCCTTCAGATAGTCGGGCAGCTCTACGCCGTCCCAGCTCTGACTGGTGCGAATCAGTTCTGTGGACTGCACTGAGGCTGTGGGATTATCCTTTGCAGTAGCTTGTTTGCAACCTGTCATGACTGTTGTTGTGCCGCAGATGGTAAGGATGGCGGCAACCACCCATAATCTTGTTTTCTTCATTTTCTTGTAGTTTTTTTATTTATTTGATATATTGCATGATAAGATCGACAACCTCGTCTTCGGTCTTGTCATCGACAGAAATCACGAGATTATAGTTGCGGGTGTCATAGCGTGAGGTCTTGGTATATCCCTTCACGTAGTTCTCACGCATCTCGTCGACCTTCTTGATGGTCTTGAGGGCATCTTCCTCGCTCAGGTTCTGCTTGCGCATCAGGCGCTTCACGCGGTAGTCCATCGAGGCCTGGATGAGGATGCTCATGTGGTTGGGGTGATTACGGAACACGTAGAAGCCTGCACGACCAGCCACGACGCACGACTCTTCCTCGGCGATGCCTGTGAGGATCTCCTCCTCGGTCTCAAACATCCTGAAAGAGGTGGGCACATCGTTGTAGTCGACCATCGTAGCCTGATAGTAAGGCATGCTGTACGACTCGTCTCTCCACAGGGCGCGTTTCAGTTCGGCCCACCAAGAGTGGTTCTGTCCCTTCAGGCGTTCGATCTCGTCGATGGAGAGTCTGAACTTCTTCTGAAGAGCCTTGATGACAGCCTTGTCGTAGAAGGTCACGCCCAGGCGTTCAGACAACTTGCGGCCGATAGTGCGACCGCCACTTCCTAACTCACGGTTGATCGTGATGACAAATTTCTCGTTCTTGTTCATGATATACTTGAATTATTATTTCCAAACGGCTCCCTGACGGAGGACGAACTTCACTTTTGACTTCTTGGGCAACTGGGGCCTCTCCCACTCGCCACCCAGTATCTGGATGGTAACGGGCTTCGACGTGTCGACGGCTGTCAGCGCAGACTGCAGGTCGAGATAGTCGCCACGTCCTTGTGTATCGACGGTGACATCGGCCTCGCAGCGATAGGGCTTCAGCACGGGAATCTCCTCACAGAGGGCATCGGCCAACAACCTGGCTACGACGTGTGCGCCATATATATTATAATGTGTATTGTCCTGACGGCCTGCGGGGACACTGGGCTCTTGGCCTGGCAAGAACCACATGTGGAGCTTCTTGGAAGCCTCTGTGCCGAGACTCTGCTCGAGATCGTGGGTGATCTGGTTGGCATCGATGAAATGGACATTCATGCGACGGGCCACATCACGGGGTGCCACTCGGTAGAGTCCGTGGGTGTCGATGAGGGAATCGCCCTCTACCATCTTCACACCGTCCTTGAAGGTTGTGGTGCGCAGCTTCTCATCATCATCGTTCTCTGGCACATTCACAAAGAAATTGCGACGCACGACGCAGTTCATCAGCACGGGAATGCCGCCATGTTCACGTGTTTCGCGCACATACTTGGCCAGATTGTAGTCGAAGGTGGAACCTGGGTCGCTATGACGGTCGGCCCCTGCCTTCTCATCGTTATGGCCAAACTGGATGATGACATAGTCGCCTGGCTTGATGCGTTCCAACACCTTGTCCCAACGGCCTTCGCGGATGAACGAGAGCGAGGAGCGCCCATTGACGGCGTGGTTATCCACAAGGATGTTGTCGTCGAAATAACACTGAAGGGCCATACCCCAGCCTCGCTCCTGCTTGCCGCCAGAGATATCCTTATTGGCAGCCGTAGAGTCACCAATGATAAAGATGGTTGTGGTCTTATCGGGTACGGCAGCCGTCAGCATCAGCAGGGCTGCAAAGGCAAGGATGAGGCTCTTCTTCATGATCTTATTATGTTTATAATTTCTTCTATATCAAGCAATTGCTGTTCTCCACTTAACATATTCTTCAATGTCAGCTTGCCTGCGGCCATCTCGTTCTCGCCAGCGAGGGCAACGAAGGGTATCTGCTTGGCATTGGCATACGACATTTGCTTCTTCATCTTTGATGAATCGGGGAAAATCTCCGTGCGGATACCAGCCTCACGTGCCTTCGCCACTGCGGGCAGACAGTAGGCTGTCTCACGATCGCCGAAGTTGATGAAGAGCAGCTGGGTGCCGTTGGTGGCATCCTTGGGATAGCAGTCGAGGGTATTGAGCACGTCGTAGATACGATCGACGCCGAAAGAGATGCCTACGCCAGAGATGCCAGGCATGCCGAAGATGCCCGTCAGGTTGTCGTAGCGTCCACCACCCGTGATGGAGCCTATCTGTACGTCGAGGGCCTTCACCTCGAAGATGGCGCCTGTGTAGTAGTTCAGGCCGCGTGCCAAGGTGAGGTCGAGCTGTATCTCGTTCTTCAGGCCGACAGTCTTGAGGGTGTCGAGGATGAAACGTGTCTCCTCCACGCCTTTGAGACCAGTCTCGCTGGCAGCCAGCACCTGGGCGATGGTGTCGAGTTTGGCATCATTGGTGCCCTCGAGTGAGATGATGGGCTGCAATTTCTCGATCTGCTCCTCGGAGAGACCGTCTTCGCGCAACTCCTGATTGACGTTATCGATGCCGATTTTATCGAGTTTATCGATAGCCACCGTGATATCCACGATCTTCTCGGCAGCCCCGATGACTTCGGCGATACCTGAGAGGATCTTGCGGTTATTGATCTTGATCTGCACACGCACACCAAAACGGCTGAACACGGTATCGACAATCTGCATGAGCTCCACCTCGTTGAGCAGAGAGTAGGAACCAACGATGTCGCCATCAAACTGCCAGAACTCACGATAACGGCCTTTCTGCGGACGGTCTGCACGCCATACGGGTTGCATCTGGTAGCGCTTGAAGGGTAACTGCAGTTCGTCACGATGCATCACCACATAGCGGGCAAAAGGTACGGTGAGGTCATAGCGGAGGCCCTTCTCACAGAGTTTTGCTGCGAGATGGAGGGCATTTCGCTCCTGCAGCTCCTCGTCGGAGACTTTACTGAGGAAGTCGCCAGAGTTGAGTACCTTGAAGAGCAGCTTGTCGCCCTCCTCGCCGTACTTACCCATCAGTGTGCCGAGCGTTTCCATAGCAGGTGTTTCTATCTGCTGGAAGCCATAAAGCTGATATACCTGCTTGATGGTATCAAAGATATAGTTGCGACGGGCCATCTCTGAGGGACCGAAGTCGCGCGTTCCTTTGGGAATACTGGGTTTCTGTGCCATTATTTCTTTCTTACGATAGTCTGGTCACGATCCGGACCAATGCTGATAATTGTTATAGGAGTCTCAAGCTGAGCCTCGAGGAATGCGATATAATCGCTGAATTCCTTCGGGAACTGATCCTCGCTGGTGAACTTCGTCATGTCGGTCTTCCAACCTGGCAGTTCCTGATAGACAGGCTCGATGCCCTCCTCGATGTTGTATGGGAAATAGTCGATTTCAACGCCATTCTGCTTGTAAGCCACACAGGCCTTGATGGTATCGAAGCCGTCGAGCACATCGCTCTTCATCATGATGAGCTGGGTGACGCCATTCACCATAATCGAGTACTTCAGGGCTACGAGGTCGATCCAGCCACAACGGCGCTCACGGCCTGTGACAGCACCATACTCATGGCCGAGGTCGCGGATTTTCTTACCCGTTTCATCGAAGAGTTCTGTGGGGAATGGACCAGCACCAACACGGGTGCAGTAGGCCTTCATGATGCCATAGACGTCGCCAATCTTGTTGGGACCAATGCCAAGACCTGTGCAGGCACCTGCGCAGATTGTGTTAGAAGAGGTGACAAACGGATAGGAACCGAAGTCAACGTCGAGCATCGTACCCTGAGCGCCCTCGCAGAGCACGCTCTTGCCGCTCTTGAGGATTTGGTTGATCTCATGCTCAGAATCGACAATCGGGAACTGACGCAGGTATTCGACACCCTCCAGCCATTTCTTTTCGACCTCCGTGATGTCGTATTCGAAGTTGAGCGACTTCAGGATGGCCTCGTGGCGAGCCTTTGCCTTGGCGTACTTCTCTTCGAAATGATCGAGGATATCACCCACACGCAGACCGTTACGGCTGACCTTATCTGTGTAGGTAGGACCGATGCCCTTGCCAGTAGTACCCACCTTGTCCTTGCCCTTCTGTGCCTCATAGGCAGCGTCGAGCACACGGTGAGTCGGCATGATGAGATGTGCCTTCTTGGAGATGTGCAGACGGGCATGCAGGTCGTGGCCACTGGCCTCAAGTGCCTTGGCTTCGTCCATGAAGAGGTCTGGAGCAAGCACCACACCATTTCCAATAATGTTCACCTTGCCACCTTGGAAGATGCCGGAGGGGATGGAACGCAGCACATACTTCTGGCCTTCAAATTCCAGCGTGTGACCGGCATTCGGTCCTCCCTGGAAACGGGCAACCACATCGTACTTCGGGGTCAGCACATCGACCACCTTACCTTTTCCTTCGTCGCCCCACTGCAAGCCCAGCAGGACATCAACTTTTCCTTTGTTCATAATGCTTTGTTTATACAGTTTTTTTATTCTTTGTTCTGTTCTGATTGTCTGCCTTTCCCTGACTCTTCGCCTTTTCCTGAGCCTTCTGCTGTTCCAGCTTTTTGCGACGTTCCATGTTCTTACGCTTCGTGATTCTCGTCTGACAGGAGCTGCAAACGCCATAGATGTAAAGCGTGAAACCGTCCTTGCGGAAGCGCTTCAGACGCATGTTATTGACAGCCATCTGAATCTCGGGTGACTCTACTTCCGTCACTTTGCCACAAATCGTACATATCTGGTGACAATGGCTGTCATTGTGGTAGCAGGCCTCATACTTCGTGGTGCCTTGAAACCTGTGGCGCGTCACAAGTCTCAGTTCCAGAAAGAGGTTCAACGTATTATATAAGGTGGCTCTGCTGACAGGGAATTTGAGCTCATTCTGCAGTTTGTCGTTCAGCTCCTCAAGGGTGAAATGACCTTCAGTGCTGTAGATGGCTTTCAGGATGGTATAGCGCTCTGGTGTCTTGCGATGATTGTTCATCTCAAGAAAGTTGTCAAGAATGCGCTTTACACTTCTAAAAACACTGTCTTTCATTCCTTTTTCTTAGAAAACCGCACAAAGGTACGAATTTTCAAGGAGACAAAAGAGAGTTAATTTATAAAAAATCTAAATTAGCCTGTTTTAATGCGCTTTTGGCAATCCGTTCATAGACAAGGCCCAGTTCTGAGAATCGCATCATACAGGCCATAGCGGCTTTCCTGACGGGAATGGAACCCTCTTGCAAAGCGACAATGGCCTGATCAATGAATTCATTGATACCACGTTCGTTGGGCTCTTGCTTATTCATAAACAGACGACTGAGTATATGGAAGCCACAAAGTTGGTAGAGTTCCTTGTCGGAAGCCATCCATGTATAGGCCTTCTCGGGGGCATAAGGCAGATACTGGAAGAGGTTGAAGGCTGCCTGTTCGGCAATTTCCTGTGTGGGCATCTGTTCCATCCAGATGTCAATCACCTCTGGCAGCACGACATCAGCAGGCATCACCATCGTGGCGAGGATCTTGCACTCACGCACATTCTCTTTCCACAGTGCGATGGCGAGGTCGTAGTTTTTGCCGATTTCATCGGCTTTCTCACGAAGGCGCGGCAGGGTAGCTCCCCAGTTCAGCTTGTAATCGACGCCCTTATTTCGCATGGACTGAGCAACCGCCCCGTCCATCATCTGACGGAACGATTGCTTGATCTCTTTCACTTGTGCCTGTATGTCCATATACACCTTATTTATATGAGACTGGCATATTCCGTGCTATAGCGGAGCATCTGATGGACATAGCTCTCGCTGTAGTTTATCTGGATGTCACAAATACGACCCTCCTGGTCCCTAACAGGTAACAGCATCGGATTGATGAAACCTTTATAAGGCGCAAGGTTGAGTTGGTTATAACGGGCCAGCACCTCTTCGTGGAGCACGGGATCGACCTTGACGGCATACTGCTCCACCAACTGACGGGCTGCAGCAAAGTCGCCCTCACTCTTGATGCGTTGCACCTCAGCCAATAAAGTGGCTATCAGCTGGCGCAGGGCTTCATAATCCGTGATTTTAACGTAGGTGTTACCATCGCGCTTCACCAGTCTGACGACATCGCCCTGGGCCATACACCAACGGGCTATCAGGGCGCGATTACGCATATGGGCTTCTTCTATCTGATGGCCTGGAGCAATCCTTATCAATTGTGTCATCAGTCCATTCATCATATAAGAATAATACTGTGACTTATAGGCCTCACCATCAGGCACGAGCCCTAGTTCCACCAGTTTCGGATCTGCCATATAATAGAGTCCGAAGAGATCGGCTCTCGCCTCTTCTATCGTGTTGCCATAGGCCTTCAACGCATCGGGATCGACACCTGGCAGGAGGCGCCCGCTACCATGTCCGAGACACTCATGAAGGTCGGTATGCAGATCATCGCAAATATCTCCGTATTGATTGATGAGACAGAGGGTCTGCTTATCTATCACGAATGCCTCCTTGAAGCCATTGCCGTGAGCTGCCTTGTTATAGGCATCGGTGATATTGCTGATCGTGATGCTCTTTGAGCCATATTCAGCCCTGATCCAGTCTGCATTGGGTAGATTGATACCTATGGCCGTTGAGGGATACTCGTCGCCTCCAAGCATGGCAGCACAGATGACATTGGCAGAAACGCCCTTGACAACGGGTTTGCGGAAACGAGGATCTACAGGGGAATGGTCTTCAAACCATTGGGCATTGTCACTGATGGTACGAGTGCGCTTCGTAGCTTCCGCGTCGATATACTCCACCAGTCCTTCCCAAGAACCCTTTAGTCCGAGCGGATCGCCATAGACCTCAATGAAGCCATTGATGAAGTCGATACTCGAATCGTGCTCTTTCAGCCATTCAATGCAATATTTATTGAAATCTTTCAGATCGCCTGATTTGTAATATGTTATAAGTAGTCTTATAACCTTTTTCTGCTGCTCGTTCTCAGCAACATCCATTGCCTTTTCCAGCCAATAGATAATGTGCCGGATGGCATTGGCATATTTGCCATCGGCAGACCAGACCTGCTCTTTCAGTTCTCCATCCTCCTTGACGAGCGTCGAATTCAGACCATACGAAGCAGGCTCAGGATTATGGGCATTGGCCTGTTTCATGGCCTCGTAAAAACGCTCTGCCTCGGCTTGTGAGACGCCATCATAAAAATGGCAGGCAGACGTCAGCAGCAAGTCTTCACCGTCGGCCTTATTCACACGTTTAGGCAGGACGGTTTCGTCAAAGATAACGGGAAAGAGTTCTTCGCAGAGCTGTGATACGGTCTCACCCTCCTTGAGTGGCAGTTTTCTAGCGTCCACCTGTAGAAGTTGCTCTCGCAGCCATTCTTGCGAGAAACCAGGTTTAAACTTCTCACATCCATAATGATGATAGATGCCGCTGGAAAACCATACACGTTTCAGATAAGTCTCGAGAGCCTTGAATTCTTCTGTATCGTGAGGAACCGTCAGTTCACAATAAATAATCTCCAGTACCTTTCTGATACGGAGATTGTATTTCCCAAACTGATCAAACGTGATATCTCTCCCCCACAAAGTGGCTTCAGACAAATAATAAACCAACTCTTTCTGCTGTAGTGTCAGTTTCTCGAAGCCATTCAATCTGTATCTGAGCAACTGCAAATCTGCAAATCGCTCATCTTGGTAGTGAAAATCCACGGAATGAGGCCCTCCTTATGATGATTTCTTTCTGCCTCGTTTGGCCAACATAGCAGGATGCTGTTTGAGATGCTGCAAGCGATACTCACGCGGCGTGATGCCTACGATGCGATAGAATGACGCGTAGAAAGACTGGCGATTGGCAAATCCCACCATGTCACTCACTTCTTCCATACGGAGATCCTGATAGCGCTTGTCGACAAGGATGGACATAGCCTCGTCGATACGGTACTTGTTAACAAAAGAAGTGTAATTCATGTGAAAACGAACATTGACAACAGCTGAGATGTAGCGCGTGTTAGTTCCGAGGTCATCAGCAAGTCTTTTTGCGGAATAGTCCTTATCCCTGTACTTCTTCTGCATGACGATGATATTGAGGATCTTCTCCTGCATCTCGTCCATCATGTGAGGGCTTACGAGACTTCTGTAAGCGGCTTCTTTCTCTTTCTTTTCAGAAATGTTATACTTTCCCATCTTTAAGCGAATTAGTTGATTAATGCGCAAATATACAAATATTTCTTTAAAATTGCAACATTTTTTGAGTTTTTTTCAAAAAAATGCACTATCTTTGTGAAAAATTTCATTTTAATGGACATTCAAATCGTCTTAAAACAATATTTTGGCTATGATTCTTTCCGTCCAAATCAGGAAGAAATCATCAGACACATCATGGGCGGAAAGGACGCCTTGGTGCTGATGCCGACAGGTGGTGGGAAAAGCATTTGTTATCAGATTCCTGCCCTCGCGATGCCAGGGACTACCGTTGTGGTATCGCCCTTGATCAGTCTGATGAAGGATCAGGTGGAAACGCTTCGTGCTAACGGTATCGAGGCCGAAGCTCTCAATAGTGGAAATGACCCGTCTGTCGACATTCTTATACGTCGGAAGTGCGTAGAAGGCAGCATCAAACTCTTGTATGTCTCTCCAGAAAAACTGCTGGCAGAACTGGATTACTTGTTCTGTCATATCAACATCTCACTGTTTGCCATTGACGAGGCTCACTGTATTAGCCAGTGGGGGCATGACTTCAGACCAGAATATACCCAATTGGGTATTTTAAGGGATAAATTTCCCAACACACCGATGATGGCACTGACGGCTACTGCCGATAAAATCACACGACATGATATTATAGAACAACTGAAACTGCGTGATGCCCGTGAGTTTATCTCAAGTTTCGATCGTCCCAACCTCAGTCTGTCGGTAAAACGAGGGTTCAAAGCTGCTGAGAAAATGCACTTTATTCAGAACTTCATCAAGGCCCGTCCGCTGGAGGCAGGCATCATCTACTGCCTGAGTCGTAAGACAACGGAAAAGTTGGCATCTGACTTACGAGCTAAAGGCGTTAATGCTGCTGCATATCATGCTGGTTTATCGTCAGTTGAGCGAAGTTCTACGCAGGAAGACTTTAAGAATGACAAACTACTCGTCGTATGTGCTACTATTGCTTTTGGAATGGGTATCGACAAGAGTAATGTGAGGTGGGTCATCCACTATAATATGCCCAAGAGCATTGAAAGCTTCTATCAGGAGATAGGACGAGCCGGCAGAGATGGTGCCCCTGCAGACACTATCCTCTTCTATTCGTTGGCAGATATTGTTCAGTTGACTGAGTTTGCACGCCAAAGCGGACAACAAGACATCAACATGGACAAGCTGCGGCGTATGCAGGAATATGCCGAGTCGGGGGTCTGCAGGCGCAGGATACTGCTCAACTATTTCAGTGAGCAGACCGCCCATGACTGTGGTAACTGCGACATCTGCGAGAATCCACCCCGGCATTTCGATGGTACACGCTATGTGCAGATGGCCCTAAGTGCTATCAAACGTACCGATGAAACCATCAGAATTGCTACCGTCATTGAGATTCTGAAAGGCATGCGTTCGCCCGGTGTCGTGCGCCATCATTACGATGAAATCAAGACTTTTGGTGTCGGCAAGGAAATCAGCACCAACGATTGGCAGGACTATCTGCTTCAGATGTTGCAGATGGGTTATATCGAGATAGCCTACAATGATGGCCATAAGGTAAAGGTGACAACACTCGGCGAAGATGTGCTCTACGGGCGCCGAGAGGCCACACTATGTGTCATCGACCACAGTGCAAAAGAGACTCCGAAACGCAAACCGAGGCTGCGATTGGAAATTCCGACGATTACCATTCCTGGACTGCCCCCCACGACGGGCGTCGAAGATCCCAAACTTTTCGAGGCATTGCGCAACCTGCGTACTATCTGTGCTGATGAAGAAGGATTCCCACCCTATATTGTCTTCAGCGACAGAGTGCTCCACTCTCTTGCTACCATCAAACCTACAACCATCGAACAGTTTGGTGCTATCTCCGGCATCGGTGAGCACAAGAAACAGAAATACGGCACCCGTTTTCTTGCACTCATACAAAAGTATGTTTAAATCACATTTTTAAGCTAATAAGCCCGAAAAAAGGAGAAAATATACTAAAAAAAGGTGCACAAATGTCACTTTTTGCTAAAATCTGGCACAGATTGAAAGTTCTGTGCGATTTTTTTTGTATCTTTGCCGGGTAAAACTATCAAAATGGCAAAGAAGAAAATACTTTTCATCAATCAGGAGATATCTCCTTATGTTCCCGACACAAACCTGTCACTAATGGGAAAAGATCTTCCGCAGGCTATGCAGGAGCGTAATCATGAGATTCGTACTTTTATGCCGAAATGGGGAACCATTAACGAGCGGCGCGGACAATTACATGAAGTGATACGCTTGTCAGGTATGAACCTCATCATTGATGATACCGACCACCCACTGATTATCAAGGTAGCCTCCATACAGTCTGCCAGAATTCAGGTCTATTTCATCGATAATGACGACTATTTCGGCAAGCGACTGATGGAAAAAGACGAGCAAGGCGAAGACTATCCAGATAACGGCGAGCGTGCCATCTTCTTCGCACGCGGAGTGTTGGAGACGGTGAAGAAACTGCGCTGGGTGCCAGACATCATTCACTGTCAGGGATGGATGAGTGCTGTAGTACCCCTCTATGTCAAGACTGCTTATCACGAAGAGCCATCCTTTGCTAACACAAAAGTGGTGACGTCACTATTTACGCAGAGTTTAGAGAAGGATCTGGGCACCAATTTCAAGAAATGCCTTGAATTCCGCGAGGCTCAAGCCGAACTCTTGCAGAACTATAGTGATAACTTCGATTTCATCGAACTCGGCAAACTGGCAATCGACTACAGTGATGGTATCGTGCAGGCTGATAGTGTCGTGAACGAGACCCTGCTTGACTATGCAAAGACAAAAGATATTCCTTTGTTGGGTTATCAGCAGGATTTCGCAGACGCATATGAAACATTTTATGAGCAGCTCTTCCCTGAAGAAGCTGAATAATTAGAATAATATCAAACACATGAAATTCAGATTGTTTACAGCGATTGCAATAACCGCAATGGCAATAGTTTCCTGCAGTGAAGAGACAGCAGGAATCGGCAAATCGCTGACAGATGAGGATGACAAGCTCCAGGTTTCCACGGGTATCTTTGAAGCCCATAGCAAATCCTTGGTAATCGATTCTATCTATGCACAGAACTTCGATTGTTTCTTCGGGCAGATCAAAGACCCAGAGACAGGAACTTATGTAAAGACAGAATTCATGACTCAATTCAACCTTTTGGAAGGCGTTAAGTTCCCTTCAAAAGAACTGATGGTTGTTGAAGATGGTCAGGTGATTGCCGACTCATGCGAGATATGGCTCTTTTTCAACAAGGAAAGATGCTATGGTGACTCGCTTGTGCCATTAAAGATGCGTCTTCAGGAACTGATAGAGCCAATGGACGATAACCTAGTCTATTACAGTGATTACGACCCAGAGGAAGCTGGCTATATCAGAGAAGGTGGCATCGATAAGAAACAGATGTTCTCTATCGTCAACCACACCTATTCTGACGAAGCCAGATCATCAAAAGGCTATGGCGACATTATCCGTATTACGCTTAATGATCCTTATATAGCACCTGATGGCCAGTCCTATAATAACTACGGATCATATCTGCTCCAGACCTATTATGACCATCCAGAGTATTACAAGAATTCCTATACTTTTGTCCATAAAGTCTGTCCTGGTTTCAATTTCAAAATTGAAGACGGTCTTGGCGTGATGGCAAACATCAATGATATTAGTTTGAGACTCTATTATCACTATAAGAAGAGTAATGATGCGTTTACTAATACGATGATGGCATTTGCTGCAACTCCTGAGATTCTTCAGACCTGTCATGTCACTAATGACAAAGAAGGCTTGAAAGAATTGGCAGCAGACAACTCCTGCACTTACCTCAAGACGCCATCTGGCATATTCACCGAAGTAGAACTCCCTGTCGTGAAGATTATGGAGGGACACCATAACGACTCACTACTGAGTGTCAATATGACCTTCCAACGAATGAATTCCGAACTCTTTGAAAACGAATATCTCCTGAAAGCGCCGTCGATGGTTCTGATGATTCAGAAGGACAGTCTCTTCTCTTTCTTTGAGAAGGAAAAGACATACGACTACAGAAGTTCTTTTGTGTCGTCACTAAACAAGAATACGTATAGTTTCACCAATATGGGTAACATCGTAACGCTCATGTTCAGGGATATGTTCGTTGGTAGCCTGCTGGATCCAGATTGGGAAAAGAAACATCCAGATTGGAATAAGGTCGTATTGGTGCCTGTCACCACCATTCTATCTGCAGCCCAAAAGACAAACACTGCGGGAGCAGCAACTGCTACCGTTAATGGTATTTGTAACAATCTTGCATTAACGAGTACCAAGCTTGTAGGCGGTAATACACCTATCAAGGTGAACGTGATCTACGCGAAGTTTAATGATAAGAAATAGCAATAGCAGATATGGCAGACGGATTTCTTGAGAAGCACCACGAAGAGTATGAAGCTCGCAAAGAGGCTTGGCTTAGAAAAAAGAAGCATCTGCCTAAGACTGTGAAAAAGATAGAGCGCCCAGAAGATGTTTGACCTTCTACGTTAAACAAGGAGGCTGCATAAGCAGAGGTGATTAATCATAAAGAAAGAGGAGTTTTTTACTCCTCTTTTCTATTGGATGATCTTGAACTTGGCGAACTTCAGCAACAATTGTTTCGTACCCGTATTCTTAAATTCAACAGTGGCCTTGGTGTTCTCACCTGTACCTTCAATTTTGATGACAGTTCCGATACCAAAGCGCTGATGTTCGATACGTGTTCCCTCATGGAGATCGCCAGGGGCAGCGTCTGAAGCCATTGGACGTGGCGGGATAGCACGATTAACAGATTTGAAGTTACCACTAGGTATTGTTGGTTTCGAGGTACTACTAAGTGGTTTGCCTGTCTGCTGCTGATACAGTCGTTTGAATCCTTCGCCAAAGGGATCCATAGGTTTCTCTTCCTGCCTTGGGGCCACCAGACGAGGTTTCGGATCTGCCTTGAACTGCGTAGCCACGGGGTGTGGGTTCTGCATCCACTCAGGTCCTTCACTCTCGTATCGACGATGACCACCATACGTATTTCCTGTACCGTATGCCCCACTCGTCTCACTCTGCACATCCAGCAATTCCGGGTCAATATCACGGATAAATCGCGAGGGCGTATCATATTCCATCCGTCCATAGCGCCAACGATTCTGGGCACAAGTCAAGATGCAATGTTTCTCAGCACGTGTGATGGCTACGTAAAGCAGACGACGTTCCTCCTCCAGCTCGCGCATAGAGTTAGTACACATCGGACTGGGGAAGATATTCTCCTCAAGGCCCACAACGAATACGGTCGGAAACTCCAGACCTTTAGCAGAATGGATAGTCATCAGCGTCACCTTATCGTTCTCGTCGCCATTATCACTATCAAGATCGGTAAGCAATGCCACTTCCTGAAGGAAATCGGGCAGATAAACTTGGTCGCCCATATCCTCTTCACGTCGTGACTCCACAAAATCTTGCATGCCACTCAGGAACTCCTCAAGGTTCTCTTGTCGGGAGATGTCTTCAGGATTGCGGCCTGAGTAGATGTCCTTGCTGATGCCGGAATTCATGATGATGTCGTGCCCCAGCGTATAGGCATCCTCTGTATTCAGGCGGCCTATCCACCCCTCTATCAGCATCCTAAAATTCTGCAATTTCGTCATCGTACCCTTGCTCACATCCATGGGGAAGAGACCTGGTTCCTTGATGACCTGCCAAAGGCTAACGCCATAGGACTGTGCAGTCTGAATAACCTTACCAACCGTCGTGTCGCCAATACCTCGGGCTGGATAGTTGACGATACGCTTGAAGGCCTCCTCGTCGTCAGGGTTCGCAATCAGACGGAAATAGGCTATAACATCCTTGATTTCCTTTCGCTGATAGAACGAAAGACCGCCATAGATACGGTACGGAATATTGTCTTTACGCATCTGTTCCTCAAAAGAACGGCTCTGGGAGTTAGTGCGATAGAGAATGGCAAAGTCACTCCAGTTGCAGTGATCCTGCCTTCGGAGTCGCTTGATATCCTGCGTTACGATCATTGCCTCTTCCTTATCCGAGTAGGCAGGCTTTAGTTGTAGTCGCTCTCCATGTTCATTCTTCGAGAATACATTCTTCGGTATCTGGCGCTCATTCCGTCTGATAAGCGAATTCGCAGCCTGGACTATAAGCTGTGTAGAACGATAGTTCTGTTCCAATTTAAAGAGTTTGGCATCCTTGTATTGTGTCTGAAAATTAAGGATGTTGTCGATATTGGCCCCACGGAAGGAATAGATACTTTGCGCATCATCACCCACAACGCACACACGCTGTCGCTCTTTTGTCAACTGATAGACGATAGCCTGTTGGGCAAGGTTCGTATCTTGATACTCATCAACAAGTAC
>JAEEGJ010016578.1_pt1 | contig 16864 bp, 17 predicted proteins | sample 8958761 | NCBI WGS metagenome assembly JAEEGJ01 (sample SAMN16246546, study PRJNA631951) | gut metagenome | biome: gut microbiome; feature: rumen; material: RS-attached | host: Bos | place: Iran: Karaj | collected 2018-10 | reverse complement strand
ACAATTAAACTTACATAAGATGAAAAAATTAGCATTGACAATCGCAATCGTCCTTGGACTGAGCATGACAACCTTCGCCGACCCGAATGGTGGCGGCTTGTTCAACCGTGGTGAGGCTCCGGAAACGGTCAACCGTGATGAATTGTTCCCCCTGATGCCTCTTGAACATGGAATGTCGGGCAACCAGGATGCCAACGAATCGCCTGTCGGCACTGGCATCATCCTGCTGTCCGTTCTCGGCGGCGCTTACCTTGTCGGCAAGAAACGCCGTGAGGAGTAATGTGATTCCCTAACGGGAATTGTGGAAAGGGTCGGCAACATGTTGCCGACCCTTTTTCATTTGGAAGCTGTTTTTGAAGCCATAGATACACTCGGCTTCGCCTCGGTATGACATGGCTTCAAAATCGGAAACATTTTGGGATTCCCGCTGGGCGGGCCTGACGTGTTTTTCTGGCAAAGTGATTGGACTTTGAAAAGTTATTGAAGGCTCTTCAAGAACGCTGCGGCCGTCATAAAAGGCAGGTCGCAAAATTCGGCGTAATCTTTGCCGTTGTTGGTGATAATGATGTCGCAGCCGTTGGCCTTGGCGCATTGGTATTGCAACATGTCCTCGAAATCACTTACAGGACCAAATGCCATACCGTCAAAAAACTGTTTGCTGTCCATCGGCAGAATATCTATGGCATCGGTAAGATTGCTGAGAATAAAGTGAACCTCTTCGTTGGTTTGATGTCGCAGCAAATAGGATATAGTTGCAAATGACATCACCGCAGCGCAGTTCTGGATGTAGCCAGCACGACTCAAGTCCAAGAGCATGTTGGCCTCCTCACCACGTTCACGAAATACAATGGCATCCATTAGGATATTCGTGTCAAGAAAAACACGTTTCATCTTAAATGCTTTTCTATTATGGCAAAAGTTCTTTCATCCATGTCGTCAGCTGTCAAACGCAGGCGTTTGGCTTCCTCTCGCTGTTTGTCGGTCAGGCGGTTCCAAGCCTCCTGTCTGTCCCATTCGTGCTTGCTGGCAGCATGTTCGCGAAACCATCTCGTCATTGGTGATTCGGGAATGTTGAGTTTTTTGCGCATTTCGTCAACATCGTTTTCTTGCTCTTCCATTGTCTCTATCAGAAACATAACCACAATCCTCTTTTCCTCACGGCTCATGGACTGAAGCAAAGCCAAGTAAGGTGCTATGGGTGTGTCAGTAATTCTTTGTGCCAAAGCAGTCATACTTCCAATTTGTTTAGTTTCTCGCCGCAAAAGTAACAATAATTCCATCATTAGGGGCGGATTTTGGCAAATTTCCTGTTTTTGTGGGTTTTTATTTTGGACGCGGGACCCTGGGACTATGACTTTTCATGTAGAAGCTGTTTCTGAAGCCATAGATACACTCGGTTTCGCCTCGGTATGACATGGCTTCAAAATCGGAAACATTTTGGGATTTTCCGCATTTTTCCTGAAAAACATTTTGGGATTTTCCGCATTTTTTCCGAAAAACATTTTGGGATTTTCGGAAATTTCGTATTTTTGCAGTGTAAATCCAATTCAAAACATCATGGTTTTCAAGCGGAAACTATACCAAGCCATGCTTCGCTGGAAGCAGGAACGCCAAGGCCGGACGGCCCTTCTGATTGAGGGTGCGCGCCGTGTCGGCAAGTCAACCTTGGTGGAGGAATTCGCCAAGAAAGAGTACAAGACCTATATTTTGATTGATTTCGCCAATGTGTCCAAGACCATCAATGCGCTTTTTGACGACATCAGCGACCTCGACTACTTCTTCCTGCGGCTTCAGAATGAGACAGGCATCACCTTGCACCGTCGGCAATCTGTTGTCGTCTTCGACGAGGTGCAGCTTCAGCCTTTGGCCCGCCAAGCTATCAAGTACTTGGTGAAGGACGGCCGCTACGATTACATTGAGACTGGCTCGCTGTTGTCCATCAAGAAGAACATCCAGAACATCCTCATCCCGAGTGAGGAAACCCGCTTGACCTTGCATCCGATGGACTTTGAGGAGTTTCTTTGGGCAACCGGCAACGCGTCGGGCTTGGACTTCTTGCGTGTCTTTTGGGAGAAGAAGCTGCCTTTGGCGCAGGCACACCGCAAGCAGATGCGCGATTTGCGGATTTACATGCTGGTGGGCGGAATGCCGCAAGCCGTCGACACCTACTTGGAGAAGAACAACTTGCAATCTGTCGATGAAACGAAGCGCGAGATATTGGCTTTATACGAAAGTGACTTTCACCGCATCGACACTACAGGGCGCGCCTCAAGGCTGTTTCGTGCCATACCTTCCCAACTGAACAGTAACGCTTCGCGCTATCAGGTGAGTTCTGTCATTGAAGGGCAGGACGTTGACCGTGTTGCGGATGTGGTGGCTGCGATGGAAGACAGCAAGTCTGTGACGCTGGCCTATCACGCCACCGACCCCAACGTGGGCATGAACATGTTCAGCGACTACCGTCGCTACAAGATGTTTCTCGCCGACACGGGCCTTTTCATCACCTTGGCGTTCATGGACAAAGCCTTCACCGACAACATCATCTACAGCAAGTTGCTCGACGACAGCCTGAAGACCAACTTGGGCTATGTGTACGAGAACTTGGTGGCGCAGATGCTTTCTGCCAACGGCAATTCACTATATTATTACACATTCCCTTCCGAAAAAGGCAACCACAACTACGAGGTTGACTTCTTGATTTCGAGAGGCAACAAGATTTGTCCTATCGAGGTAAAGTCGTCAAGTTACAGAACCCACGCCTCATTGGATGCTTTCTGCTCCAAGTTTTCCGCCCGTATTGGCGAGCGTTATCTTCTATACACCAAAGACTACCAAAAGGAAGGCCAGTTGCAATACGTACCCGTCTACATGACGGGGCTGCTGTAATTGACAGAGTTTTTGTACCCTCGACCCGTAGTCCCGCGTCCCGCAGTCTCTATTTAACCACCAGCTTCCTGCAAACATCGCCCGCCTTAACGAAATACATCCCGCTGGCGAGTCGGCTGATGTCGATTCGGCCTTTGCCTTTCAGGACCAACTGCCCCGTGAGGTCATAAATTCCGACCTCGTTTTGTGATTCCACCTGGATAAAGTCTTTGGCAGGATTGGGCCAGACCGAAAAGTCGGCTTCAGATGACTCCGCCACGGAGGTCACGTCCAAGGTGTTGGTGAAAAACTTGACGATTTCGTTGGTGTAGTCGATGTCGAAGGCGTCGCCCGAGTACCAGCGGTGCAGACCGTTGTTCACCTTGAGGAACCCGACACGCGCGTTGTTGTCGCCGTTGAGGTAACTATACATCTCGAAAGTCAAGCCGTCGTTCTGGGTGTCAGGATATGCCTCAAGAATGGCTTCTTGATCGCAGTGGTTGAAGTTGCGCCAATAGTCGACCGTCGCCTCAACGGGAAGTCCGACACAGTAGGGGCCATAGTTCTGGTAGGAGACCATCGCCCCGTCGTAAGTGATTTTTTCGTCATCGGTGCCATACAGTTGCAAGAGGTTCACGTTGGCAACGGGGGAGAGCGTTTGCATGTCGTTGCCTACCAAGCCGCTGACCGCCGCGATGCTGTTGATGAGGTCGCCGTGTTCGATGGCCATACGGTGGCACATGAAGCCGCCAAGGGAGAAGCCCGCAAAGAAAACGCTGTCGGTGCAGATGGCGTGCTCGGCACTGACCGTATCCAATGTGGCTAGGATGAAGCCCGCGTCGTCGACGTTCTCGTTGACGGTGATGTCATAGTTGAACGGGATGCCATAGATGGTGATGGAAAAATGGATGGTGACGCCAGCGGCCCAGGCATTGCCGAAATCCTGACTGCCAACGACAGGAATCTCGACGCTGAAATCGAGGGCCTGCGGTGCCACAACAATCCAGCCTTTTTGGTCGGCAACAGACTGTATTCCCGTGGCATGGAAGAAGTTGAGTGCTTCGTCACCCAAGCCATGCAGCATGAAAAGCACGGGAGCTTCGGCGGCTGCGGTTTGTGGCACATATTGCACATATTGGCGTTGTTGTCCGCCCCAAGTGAGGGTTTTCGTTTCCTGTGCGCGGAGCGAAAAGACGGTCAGCGCCAGTGTGATGAGGAGAAAAGTCTTTTTCATAACGGTCCAAAATTTTGTTGCGGCAAAGGTAGGAATAATTAATAACTGTTCAAAATTAAATGACATATTGTTTTTGAATATATTCCTTGCATTTGAGGCGGTTAATTAAAAAAGTTGTATTTTTGCACTGCAAAAACGGTCGTCGATTACGACTATTTTTGCAGTAGAGTAAAGGGTTTATTATGATAATCGAGCGCGAACAATATGTAAATGAGCTGTTTAGCAAACGTTGGAATGGCAAAGTAAAAATTATCACTGGCATACGGCGCTGTGGCAAATCGTTCCTGCTTTCCGTCCTTTATAAAAACAAGCTTCTGAATGAAGGTACAGCAGAAGATGAGTTTGTCGAGATTTCATTGGACAGAAAATCACATCTGAAATTCAGAAACCCAGAAATTTTGTTTGATTTTGTCGTCAGCCGCACCCAAAATCCTGAAAAAAGGTACTATGTTTTCATTGATGAGATACAACTGTCGTACAAAATCAAAAACTCGGATATAGACGAACAATTGGTGCCAGAGGAAGATCGGGATCTGCTCTACACCACTTTTTATGATATTTTGAACGACCTCGCTGCCCGTCCCAACTTGGATGTGTATGTTACAGGCTCCAACTCAAAAATGTTGTCGAAGGACCTCGTCACCAATTTCCGCGACCGTGGCACCGAAATCAAAGTGTACCCTCTTTCATTCAAGGAGTATTATCCCGTCTCGGGCATGGAAAAGGCCGAAGCTTTGGAGCAATACCTTACTTTCGGCGGCATGCCTTTGGCAGTGCTTGAACCCGACGAAAAATCCAAACGTAAGTATCTTGCAGACCTGTTCAAGAAGGTTTACATCAAAGACATCGTTGAACGCTATGAATTGAAAGACGACGAGGTGTTAGAGGCAGTGATTGATGCCCTGTCGTCTTCCGTTGGTTCGTTGACCAATCCGCACAACCTGGCCAACAGTGCAGGTTCGCTGATGCACAGAAGCACTTCTGACCATACTATCAAGAACTACCTCGACTATCTGGAAGACGCCTATCTTTTTGCCGGATCCAAAAGATTTGACATAAAAGGAAAACGGTATTTTGAGAATACCCAAAAATATTATGTCATGGACTTGGGACTGCGCAACGCCCGACTAAACTTCAGGCAACAAGAGAAGTCGCATCTGATGGAGAACCTGATTTTTTTGGAACTGGTTCGCAGAGGCTATAGCGTGGATGTGGGAGTAGTGGAAATGGTGCGCATTAAGGATGGCAAACGCCAGCAATCGCAATATGAAATCGATTTCATCGTTAACACTGGCAAGGAAAGAATCTACATCCAATCGGCATTGAACATCGACACCGAGGAGAAGCGACAGCAGGAAGTCTTTTCGTTGAAAAACTCTGGCGATTTCTTCCGCAAAATCATCGTCACCGACGGCTTGTCAAAACCCTGGACAGATGAGGACGGTATTGTCCATGTGGGTGTGATTCCATTCCTTTTGGATGAGGCTTTTATATAATCATCTGGAAATCATGAAAACACAATTCAGACTACGATACGACAGCCGTTGGGGAGAAGAATTGTTCCTAACGGGAAATGCCACAGAATTAGGCCTTTGGAACCCCAACAAGGCCGTGAAAATGGAATATGAGGGGCCGGGTATTTGGTCCGTTTCTGTTGAGACGCACGGCCGTGCGTCTCAACAGACCGAATATAAATATTTCATCCGCGAAAACAACCAAATCCGTTGGGAGGACGGCCCTAACCGTGTCCTGCCCGAAGGCAAAGACCGTGTGTGGGATTGGTTTGGTCTCACTCAACGCGAGACGATGAAAGGCGTGGCCGTGCCGCTGTTCAGCCTGCGCACAAATGATGATTTCGGCATCGGTGAATATGCCGACCTGCCGAAACTGGCTGATTGGTGTATGGCCAACGGGCTGAAAATCATCCAAATCCTGCCCATCAACGACACGACGGCGCATTACGACTGGCGCGATTCCTATCCCTACAATGCCATCTCGGCCTTTGCCTTGAACCCGATTTATTTGAACTTGGAACAATTGGACGCTTTTCAGCCTATAGATACACTCACTTCTCTGCCCATGTCATTCCGAGCGACAACAGGAGCGAGAGAATTTAAGGGCAGAGAAGTTCGGTATGACATAGGCAGAAAAGCTGAACTCAACGGGAAGGATTTCATTGATTATCCCAAAGTGCTGAAAACCAAATGGAAATACTTCCAAATCGCTTTCTCGCAGCAATGGGATGCGCTGAAAGAAACCGCTGATTTCCAACAATTTGTCAAAGACAACGAAGACTGGCTTCCCGACTACGCCCAATTCTGCGCCGAGCGCGACGGCAACGGCACCGAAATCCACCTCTTCCTGCAATACCACTGCGACAAGCAGCTGCGCGAGGCCGTCAAGGCCTTGCACGACAAGGGTTTGCTGCTGAAGGGCGACATCCCCATTGGCGTGAATCCCTCGGGCGTGGATGTGAAATCACATCCTGAATTATTCCATTTGGATGTCCAAGTCGGTGCGCCGCCCGATGAGTTTGCCGCCGAGGGACAAAACTGGGGCTTCCCGTCCTACAATTGGGAGGCCATGGCCAAAGACGACTACGCCTGGTGGCGCCGCCGTTTGCAAGTGATGGCCCGCTACTTCGATGCTTACCGCATCGACCATGTCTTGGGCTTCTTCCGCATTTGGGAAATCCCGAAAACCGCCAAGTCGGGTTTGTTGGGACATTTCAATCCCACCTTGCCTTTGAGCGTGGAAGAGATTGAAAACCAAGGCTTTCATTTCGTAAAAAGCAAACATCTGAAGAAAGGCATCGACACGCTTTTCATCCCCGATTCGAATGGAAAGGACAAATACATCCCTCGCATCGAACTGCAAAAGACCAAGGCTTACCAAGCCCTCGACGACGAACAGAAACAAGCCATCGATGCCATTTATGAAGACTTCTACTACCATCGGCACAACGAGTTTTGGAAACAGAAAGCCTTGGAAAAACTACCCGCCCTCATCCATGCGACGAAAATGATTGCCTGCGGCGAGGATTTGGGCATGATTCCCGCCTGCGTGCCTGAAGTGATGCACGAATTGGGCATTATGAGCCTTGAAGTGCAGCGTATGCCCAAAGTGTTCGGTCATCCCTTTGTGCAGACTGAAGACTTGCCCGAAAACTGCGTCTATACCACAGGCACCCACGACATGTCTACTTTGCGCGGTTGGCTGGCCGAAGACCGCGTCCGTACCCGCCAATTCCTTGACAGTCTTGACCTTGACGACCGAAAAGTCACCGCCAAGACCCTAAAAAAAATCATGAAAAAGCATTTGGACAGTCCCTCGAAGTGGAACATCTATCCCCTGCAAGATCTTTTGGACTTGGACGAAAAAAAATGGTCGCCCAACCCTGTGGACGACCAAATCAATGTTCCTGCAAACGCCAAAAACCAATGGAAGTGGCGGATGAGGATGCCGTTGGAAGTATTACTTACGGATGCTCGGGACCACTGATGCTTGACCCGCCAGAAGTAGTACTACAGCCCGAAGAAATGCCTTCGCCCGTATAATGCAAATGGCTGGTACCCGAAAGGTCGACGCAGATTCTGTCATCGCAGTGGATGTAGGCATCGCTGGAACCCGACATCGAGCCTTCGCACTGGTTGCAGGCCAGAGCGTAACGGTTCCCTACCACCTTCTTGACGATATTGCTGGAGCCTGTCAAATCAATCTTGAGCGTTTCGACTTGTCCTTCAAGAGTGGCATCGGAACCACCGCTCAATTCGATATCAAGCTCATTGGCGGTCACATGGCCTTCGATGTCGGAACTTCCCGACAGATTCATATCGATTTCATCAGCCAGAATGTCGCCATAGAAATTGGAAGCACCTGACATATCAATATCAACTTCGTCGGCGTCAATATCGCCATAGAAATCAGAAGCGCCCGACAATTCCACTTCAACCTTTTCGCCTTCAAGAACATATTTTGAATGGAATTCCGAAGCGCCCGACATGTCAACGCTCGTCAAATTGGCATTGTAAGGGATAAGGGCCTTCATTTCCCCGCCAAGGATATTGGTCATGGGCTTGAGACGGATTTTCAGCGTGTTGTCTACGACTTCCACCACGACTTTCGGCATGACATTTTCGCCAACTGTGATGGTAACGACATCTACTGCATCGCTGACGGTGACCTCAAATGCATTATGCACTTCAAGTGCAGTGTAGGAGCCTTCAATGCTGAAATCTTGAGTAATGGGATCGCCAGCGAACTTCTGGCAGCTGCTGAAGGCAAACAAAACCAAGGCTGAAAGGATGAACAAGTACTTTTTCATTGTTGAAACTGACCGCTGTTATATACCATCGGGGCATCGGTTTTTGATGGGTTGATTAAAAATTGGCGCAAAAATACGTTTTATCGCATTCCCTCTTCAAACTTGGAAATGGTTTTTTTATTGTGTTTTTGGGTTGTTGTCGGGAAAATACTTATTTTTGCAGCGAAAAAGTTGTCGCGAAATTTTCGTCGCGAAATTTTCGCTGTAAAATTGAAGTAAAACCATAATATAAAAATAGGGTAAAATGGCAAGTAAAGCACAGGATTTCAATCCATTCTCCGTACTCGCCTATCTCGGTAGCGACTACTTTTGCGACCGAGAAAACGAGACAAAAAAGCTCATAGAAGGCCTAAAAAACAATCGAAATATTACCTTAATTAGCCCAAGAAGGATGGGAAAAACGGGATTAATCAAGCATATTTTTGAGAAATTTGACCCAAAAGAGAGCCTTTGTTTCTATGTCGATTTGGACCAAACCACCTGCCTCGCCGACTTGGTGCAAGCCTTCGGCAAGGTCGTTTTGAAGCAAATCGGGATGCCTTCGGGGCGCGTTTGGAAAGAAATTTTGTCTTGGTTCAAATCGCTCCGCCCCGTTCTCTCTGCCGAACCCGCAACGGGTGCGCCACAAATCAGTCTCGACATCAAGCCGACGGAAGCGGAAGCCTCATTGGACGAGATTTTCGGCTGGTTGGAGAAGTCGAAACTGCCGTGTTATGTGGCTTTCGACGAGTTTCAAGTCATCACCGACTATCCCGAGCCAAAAATGGAGGCCCTGTTGCGCAGTCATATACAGCATCTTACCAATGTCAACTTCATCTTTGCGGGTAGCCAAAAGCACATGATGACAGAGATGTTCATGGCCGCCAACCGCCCGTTTTTCCAAAGTACGCAGATGCTTCCTTTGTACGAGATTCCCGAAGACGCTTATTTCGATTTTGCCCAACGCCATCTTGAACGCAACAAACAAACGTTACCAAGAGAAATTTTCCATGAATTGTACACCACTGTTTATGGCCACACTTGGTATATTCAGTGCATACTCAATCGACTTTACCAATACAAGGTGCGTCAAATTGACGAACAAGCCTTGGCATTGACGGTAAACGACATTTTGGAAGAATACAAAGAATCGTTTAGGACTTATTGCAAACTACTCACGTCCAACCAGTTGTCTCTCATTAAAGCCATAGCCCAAGAAGGAAAAGTGAAAGAAATCGGAAGCCAGGAGTTCTTGCAAAAGTACCAACCTGGACCAGCAAGCACCGTGCGAAGTGCCCTCCGCGTCCTCATTGACAAGGAGTTAATTGCTGAAGATGAAGATGGCTACAGCGTTTATGACAGGTTTTTCGGCCTGTGGTTAAGAAAATAAGAACCGTTTCAAGAAAAAAACATTACCTTTGCCTAAAATTCTAAAGTTATGAAATTCAAACCCTACAACCATAGCGAAGCTGCGCTGAACGAACGCATCGCTTTGATTCTCAATGAAGAGAAGAAAAAAGGTCACGAAAAGGAAGCCTTGAAAACCATCTTCCAAAGCATCGATTTCACCACCTTGGAAGCCTTCGACAACGAAGCTAAGATCAAGGACTTCTGCGAAAAAGCCTTGGCTTTCCCTAAGCAGAAACCACACCTTAGTGTACCCGCTATCTGCATCTACAGTCCCTTTATCCGTCAGGCAAAACAACAATTGGCGGGCAGTGGCATCCGTGTGGCTACGGTGGCCTGCTGCTTCCCCTCGGGTCAGATGCCATTTGACCTAAAAGTCAAGGAGGTGGAATACTGCGTCAACGAGGGAGCCGATGAGGTGGACATGGTTATCTCGCGCGGCACGTTCCTCGCTGGTCGTTACGACGAGGTCTACAACGAAATCAAGACCATCAAGGAAACTTGCAACAATAAGGCTAGACTGAAAGTCATCCTTGAAACGGGCGAACTGAAGACGGTTGAGAACATCCGCAAAGCCAGTGAATTGGCCATCCTCGCGGGTGCTGACTTCATCAAGACCTCGACGGGCAAGGTGCCAGTGGCCGCCACACCTTTGGCTGCCATCATCATGATCGACACCATCAAGGAATACTACGAAGCTACAGGCAAGAAGGTCGGCTTCAAGCCTGCCGGTGGCATGAAATTACCGGAAGATGCCCTCACCTATTATTATTTGGTGAAAAACATCCTCGGCGAACAATGGCTCAACCCGAACCTCTTCCGCGTGGGTACGAGCCGCCTCGCTGGACTCATATTAGAACAAATAAACAAATGATAAATGTTGAATTATGAATGCTGAATGTCGCGATGCGCTGCTGGGCTTAGTCCTCATTCAGCATTCCTCATTCAGCATTCCGAATTAATAAGACACAATATGGTAACCATTAAAGGAACATACAAAGGAAATCTCCGCAATGAGATGACCCATGTGCAGTCGGGCAACACCATCCTCACCGATGCACCTACCGATAACCACGGCAAAGGCGAAGCCTTCTCGCCCACCGACCTCGCTTGTGCGGCCCTTGCTGGCTGCATGATGACCATCATGGGCATTAGCGCACAAGGCCACAAATTTGACATCGACGGCACCACCTACACGGTGAAGAAGACCATGAATGCCGACCCGCGTCGCATTGGGCAGATCGACATCGTGTTCAACTTCCCCGCCAAGGAATACACCGAGAAACAGAAAGCCTTGCTGTGGGCCGCCGCCGAAAGCTGCCCCGTTGGCCGCTCACTGCATCCCGATGTCATCGTCAACATCACCATGAATTTCCAAGCCTAATGGAATACGACATGCTAAAAGGACTCCGCCACAGCGAGATGCTCGCGGTGGAGCATAAAGACACCGCTGCCGTCTACGGCTCGGGTGCATTAGAGGTCTTTGCCACCCCCGCCATGATTGCCTTGATGGAAAAGACTTGCCTCGAAAGCGTCGCCGACAAGATTGGCGATGGCAACACCACCGTGGGCATCGCGGTCAACATCAAGCATTTGAAAGCCAGTCCAGTGGGTTCAACTATTCGTTGTGAAGCCGAACTCGTCGAAGTTGACCGTCGCCGCTTAGTCTTCGAGGTGAAATGTTTTGAAGACGAAACGCTTGTTGGCGAAGGCATCCACGAACGTTTTATCGTTGACAGCGAGAAGTTTATGTCCAAATTTTAAATTTTAAATCTTGAATTTTAAATCTGAAATGAAATACACCTACCGAACCCAAGGCACCTGCAGCCAAGCCATTGAGTTTGAAATCGAGGACGGCATTCTGAAGAATGTACAGTTTTACGGCGGCTGCAATGGAAACACACAAGGTGTGAGCGCATTAGTAGATGGCATGAAAATTGATGAGGTGCTACAGCGTTTGGAAGGCATCCGATGCGGCTTCAAGAACACCTCCTGCCCCGACCAACTGTGCCGTGCCATTCGACAAGCGATAGAAAATTGAGCGTTTTGAGATTCATACAATTTAATTGACACATTTGCGTTATAGAACAGATTAAAAACTAACAAATATGAAGAAACACATCTTATCAGTGGCAGTTTTGGCACTTGTTGTCACACTCACCACATTCACCAGTTGCAGAAAACCCAAGGCTGAAGACAACACCCCAGCCAAGGAAGGTCTTTATCTCGGCATCGTGGGGTTCAACAGCGAACTCTTCACCATGCCTCTCGGCCTGCTTAACCAGGACACCAAAACCAACTTTGAGAAATTTGTCGACGAGCTGGCCATGCAGAACGGCACCATCCTCTACCATGCCGTCAACACAGGCCTCAACAGCTTGGCTGATGCCAAGATTCCAGAGAACCTCATCAACGTCTCCGTGGTGACTTTCACCGATGGCCTCGACCAAGGCTCTTACATCCTTTCAGACTACAATTCAGGTAGCGAGTACTTAGCCGCTGTAAATTCAAGGATCAACAACGAACTTATTGGAGGTACCAACATCTCGGCCTACTCCATCGGCGTGCGCGGCTCCGATGTGGCGGACGTGGAGAGTTTCCGCAACAACCTGAAGAAGCTATCGAGCGACCCTGTGCACAATGTCTTTGAAGTCAACAACATGAGCGAAGCCTCCGAGAAGTTTGCCCAAATCGCCCAGCAGCTTTACAACCAAAGCACCTTCTACAATGTCACGCTCAAGCTGCCGGCACAAGAGCCCAACACCAAGATCCGCTTCACGTTCGACAACGTGAGTGAAGCCACCGCCTCGCAATGCTACATTGAAGGTACCTACATCCGCACCAACGGCAAAGGCCAGCTTACTGACATCCGCTATGTGGGTTTGGAATGCAAGTCAGGTGTCGCCGTCACGGCTTCATCGGAAGGCATCTTCGACGTGTTCGCCTTCCGTGACCTCACCGACTTGAACGGCGCTCAAATCAGCACCGACTATGTGAAACAATGGAACTGGCTTGAATCAGGAGGACAATGGCAGTACAATAGCGAGTTTACGCCTTCGGGCAACACCGAGGTCGTCAACGAATACAAGAGCGCGATGATCATGCTCGTGCTCGACTGCTCCAGCTCCTTGGGCAGCGACTTCGTCAACATGAAGACCGCCGCCAATGGTTTCATTGAGACTTTGAGTGGGAATTACAACGGTAGGTGATTTTTTGACTATGACCATTGACAATAACTATGACCGCTTCAACCAAGGTTGAAAGTGGTCATAGTCATTTTTATGGCACCACTCTAGTGAAAACGACCGTCTCATTTGGACCATTTGCCTTCACCATCACGCCTGTACAAGGCGGAATGGGTGTGGATGCTGGCACTGCAACGGGGTTGATGCCTGTGCCGTCCTCATTCATTACATAATAGTCTCTATCGATATAGGTGCTTACGGGAAAGGGATTGCCCACAAGATTCCAGCCAGCATTGGGTTGTACTTCATCGTAGACCAGTTCCACAACTTTCGTTTCGTTCTCATTGAATTCGCCTTTGAAAACGATATTGACTTCTTCCTCGCTGGCATATAGATAGCCTTGGCCATTAACGAGGTCGAAGTTGTCGGCTTTGTGGTTCTGCCATTGTCCTTCTGTTTCTAAAGGATTGAATTGATAGAGGTCGTAATCTGTTGCCAACATCAAGTTATCCACCGTTTCGGGAGAAACATTGTCTACCAAAGGCGAAGCGATGAATTGCCAAAGGCCATCACTTTCAACATAGCCCGATATGGTTCTATAGGCAATTTCTTGATAATTTGTAAAACTACTCCAACCAAATGCAGCCAAATAGGTATCAATTGAACCATAGGGAACATAAACTGGAATATTGGTTGGAAATCGATAAAATGCGTTCCATTCAATTGTTGGTGGAATAACTGCAAGACAATGCAAAGAATTGAAATTACTACAATCAACAAAAGCGTGATAACCAATTGAATTGACAGATTTCCCAATAATCAAAGTGCCATCAAAACCTGAACAATTTGAAAACGCTTCTTCTCCAATTTGATATACAGAATTCGGAATAATCAAAGATCCTGTAAAACCGCTACAGCCACTAAATGCATAATCGAAAATCCATTTCACCGAATTAGGAATACTCAAAGATGTAAAGCCATAACAATTGATAAATGCACATGTTCCAATAATAGTCACGGAGTATGAGCGTGTTATATTCATATCGTCAGTGTAAGTAACAGATGAAGGAATAATAAGATCTCCTGTTGCAGATGTACTTTGAACATGGCCAATAACTTGGGCTGTCAAGGAATTATCATTCAAATTGTACAGTAAATCATCTATTGTTATATTGTTATGATCCCATGCATAACCATTTATCGATCCTATAATTCCAAGCAGCAGTCCTATCATCACGACTTTAGTCGTCATTCTATATTGTAAAATTCTCTTTTTCATATTCATTAGTTTTTGTTCATTTCTGTTTTCTTTTATCCGACAAAAAAAGCGTGGAATCAATCCCTTGCTTGGCTCTTGGGTTACCACACCCACTTCTCAAACAAGTTATTCCACGCCGTGCATACGGCATTTGCTAACTTGTCCTTGAGAAGTGTCCCCTAGGGACAGGGTGGTAATTTAGAGCCAAGAACAGCAACAATTGCTATCTATAATATTTCGTTGTCAGTTGGATGCGCTTATTGCGCTTTGTTCATATGTTTGTTGTTTGGTAAAACTCTAGTTTTGAGAGCCCAAAAGTAAGAATAAAAACGACTGATTGGCAAGAAATCTTTTGAAAATCTGTTGAAAAGGGTTCCCCTATGGGCAGTTTTTGTTATTTTTGCGGCGAAAAACACAAAATTAGGGTTATGACTACATTTGCACTGAACAATTTATGGAGGTACTTGCAAGGACTGATGCTTACACAAAGCGAGCGCGAATGGTTAGCGGGAAAACTCTCTGAGCCTGTAAAATCTGAAGAAAAAGAAGAAATGGCTGTTGAGTCATTAAAGCGGCACAAGGTTATCCCTCTTTCACCAGATGTGGAATACCTTAGCAGTTTGCACTTAAGAGAGTTTACCCAAGAGGAATTGGATGCCGACCCCCGTTTGGCTGCCATTATGAATGATGGAAGGACAAAAGAATGAAGAACGTTTTTCTTGACACGAATGTGTTGCTTGAGGTATTGTGTAACAGAAGGTATTGCAAATCATGTGAGCAAATACTTATGCGCGGGAAAAACGGCTATATCAACCTTTTCGCCTCTTTCCTTACTTTCGCCAACATGGCATACGTGCTGCAACGGGAAAAAATAAATCGGGAAGACATATACAAAGCGGAGCGGATGATGGAAGCCATGATGACCGTCCTACCCATGGATGGCGACCAATTACGAGCCGCCTTGCGCAACGAAGTTAAGGACTTCGAAGACATGCTACAATACCAAAGTGCTCTTGCAGGACAATGTGATTGCATCGTGACAATCAACACTAACGATTTTGTCGAATTCAGCAGTCTTCCTGTCTATTCTCCTGAAGGACTGCTTGACTTATTGGACGAGGAGTCAGTTTGAGTCATAGATTGGAATAAACCCAAAACTCCATCGTAACCCTTGATAGGTCTTCGGCACCCGGACCTCCACTTGGTTTTTTCCCTTATTCAAATGAATCTGAACGGGTTGCCGCATCCAATAGAGCTGTTCGTCAGTAAAAGGCTCTTCCTCCTCGGGCTTGCCCCAAGTGTTGAAATGGTACGCATACTTTCCAGGTTCTTCCCATAGCTTTGGCGGCAACACCTCTTTGCCATTGACAAAACATTGGCAACCTCCTTCCCAATGACCTTGCTCTCCTATGCCATAACCATTACGGTTGGAACGGGCTGGCGTACAGAAGCCAATCCACACCTCAACATCCATGTCTTTGTCGGCCACTATGACCGTTTGTGCTTTCGCCATGGCCTGTTCACCTATTATTATATGATGCGCCTGACAAAAAGCATCCAAATCGACCGCGCCACCATAAGCCAAAAAAGGCTCATTATCATCAATCTGCACATTCCACTCCATCTGCGAATTGGCCGCCCAACGCATTTTGTCCTGGTGGAAACGCTCACGGTGAACGGTCATTTTCTCCTCGAAATTGGCCAAACGCGAGCCCACTGTGGTCAAAGGACCAGGAGGAAGGTTCTCGTTTTCAACGACTCCGGCATTGCCGCCATTCCAATAGCGCTCCGCAAAAGCCATCACACCGTTAATCATACCGTTGTGCAGCGAGATGTTCTCCTTGTTATCCACGCGCACATCGTTCCAAAGGCAGAGGATGCCTCCCAAAGCCTTGGTCGTGTCGGGCACGGTTTGCGCCGCGGCAGTGTGCAAGAAACAACGGCTTGTGAACAGCATCGGATCATAATAGTTCAAATAGCCCACAAAGGAATCGAGGTACTTTCCCGCTTTGTTTGAAGCCGCCGCATTGGAGCCTTCCGCCTCGTTCCATATCTGCCGAATCACCTTGTCGGAGGCTGGCAGGCCCGGATCCCATGCGATGGGCTGGCGGTCATACTTTTCCATCAGGTTTTCTATCCATCGCATGAAGCCTTTCGGGTCTTCGATATGAACCTCATCAGAGCCGATATGAAAGTAGGGACAGTCGCTTTTCGGGATTTCGGTGAAAAACTCTTCAAGACATTTTTCCAATACCTTTCTGCCCTGTTCGGAGTCCATTGTAAAGCCGAAAGCATTCTTGAAATAGGTGGAATGCCCAGGCATGTCGATTTCAGGCACGACAGTGATTCCCCGCTCTTTTGCGTAGGCTATCACCTCTCGGATTTCATCGTATGTGTAAAACTTACCCTCGTCGCGGCCTTGCCTTTGATATTGAGGATCATTGAGTTGCGGATAAACCCTACACTCGATGCGCCATGCAGGATAATCGGTCAAGTGCCAATGGAAATAGTTCAACTTGTAGAAACTCATCAAATCGAGTGTTTCCTTCAACTTACTGACGGGCTGGTAGTTGCGCCCCGTGTCGTGCATAAAGCCTCGGAAAGGATATGTG
>JAEEGJ010016577.1_pt1 | contig 16867 bp, 8 predicted proteins | sample 8958761 | NCBI WGS metagenome assembly JAEEGJ01 (sample SAMN16246546, study PRJNA631951) | gut metagenome | biome: gut microbiome; feature: rumen; material: RS-attached | host: Bos | place: Iran: Karaj | collected 2018-10 | reverse complement strand
AAAGCCGCCAAATTCAGCCCCGAGAAGTATTCTTTCACGCTCTATTTTGACGGGACCGGCATCCTGCCGCCCGCGGGAGGCGACACCGATGTCCTTTCTTCCGTCCGGAACTTTCTGCGGGTGGTCTACCAGCGGGCTGTGGACGGAGAAAAAAAGAAGGTCAGCGAGTCGAAGGACAACGCCACTTACGTCTATTGCAAGCTATCCTATTGCGGGGAGGAATACCAATGTGTCGCTGACAACATCACCGTAAACTACACGTTGTTCGATCATACCGGGAGGCCTTTGCGGGCTAAGGTAACCTGCTCTTTCTCCTCCGTCTCAAAACCTGCGGAAGCTAAGAAAACGGATCCTGCCCCGAAGAAGAAGGCTCCCTCCAAGGAGGTCAGCCAGCCGGAATACGGCGAATGCTGTGAATGCTGTTCGCCCAATCCGGTCCAAATGGTCGTGGATGCCATTTCGAAAGGCTTTTCCACCTTGCTCCCGACACCTATCAACCATTGATCCCCCCTATGGCTGCGCAAGCATATAAATCCGTCCCCGAAGGCGTAATCTCCCTCCTCATTAAGGTGGACGGGGAAGAGATCGGGTATTCCAGCCAGGTCTCTTCCGTGTCCGTCTATGAGGCGTTCGCCAAGATTCCCTCGGCGGAGATCGTCCTGTCGGACGGCGGCCTCTCGGAGGAGGATTTCGTCGTAGTGGACTCCGGTCTCTTCACGCCGGGCAGGGAAATCGAGATCCAGCTGGGGTATGACGGCGATCTGTCCACCGTGTTCAAGGGTGTCATCGTCAGGAATTCGGTCCGGCTGGATACGGGCGGGTCGGAGATTGTCGTCGAAGCGAGGCATCCTGCCTTCCAGATGACGATGAACCGGAAGACCGCCTGTTTTTCCGACCAGACTGACGCCGAGGCCATCCAGTCAATCGTCCAGGAATACGGCATTGCCGCTACCGTGGAGGATACGGCCGTCCGCCACGAATCCCTGATTCAGTACAATGCGACGGACTGGGATTTCGTGAATCTGAGGGCCGAAGCCGCCGGAAAGCTTCTGCTGGCGGATTCGGAAGGGATCCGGGTCTTTTCTCCGGAAGTGGACAAGGAAGCGGCGCTGACGCTGGACGGATCTTTTTCCCTGTACGAGCTGGAGGCGACCGTCGATGCCCGGAAAGCCTATCCTTCCTATAAGGCGAAAGCCTGGAACTATACTACCCAGGAAGTCGATGAAGACACCGCCGAAACGGGAGCCTTTGATTCCGAGGGTGGAGAATGGTCCTCTTCCGCCCTGGCTTCCGGGATGAAGAACGGGGATTATTCCCTGCAGATGCACTCGTACCAGGAGAATCCTGACGCCATGTCCGCTCTCATGAATGCGAAGCTCATGCGTGCCAATCTGGCCAGGATCGTCGGGAAAGCGACCGTCCCCGGCTATGAGGCCATCCATCCGGGCGATGTCGTCCGCCTCATGAATGCCGGGAAATGGGTCGACGGGGACAATCTGGTTGCCGCCGTCCGCCATACGGTTTCTTCCGGAACCTGGAAAACGACGGTCGGTTTCGGTCTCGACGATGAACCTTACAGCCTGAAGTACGACGACATCCAGACTCCGCCGGCGGACGGGACGCTTCCGCCTGTCTATGGGCTGCAGGCCGCCAAGGTCGAGAAACTGGGTGAAGACCCGCTCGGGGAAAACCGGATCCAGATCCGGCTGCTGCAGGGAGAACAGACGGCCCTGTGGGCCAGAGTCGCCTTGCTGGATGCGGGCAACGAAAGGGGCACCTTCTTCCTTCCGGAAGTAGGGGATGAAGTCATCGTCGGTTTCGTCAACGCCAATCCGGCCGAGCCCGTCGTGCTGGGCGTCCTTCACAGCAGCAGCGCCCCCGCTCCGGTCGAAGCGAACGACGACAACCATGTCAAGGGAATCTACACCAGAGAGAAGATCAAGCTGGTCTTCGACGATGAAAAGAAGGCCGTTACGCTGGAAACGCCCGGCGGGAACGCCCTGTCCATCAGCGACGCTGCGAAGGGAATTTCCATAACGGACCAGAACGGGAATAAAATTACGCTGGACGACCAGGGTATCACGATAGAAAGTGCCAAGGCCCTTCAGGTCAAGGCGCAGCAGGACGCGTCCCTGGAAGGCGCCAATGTCAATGTCAAGGCCAATATGTCCTTCAAGGCGGAAGGACAGGCCGGTGCGGAAATGTCCACCTCGGCCAGTGCCGTCATCAAGGGTTCAATCGTTCAAATCAATTGATATGGGAGTACCGGCAGCAAGAGTAGGGGATTTGACCGCCCACGGTGGAACGGTCATCGGCCCGGGCGTTCCGACAGTCCTGATCGGAGGAATGCCGGCGGCCGTTGCGGGGGACCTGCATGTCTGTACCATGCACCCGCCGTCGCCGTTTCCTTCCGGGAGTGCCACTGTCCTGATTGGAGGAAGACCGGCTCTCCGGATTACCGACGTATGCGGATGTACCGCGGCTGTCGTGCCTGGATGTCCAACCGTTTTGATAGGAGGATAATTAATGGATAAGGATATTTTGGGAACCGGGTGGAGTTTCCCGCCCAGATTCATCAAGGAAACACGCAACGTCGAAATGGTTTCGGCGGAAGAGGATATCCGTCAGAGCCTGGGGATCATCCTGGGTACGGGAATCAGGGAACGGTTCCTGCACCCGGATTTCGGCTGTGACCTGTCGGCATTCCAATTCAAGCCGCTGGATTATGGGACGAGATTTCGCATCAAGTCCCTCGTCTCCAGTACCCTGGAAAAATATGAACCGAGGATTTCGGTCGAATCCGTCGACCTGGACACTTCGTCCCTGAATGATGGGAAACTGATCATTACGGTATCCTACATCATCGACGAGACCGGCTCCGCCGCGAACCTCGTTTATCCCTTAGACCTTCAGTGACCATGTACCTGCAACCCGATATCGACCAATACAATCCCGGAACTTATCGCTCCGACAGGTTCCTCAAGGCGCTCGATCCCGCTTATGTCAGCATCGACGAGCGTTCTTTCGAGGATCTGATCTGCCAGACGGCGGAATTCTCCCGCTTCCTGACATACTACAACAGCCATGACATGGAAGACGGGAACTGGCAGGATTTCTTCCGGTGCATCTATCATTTCGCGGAAGACAAGGAATCCGGCGGCCACGTGCTGTTCTCTTCCCGGGAGGAATTCGATGCCATCGTGGCGGACAAGCCCTATCTGGCGCTGCTGTCCGCGTTCCTCCAGATGTTCAAACTGGAACAGGACAATTTGAACGGACTCACGGCGAAGCATCTGGAGTATTACTACAGCACAATCCTCCGGTTCGCCAGGAAGAAAGGAGTGCCCGGGGTGGTTCCGCTCTCGGTTGAATTGAACAAGAATGCCGGCAGCGCATTCATTCCGAAAGGAAGCCTGTTCGATGCCGGGAAGGACGAAGCGGGAAAGAGCGTGAAGTATCGCAGCAAGGACGACAGTATCATTCTGGAGACAGATGTCAAATTCATCAGTTGTTTCTTCAACGCCACGGACGGGAAGACGTTGCTTTCCCATCTCGGATTTTCCGATTCCGCTGTCGAAATCGACAGGGACAAGAAATTCGGTGTCATCCTTTCTTCCCCTCTGTTTGCCGTCTCCGAAAGCAGCACCCTGTTCATAGATACGGATCCCGCGCTTCTTGCATCGGTTGAATATACGACGCTTTCGGGCTGGAAGACGGTCCGGAAGAAGGCATACGGAACCGGAATGACCGTCCTCCTCGACCCTCTGGATATCTCCGGCTATCAACCCGCGGTCCATGGTGGTGAATACCGGACCTCCGATCCTGTCCTGAGGCTCGTGCTGGTGGATAACAGCCGTTTTTCCAGTTCGTTGGCCCGGTTCGGTACCGCCAGGATCCTCAAGGAAAAGAAGGCCGGACCGTCCGTTGCGGAAAACGTCGGTGCAGCCTATAAGGAGGTGTTCTCGAAACTGAAGGATTCGGTCCGGAATTCTTACCGCGATGTGTTGCAATACATGGACAAGCTGACGGAAGATGCGAAGGTATCCTACCTCAACCTTCTGAGTTCTTCCGTCGACGGCATTGCCACTCCCGTCATTTCGAGTTCCGTGCAGGATGAGGATACGGTGATTGCGGGCATCCGGGCTTCGTTCTTCACTCCTTTCGGCCTGCTGGATACGAAGAACGGAAGTGTCCTGTCCAGTTTGCAGAGAAGCATCGGCGCCCCGGTTTCCGGAGCCGTCAAAATGGTTTTCGGCGTTACGGGCGTTCCTCCGGGGAGCAGTCTCGACTTGTTCTTCAAACTGGACCAGACGAAATGCAACATCAACAGACAGTCGTCCAGCAAACCGACGTGGTCCTTCTGGAACGGGGATGCCTGGGAGAGTTTCAAGTCCGTCGATATCCGGAAAGATTCCACCTACGGTCTGTCCCAAAGCGGGATCATCCGGCTGAAGATCCGGGATGAAGCCGTCCTGACCCATTCCGGTGCCATGCCCGGCGGCTATGTCTGGCTTTGTGTCGACATCCGCGATTTCGATGTCTTTCCGGGGATCGACTCGGTCGAAACCCGTGTCATCGAAGTCGAGTTCGATGCGTCTTCGGAAGGGAAACCCCTGCTGGGCACCCCTCTCGCCGCCGGAACCATCCAGAAACCGGTCCCTTCCATTCCAGGGGTCAAGCGGGTCATCCAGAAATATGACGGCTTTCCGGGAACCGTCCCGGAGGACGACAAGTCCTTCTATTCCCGGGTCAGTGAAAGGCTCCGCCACAAGGACCGGTTGTGGAGTATCTGGGACTATGAGCATATGATTCTTGAAAGCCATCCTTCCCTGGCTGCGGTCAAATGCATTCCATCCTATAAGGATGGTGAAACCGCTCCCGGGCATATCACGGTCATGGTGCTTCCCGACAGCGGGAGAATTCCGCAGGCGAATCCGTTGAAACCCTCCATCGGGAGCCGGGAGTCCGGCAGCATCAAGGAACTGATCGCCCGGCATGCATCCCCCTTTGTCGAGGTCTCTGTCGTGAACCCGAAATACCGGGAAATCCGGGTCGAGTGCTCCGTCAAGCTGCTGCCTGACTGCGTCGATGCCAAAGTCTTTGAGGAGATCATCCGGAACAGGCTGGTCTCCTATCTCTCGCCGTGGACCGGTCAGGAGGACATCAGTATGGTCAACAACCACAATACATCCAAGATCGAGCATTTCATCGAGCGGATGGAGGACTGCGTCGATTTCATAAGGGGGTTCAAGGTCTATGTCGACAACGAGGAATGCAGCGGGGACATCTTCCCACAGCGTGTTGACGAAATGCTGACCTCGGTCCCGGCCGAAGAACATACCATCAATATCGTAAATGAGTGATATGAGAGACAATAACCGGAAAGCAGTGAAGATGCCGGACCATCTCGATTACAACAAACTGAGAGAGTTGGGCATGACCTATCTGCAATCTGTCCGGCATTCGGTCTGGACGGATTTCAACCTTCATGACCCGGGGGTTACGACTTTCGAGTTGCTGTGTTACGCTTTGATGGATCTCGGTTACCGGACCTCCTTCGAGATGGGGGACCTGCTCGCGACGGAGGATTCCGCCGCTCCGAAGACAGATGGCGTTTTCTACCAGGCCCATGAAATCCTCTCCAGCAATCCGACGACAGTGCAGGACTATCGGAAGCTTATCCTGGAACAGGTCCCCGGCGTCAGGAATGTCTGGCTGGAACCGGCTCGGAAGAATGTGAGCATCAATAATGTCGATGGTCTGACGAACCAGATGATCCAGGTCAAGGGATTCTATCGGGTGATGGTGGACCTTGAATCGGAAGACATCCTGAAGAAAAGCGACTATCACCGTCAGGTGGTCGGTCGCGATGCGGAAGGAAGGTATATCGTCGGTTTTGAAAAGAAGTACCAGAGTGCCTACAGGGATTATATCGTCAATCTTTTCCATAAGACCAGGAATCTTTGCGAGTTCGTCGAAAAGTCCGACGTTTCGTTCACCAGGCACATCGACGTGGGGCTCTGCGCCCGGATCGAGACGGAACGGGACGTTCCGGCCATCGACATCCTCAATGAGATCAACCGGAGGGTGGGGGAATATGTATGTCCGTCCATCCGCCTGCATTCCTTGGAGGAAATGCTCCGCAAGGGGAAAACGCCCGACCAGATCTTTCAGGGTCCTCTTCCCAGATACGGTTTCATCGATACCGATGAACTGGCGGCTTATGAAAAACGCTCGACCCTCTATGTTTCGGACATCCTGAATCTGATCATGGGGGTGGAAGGCGTAAAGAGCGTTTCGCACCTCCACTTTGTCGTCGGCCCCAAAGATTTCGACCTGGTGGATTACAACACGGATTTCAAGCTGGCATTGAAGGATGACCGGAATTACAGTTTCTCCTTCCAGAGCTGGCCGGCCTTCGTCGAGCGCAAGGACTATCCACGGGATGAAATCGTCCGGACAAGGCCGGGCTCTCTGAGTGACATCTCTTTCGTTGTCAACGGTGTTCCTTTCTCCGTCAGTTCGGACTTCCGCCTGTACTCCCTGAAGAACAAGTATTACGCATATAGGACAGAGCGGGAGGAAGTCGCGGATTTCACCCCCGTATTACCTCTTCCGGAAGGGAACTATCGGCATACGGATCACTATGTTTCCATCCAGGACCTTTTCCCGAAAATCTACCGGCTGGGCAAGGACGGGATCGACGAGAGGGCCTCGGACCTGGACAAGGCGGAAAGGCTGCAGTTCAAGGCCTATCTGATCCTGTTCGAACAGATCCTCGCCGATTATATCACTCAGCTCAGTTCCCTGGGCAGGCTCTTTTCCTGGAACAAGGAAGGGGACCGGTATGATTTCTCCTATTTCCATAAAGTCCTCTCGGAAGAGGAAATCAAGGACTTGTCCATGGTCCTGAAGAGTTATCAGGGGTACCAGGGAACCGTCTATCCGAAGGAAGTGACGAAGAAAAGGAGGAATCGTTTCCTGAATCACCTGCTGGCCAGGTTCAATGAAGAGTTCGTGGATTATTCGGTTTTCCATTACTGGAACAAGCAATCGTCCATCTCTCCGGATTTCAGTCTGGACCAGGCCATCCATGACAAAAAGTCCTTCCTGAAACACTATGTCGAGTTCAGTTCGAGACGCGCCAATTCTGCGGACATTACGGAGCCCTGGTCGTACAGCCCCATTGAGAGGAGGATCATGTCGAAACTCGGAATCGACAACCCTCCTGTGTTACTGGCTCCGCCCGTCGTGGACAGCGGCCAGGGTTTCTTCGTTTTTCAGGACAATACACGTTCCAGCTACAATTCCGCTTTCGGCATCCATATCCTGGAGCATCTGCTCATGCCGCTGTACCAGGACTATGACTCCGGAGGAACGGGCGGACCGTATTGGAAGCTGAACGATCTGACCTTCCTCCGGTTGACGAAGGACAAGAGGGGCGAGCAGCTCGTCGCCGATCCCTATTCGATGCAGGTAACCGTCGTGGTGCCCGGGTGGCTTGACATCTGCCAGCAGGAGTATTTCCGGATTGTGGTGGAGAAGATCGTCAGGGAGGAGATTCCGGCCCATATCTCTGCGAAAGTCTGCTGGGTGGACCCGTATGTCATGCTCAGGGTCGAGCAGCTGTACGCTCCGCACCTGGAATTCCTGGAAGCGAATACGTTCGAGTTGCAGGACGTGCGGAGGAACAGTGTCCTCCCGGAATTGAACGAAGTGATGCAGTCCATCCATAATATCTATCCTCCTTCCAAGTTGGGCAAGTCCGATTTCGGGACGGTCACCAGACTGGATTACACCGCGCTTGGAGCAGAGTCCGGGTTGCGGAGGGGGGACCGTTGGGAATTCGATAATAATAATAAACAAAAATAGCAGCATGGAAAAGAGTGTTAACATGTATCCGGTTTTCAGTGACGGAGAAGTACTGACCGCTGAACGGCTCAATGAGATGGTTGAGTTTCTGGCGGGGCAGCCGGAGGACCTGGCCAAAGAAGTGATCGGCACCGGCATCGTATCCGGTCTGGAAATAACGCTGTCTTCCTCGGGCCTTTCCATCCTTCCCGGAGTCGTCATCTTTCCCGACGGATCCATCATCAGGATCAGGCAGAGCATCCGCTATCCTTTCCTTTATTCTGACAACAGTGGATATTTCTTTTCTGAAAAGGAACTCTCCTCAAAGAAACGAGCGAGTCTTCAGCTCCCGGACGACCGGTATGTAGTCGCCCTGGTCAAGTGCGAGAAGAAATCCAGGAACGTCTGCAACCAGACATCCTGCGACATCAATCACGCCGCGAAGCAGTATGTCCTGGAGCCCCGGCTGAAGTGGAAAGCCAACCTGGAAAAATCCCGGTTCGACCTGACTCCGACAACGTCGGTGAAGAGTTTCACGCCTATGAAATCGCCCTATGCCGCGATGAGTTACAAGGGTGTGACGCAAATGGTCAGCGCCAATTTCAATGCAAACCGGGATCAGCTGTGCCGGTCGATGTGCGATGTGATCCGGTCCATGGGCATCATCACCAGCCGCTCCGCCGACCACATATGCCAGGTCAGCGGCAGTTCCACTTATTGGCTCGGCAATCTGTTCGAAGACTGGAAGAGTATGGTCAACCGGTATGTCAATGCCATCACCCGGGTTGATAAACTCAACAACAGGGGGAAGGGGACATTGGCGGTTCCTCCCTTCTTCCTGGATTTCCTGGATGATATGCGGCAGGCACTCCAGGAATTCGTGGACGCCTACAATGTTTTCTGCAGGAAGTACCGCTATGTCCTGAACAGGAATGACGTGAGTGAGGATACGGTCATCCTGTCAGCGGGAGACCGCAGGACCCTTTTCCGTCCTGCCGGATACGGGAAGGATTCCGGGGACGACCTGCTTGTCCTGAAAAGGCTCTTCGAACGGATTTACCTGATGTCCGAGCATTTTGTCGCCTTCGATTACGACAGGTCTTTCCGGTCCGCAAACGTCCAGCTTGTCCTCTCCCGGCCAGGCGGCCGTCTGGGGGAAAAGCCTGTGCCCTGTTATTACAAGAAGAACGATTCCCTGGCGAATGTCTGGCAGGCTCATCTGCCCGCCTTGGCCTCTACGCCGCCCAGTTATCATGAACTGACGGAGATGAAGGACGGAAGCCTGTCCCCCTTGGGCTGGTCCCTCGGTCAAGGATTCGTCTACAGTCTCCAGGGTGTCTATGACATGAAAACGTCGACCGCATATTCCGCTTTGAACGATTTGATCGGCCGATACGACCTCCCGCTGACGGTGTCGACCGTAAACCTGACCCGTATCCGGATGAACCATGCCAATTATACCAGGGTAGGGACTTCCTATTATGACTTGGTCACGTCATGGTTGAACAGTGATTTCAAGAAGAAAGTGGCGGATTTCGACATTTCCAAGGCGACCAAGTCCCTTGCGGAGATCAAACACAATGTGGAGAAGAACACCAGGGAAAGGAAAGAAATCATGGCTACCAGGGATAAACTCTCGACACTTCAGGGTATGAAGAATATCGGCAACATCCTCAAAGCCGCCGATGCAAAGGAGCCGCTGTTGTTCGATACGGCTGCAAACGCGGTGAACATCATCACGTCTATCTCGCCGCATCAGTTCAAGTTATTCTGTAAATACTTCGACCACCAGCACGGCGGCTCTCCCGTGTCCAATGCATACGGAAAGGAAGGAGAAAAAATCCCTGCAAGAATCGCGAAAAGAAGGATGTGGTCCTACAACGCCGTCGCCGCCTTCTCAAAATATCATGACTATCTGAAGAGATCCTATCTGCCGCAATACCGGCATGCCCACCGGCTGGGAGCCCGGGATTCCGGTCAGATCATCCTTCTGGAGTATAAAGGAAAGGTCGTCATGTGTCTGTACCTGTAGTTTTTGAAAAAAAAACTTGTATTATTCCGTTTATTATATTAAATTTGAAACGAAAATATTTGCAATTGACCTGGCGTCCGACGCTAATGCGCAGGTGTTGGTGGATTGACAAGTAGGCAACGCTGAATCTTCTGCCCTGAATGCTACGGTATTCTACCTTTGATGTTTTAGAGTTGCTGAACGGATGAGGAGAGGTCATGCGAAATGGAGGAGCATGCGAGAGTATGCTCCTCCTTTTGTTTTTGTACCCCGTCAATCCGTGATTTTCCCTTCTTTCCGGAACTCTTTTCGGATGCCTTCCGCCAGGTCGGCGGGAGAAATCAGATTATTACCTCTGGAAAGACTCTTCAGGCAGCAATACTGGACGACGTTCATGATGGAGCCGCCGCTCAGTTCGTGTTTTTCAGCGATCTCTTTCAGATTGAGGGAACTGTCCAGAATGGCTTTCGGAGGGAAAGACGCCCTCCACAGTTTTTCCCTGTTGGCCGGGTTGGGCATCGGGAATCGGATGACGCTCTGGAAGCGACGGGCGAAAGCTTCGTCGATGTTGCTCTTCAGATTGGAAGACAGGATGACAAGGCCGTCATAGTCTTCCACCCGCTGGAGCAGGTAGGCGATTTCCTGGTTGGCATACCGGTCATGCGCGTCCTTGATATTGGTCCTTTTCCCGAACAGCGCATCGGCCTCGTCGAAGAAAAGGATCCAATCCTTGCTCTCCGCCAGGGCAAAGATGCCGGAAAGGTTCTTTTCGGTTTCACCGATATACTTGGACACGACCAGCGACAGGTCCACGCAGAAGACATCGCGGCCGACATGGTTGCCCAACAGGGCTGCCGTGAAAGTTTTCCCGGTTCCGGGAGGGCCGTAGAACAAGGCGCGGTAGCCCTTCTTGATTTTGCCCCTCATTCCCCAGTCATTCAACAGCTTGTCGCCGAAATCAAGCCACAGTTTGATTTCTCCGATCTGGTCCATGGTGCGGACATCCAGCACCAGGTCGCTCCAGGGACGGTCGGTCCTGAGAAGCCGGGCAGGGAACTCCGACGAATAGGAAGGGTCGTATTTCCTTTCGTACAGACGGGTATCGATGAATTCACGGCCGGGAGCCAGGACATAGTTCACCTCGTTCCGCCGGGTGTCTTTGACGAAAAGGCTGCCGTTGAAAACCGGGTGGCCCAGAAAGTATCTTGTAAGACGGATCTTTTCCGCGACATCGCCGCCGGTCAACAGGAAGAGCACGGTTTCCAACGAAGGCAGGAGCCCGGTTCCGGATCCGGATTCCACGCATCCGAATTCGACGAACCGTTGTCCCGTGTCGGAATTGCGGACATTGAAGAAATCCATGATCTGGGGCTTCAGGACCGGAGCGGTCATCAGGGAAAGATAGACACGGTCCTCGAAAGAGAACTTGTTCTCGAGGATGAAACGGGCATAGGCTCCGTCGGACAGGGCCGCGTCCGGGGGTGTCAGCCCATGGATATCATCGATGGCCGTCTCCTGCCGGAAATAATTCCGGACCCTGAAAGAAATGATTCCGCACAACCAGTCCAGTTCCTGGCTTATGAATTCTTCATTGGACATGCTGTCAATACTCTTTTTGCCACTCTGTAAAGATAGTCATTTTTGACCAGGCCGGCAAAAAAGTGGAATACCCCCAGGGAATATCCTCCATCAGGATGTCGAAAGCTTTCCCTTCGACGCGGAGAAGCCAGCCCTCCTCGTCTTTTTCTATGGTTCCATGACGCTGGATGAAGGTCCGTTGCATGACACCGACGGACGTGTTCTTCAGGGATGTCCAATACTGGATGACAGCCTCCAACAGGCTCTCCGTTTCCTGGATTTCCTTTTCAGTGGCCGAGAAAGGACTGACGACCGGGAACAAGGGGGACAGCCCGCAAAGGATTTTGCTGAAGGTCAATTGACCCTCCGTCCGGTCATCTTCATCCCTGAACGCCAGGGAGCGGGTCAGATGGACGGCCCTTATCTGCCGGTCCGGCGAGAGGAACCGGCCGTCTTCGTCGAGATAGCCGAGACGGTCGAAAAACCGGGGAAGAAAAGGAGAAAGAATGATCAGGCCGGCATCGTCGATATGGATGCGTGCCACCCCTTCCGGCATATCGGCCAGATCCGCGATTCCTTTCAGGAAATTCTCTTTCTCTTCCGGGTAGACTTCGGCAATGGGGGGCGTTCCGGGGGAAGTGAAAAGGGCCTCTCTCAAAAAGGAGCGCACCAGGTCCCCCGGTACCTTCGTCTCCGTGACGGTCAATTCGGCGATTCCGGTGCTCCCGGTGCTCCCTTGTTCCCGGCTGGTTTTCTGCAACAACGGCCGCAGATCTTGGAATTGCGGATGCTCCAGCAGATCCCTTCTGTCCGGTAAAAGGGGGAGTGCCGTAAGCAGGAAAACGGACAATTGCCTGTCATCGAGCAAGTCCATCAGCCTGTAGAAAGAACGTCGGTCCTGTCTTGCTGCCAGAATCATCCGGTCGACGGACGAAGCTTCCTTCAGCATCTCCTCCAGCTGGGAAAGGAACTCCCGGCCGTGTTCAAGCGGATAACAGTAATAAGGCAGGTCTGCCGGATCCACCGTCATCCTCGGACCGGACCCCGTCCCGCCCTTTTTCTCCGGCTGTTCCTCGCTTTCTGCAGAGCGGGCTGTTTCAACTTGGGAAGATTCGATTGCATCAACCGCGGTAGCGCCAGTCGGTGTCCCTTCATTCATTGGAGAGCCGTTGACTTCCGTTTCGTTGATTATGACAGGGGATCCGGCTGGCGCCGTGGGGCCTGTGACGATCTGTACGGCATCGCTGATCAAGCCGGAAGACAGGTATTCAAGGACCCTGTCCTTCGGACGCTCAAACACGGAAACGGAAACAGGAGACACTCGCAAGGGTTTCAAGGGAATGGAATCCAACACTCTTCTGAGCTCTCGTTCTAGGACGTAAGGGATGTCTTCTTTTTGAATGACCCCCAGATCCACCTCGATGTATCCGATGTCCAAATCCCTTCCTTCCGATTCTTCGAGCACTTTTCGGAGCGATTCAGAGATATAATCCTGATAGATCCCTTCACTCATTGCCATCGCCGTTGCGGAGTCCGTCTCGGAAGGCAATGTCAACTCAACCCGTAATTGACCAATATTGACCATGATCAGGAAGTCTGTTCATAGGACCCTGTACCGTCACATCATCAAGGATAGAGACCCGCCCTGACGAAAGCGGCTTTCAGTACCTTCCGGTCTGTCTCGTTGTAGGTGATGGGATTCGTATTGCTTCTCTCGCCATTATACCGGAAATACAGTCTCAGTAAATTATTCCCATGGTCAATTCCGTCTTTTTCCTTCTGCTTGCACTGTATTAAATACTCTTTGATAAACTTCTCGATGGTCTTCCGTGTCAATCTGCATTTCTTCTGCTCCTCGGGGGATAGGTGGTCTTTCTCCTGAAGGGTGAGGTCTATGAGAAAGTCTGTCAGTCGTGCATGTTCAAAGGCGTTTGGTTTTTCCCCGAACATTTCTTTCGCATCAATGCTGGCCCGTTCTGTCGCAAAATAATTCAAAGTGTACAATCCGACGCTGGAGAATGCCTCGCGAAGGATTTTGACATCCGTCGAGGTATACGGGACATCGCTGTATATGGATCGGTTTGTGTAGAGAGGTGCCAGGAAATAAGTCAGAAGTATTTTGTGACCTTCCTCCCGGTTGATTCTGCGACGGGACATGTAGATATTCATGAAATGGTTGATCTTTCGGGCGTCCAGCGTACAATCCTTTCTATCTTCTTCAGACAGACGTGAAATCCTGCTCTCCACGATAGCGGGAATATACTTGGTGACGAGCATATAATCTTCATACTCGTCCTTTTTCATGACGGAGCCGTCATCCATCCACCAGTCTACCAGCATCTCCCCGGGCGCCTTTCCCCAGAATGTCGTGAAAGTGTTGTTGATAGTATCGCCTATGGCCGTTCCGGCATTATAGGCAACGATCGCGGCCGCGAGGTACGGGAATTTCAATATCTTATGCATAAACCCGGGAATGGACGCGAACGCAGTGGCGACATTCACGATCTTATGTGTGAGGACAATGGTACTCGACACTTTGTATTCCTTGAAATCCAACGATTTGCAGGTCTTGTAAAGATCCTGGGCAGCTACCCACACGCCGGCAAAAGACGAGATATGACCAAACACCAGTTCCCGTTTCGTCGAAAAAGCAGTCAGGGCAGAATTGGCTTTTTCAGTCAAAAGGTCATCGCGGATATCCTTGATGAATCCCATGAAATCATTGATGGCCAGCACGTCCATGGCTTCGGCGCGGATCATGTCGATTACGCGGAGCAGCACATCGAGACAGTCTTCCAAGGTATGTTCCTTTGAACCCTTTCCGTCCGCTTTCCTTGCCCGTTTCCCGTTTCCTTGCACGACATGGGCCAGTTCATGGGCGATCAGATGCCGGCCTTCCCGTGAGGAAGGGTCAAACCGGCCGCTCCCGAAGAAGATGTCATTCCCATAGGTGAACGCCTTGGCTCCGATGCTTTTGCTCATGTCGGCAGCGGCGTTGTCCGTATGGATGCGGACGGCGGAGAAGTCCGCTCCGTATCCGCTTTCCATGAAAGAAAGGATCGATGACGGCATGGCTTGTCCGGCGCCCAGTTCCGAGCTCAATACCCCGGAAAGGGCGGAAGGCATAGTGACCCCTGTTCCGGCCGTGCCGGCAGGACTTCGTTTCAACTGTTCACCGGACAGGACGGCTTCGGCGGCGCGATCCGCTTCGATTTCGTCGATGTCCGTTGGTTCGGAGACCTCCAAACTGGGGTGGACGACCATGCTTTGGTGGGATGATGCGACGTTGGACGGCGATTTCCGACGAGGATCCGCGGTCCTTGCATGGGGTTGTTCAAACTGTGTTTCCACCTGGATATGAGTTTGTTCCCAAATATAATCTTTTTTTCTTATTCTGGCAAATCAGCCGGCTTGATGAACGCCTCCCGGAGCGAACGGACCTTTCCGTCCGCGAATTCGACCTCGAAGGTGGTCCATTCCTTGTTCGCGCCGCGGATGACGCCCTCTCCGAAGACGGGGTGCGTGACCGGGGAGCCGATCTGGAAGGGGCTCCGCAGTTCGGCGCGCTCTTCGGTGAAGTCGACGCTGTCGATGTCAACGGGCCGGTGCGGGTCGAACTCCTCGTCCAGGACGTGGATGAGATTCCGCGTCCCGCGCCAGAGCTCTTCGGGGATGACGCCTTCCGTGACAAGCATTTCCCGCTTGATTTCCGCCAGGAAGCGGGACGGGTACTTGTTCGTTTTCGTGGAGATGTTGAACCCTTCGGATTCCGTGAGGAACAGCGCTTTTTCGGCGCGGGTGACGGCGACGTACATCAGCCGCCGCTCCTCCTCCTCGCCGTTCTTCTTGTATTCGCGGATGGTGCGGAGATTCGGGAAAACGCCCTCGGACAGGCCGATGATGAAGACGAAGGGGAACTCAAGCCCCTTGGCCTGGTGGATGGTCATCAGCTTGATGGTGGGGACGTCCTTGCGGTGGTCGTCGTTCGTATAGAGGGCGATGTCCTGCAGGTAGTCGGCCAGGGTGGATTCGTCCGGGGTGCGGACCGATTCGTAGAAACGGATGGAGGAGAGGAGTTCGTCCAGGTTCTCCAGCCGGTCCTCGTCCTGGTCCTCGCGGATTTCCTGCTTGAGGCCGGAACGGTCCAGCAGGCGGTTCAGCAGATCGCTCACGCGGTGCTCCAGGGCGAAAGCCTTGGCGTCTTCAACAAGGTCCACGAAGGCCCGGGCCGTAGGCTTTCCATAGCCATCCCGGATTTGGAGGGCGCTGAAGAGGGAGACGCCGTCGCGGTCCGCATCGGCCCGGAGCGTGTCCAGGAACTTCTTTCCGAGTTTCCGGGAGGGGACGTTTACGATGCGCCCGAAGGCAAGGTCGTCATCCTGGTTGCTGACGAGACGGAGGTAGGAGAGGGCGTCCTTGATCTCCCGGCGCTCAAAGAAGCGGGTGCCGCCCCAGACGGTGTATTCCAGGCGGGCGTTGAGGAGGGCCTGCTCCAGGGCGCGGGACTGGTAGGTGCTGCGGTACAGGACGGCGATGTCATTGACCTTGGCGCCGTTCGCGAGGATGGCTCTGATCTGGGCGATGATCCAGTCCATCTCCTCCTTCTCGGACTTGCCGTGGAAATGGATGACCGCACGCCCTTCCGCCCTCCGGGTGAAGAGGTCCTTCGGAATACGGTTTTTGTTATTGGAAATCACCGAGTTGGCGACATCCAGAATCTTCGGGGTGGAACGGTAGTTTTCGTCCAGGATGACGGTCTTGTCGGCCGCGAACTGGACGAAGAGGTCCGGCCGGGCGCCGCGCCATTCGTAGATGGCCTGGTCCGGGTCGCCCACGATGAAGAGGTTGCGGTGCTTCGCCGCGAGCCGCTCCACGAGGTCCCAGTCGTCGAGGTTGCAGTCCTGCGCCTCGTCCACCATGATGTAGTTCAGATTGTTCTGCCACCACTCACAGGCGTCCGGAAAGCGGTCCAGGATGTATTTCGTGACGTTGATGAGGTCATCGAAGTCCAGGGCGTAGTTCTTCATCTGCCGGCTCACGTAGCCCGCCAGGCGGGAGGTCCTCCGCATCTCATCGGAGATTTTCGCCCCGGGAAGCATATATCCCTGGACATAGCCGTTCAGGGCCTTGTCGATGGAAACCGCGTCCAGGAACTGCTTGACGGTCTTCTCGGTGCGCTTGAGGCCCATTTCGTCCATCGCCTGCTTCGCGATGGACTTGCAGTCCTCCTCGTCCAGCACGGTGAAGCCTTTCGGGAAGCCCAGCCGGTAGATTTCCTTCCGGAGGAACTTGACGCAGAAGCCGTGGATGGTGCACACGAAGTCGTTGTAGTCGCCGCTTTGGACCATTCCGGCGATGCGGGCGCGCATCTCCGCGGCCGCCTTGTTCGTGAAGGTGAGGCAGAGGATGTTCGCCGGGTCGATGCCC
>JAEEGJ010016576.1_pt1 | contig 16867 bp, 5 predicted proteins | sample 8958761 | NCBI WGS metagenome assembly JAEEGJ01 (sample SAMN16246546, study PRJNA631951) | gut metagenome | biome: gut microbiome; feature: rumen; material: RS-attached | host: Bos | place: Iran: Karaj | collected 2018-10 | reverse complement strand
ATGGCGCCGTCGAATCGCCGGCGCGGACGGTGGCGGCGAGGGCGTCAGCCGTGCCGGGGAGAACGCGGTCGCCGGCGATGGAGAGCGCGCAGTCAAAGCCAACGGCAGGCGACTCGTGGCAGCCGATGTCGGCCGCCGCGCCAACGACGCGGGCGCCGCCGTCGACGTCGGTGGCGGAGAGAAGCGTCACCACGCCGTTCGTCGCGGCGTCGACACAGGGCGAGGACGGAAGAAGGCGGTAGTCGCCGCCGGCCTCGTCGACGAAGAGCGGGTCGGCGGTGACGGTGCCGACGCCGACATTGGCGGGAATGGCGCAGCGGACGACGTTGTTGTAGGCGGCCGCAGTCGAACACGAGAGATTCGGGAAACCCGCGCCAGCGTCGGCCGCGGTGTTCCCGCGGATGATGCAGTTCACCACCTTCGCGGTCGTGCCGTTGACATAGACGCCGCCGCCGGTCGCTTCGGCGCCCGGCTTGTTGCCGACGACCGTGCAGTGAACGAGCTTTCCGCCGGAGATGTACACGCCGCCGTAGCCGTTGGCCTTCGTCATGGAGTTGTTCTGCCGTGGCGCCTTGTTCCCGGCGATGAGGCAGTTCTCGACCGTGCCGGCGGTCATATAGACGCCGAGGCCTTCGTGAGCGGTGTTGTTGGTGATGACGCAGCCTGAGACGCGGCCGTTTGTAAGATAGACGCCGCCGCCATACTCCGACTGCTCCGCGTGGGCGACGCTGTTTCCGTCGATGACGCAGTCGAGGAGGAGTCCGTTTGCACCGGTGACCGCGACCGTGCCGTGCTGGAAGTAGTTTTTCGCCTGGCAATCCGTTATGCGGCAACGGGCGATTGTGCCGCCGCTGGAGCCGATTAGGACGGCGCTGCCGTTCAGGTTGCCGCGGACATTGTGTCGCGACCCCGTCATGGTGAGGTCGGAAACTGCGGCCTCGGCGTGGTTGACGGTGAGTATGCGGGATGTGGCCGCCGACTTGACAAGGCGCGTGGCCGACATGCCCGCGCCGTGGACGGCGACGGGCTTGTTGAGGATGAGTTCGGCCGAAACGGGGAAGTCGCCCGCGCCAATGTCGATGGCCGAGACGTCGCTTCCAGCCGCCTGCGCGGCGGTGAAGGCGGCCTCGACGGAGAGGAGCGGATGCGCGGCCGTGCCGTCCCCACCGTCGCTGCCGCCTTCCGCGGCGGTGCGGACGTAGAGGATGCCGCCGAAGTTGGCGTAGAGGGAAACCGGTCCGGAGACGGGGAAGGAAATCGTCTGCGCATAGGCGGACACCGAGGCGGGGACGTCGTTCGTCCATTTGTAAAAGGTCGCGCCAGCGTCGGGCGTGGCCGTCACGGTCGCGGATTCGCCATCCACGATCCACTGCTCGGAGGGCGACACGGTTCCGGCGCCGTTGGCCGTGGCCGAAACCCTGTACTCGACCTGCCACTGCCATTCGAGATCCTGCCAGTGGCCCGCGCCGACGAGATTGACGGAGGAGCCGGAACCTTCGTCCACAAGGCTCCGCTTGAGCGTCGCGACATCGACGTCGTAGAGCTTCCAACCAGTGCAGAGGGCGCGTTTGCCGTCCGCGACGGTGACATAGTCCGCAGGGGCGGTGCATGTCCGTGTTTCATTCGCCGCAAGCGCCGAGAAACCGTATGCCGGCGAGAGCTGCGACCCGCCAAATGCTTCCGGAACCCCTGAGACGTTCAGCTCACCTGAGTGCGAGGACCCGTTGATTGTCACGCGCAGTTCGGTGGGATAGGTGGCTGCCGCGTCGACCCAGGCGAACGCGTCGTCCGTGACGGCGCCGAGGCCGCATACGGGGAGGTGGCCCGTCTGCACCATCGTCTTGTTGATGCCCTTCGGCCAGGAGATGAGCGGCGTGGTGACGGTCGCGTCCGCGTAGTTCGCGGGCGATTCGTCGAGGACGTTCACCGTGATGGCGCAGGAGCCGTTGCTGTTCTTGTTGTTGCCCATGTAGTAGTTCTGGGTGGAAATGGCCTGGATCGGCGCCGTCGCGTAGCCGCCGACGGGGACGAGGAAGTCCAGCTGCACATTTGCGTTGGCGATGGCGGAGCAGAAATACGCGCTGGGGCCCGCATGGTACCAGAACGGATGGTCGCCGGCGAGCAGCACGTGACCGCCCGTCCGGTTCGCCCCGACGTAGTTGTGGCCGCGCGTCCAAAGTGTTGAGTTGGTGATCGTGATCGAACCGCCGCCGAAATACATCCAGTCACAGGAGAGAACCGAATCGTCCGCGACCAGGAGGGTATTCGACATCTGATTGTACAGGTAGGCCGTTGTGTGGAGATTAGCGCCGTGGACGAGGCTAAGCGCGCGCCTCTCGCCGAGTGTGATGTTGGCGCTTGACGCGATGGCGACGCCGTCAAGCGTCACCGCGCCTTGTGCGCCGTTCAGGTTGAGCGTGCCGGTGGTGAGCCTAGTGGCGTTGGTCGAGGCGCCGCCCTGCGTGAATGAAACGGCGAGGTTCGCGGCCGATAGATTAAGCGTGCCGATTGTGAGCGCTTCCGAGAAGGACACGTCCGCATCCGTTCCCGCGGCGAAGACGGCAGTCGCGGCGGCGGTCTGCGGATAGCCGAGGCAGTCGCCCGACTGGTTGTCGGTCCAGTTCGCGGCATCGCTCCAGTTGCCGGAGGTGACGGACGGTTTCCAGGTGTACGTCGTCGTGTCGAGCGTCTTGACAGTAGCGACGGAGGAGCGGGCCTCTGCGGTCGCCGTGCCTCCGGCGGCCGTGCTGACGGCGCGGAACTGCCACTTGTAAGTCGTCTCAAAGTCGGGGAAGGTGTGCGTGATTGAGAAAGCGGAGGTGTCCGTGACGGTGACAGGCTCCTCGACGGCGACGAGATCGGCCTCGGCCGCGGATTGCGGCCCGACATAGAGTCTGACGACAGCCGCCCCGGCCATACCGAGATTGGATAAGGCGCCGGAGAATGTAACGGTGCGGCGCGAGACGGAGGAGGAGGAGGCCTGGAAGGCCGGGGCGGCCGCCATCGTCGTCGAAACGGCGGGCGAGAGCGAGATGGCGCCGCCGGAAACGGTCTGGATGGCGGCGTAAACCGTCGCGCCAGGGGCGAGGTAGCGCGGGGAGGCGGGGTCGGCCTCAAAGAGGCTGGAGGAGAAGTTTCCTGTGGCGTCGAAAGTGCCGAGCGGCCAGAGGTTGGTCATCGTCATCGGGCTGTCGCCCGTATAGATCGCGAGGGCGCAGTTGGCGCCGGAGAAGGAGTCGAGGGTGCCTGACACCACGAGCGTGTCGCCGCCCGAACCGTCGAACGTGACGCTGGAGAGGCTCGGCGCCGTGTCGTCGCGCCAGAAGACGGGGTTCGACCAGCGGGCTGGCGCGCCGTCGATGTAGAAGCGGACGACGAGGTTGGATGCGTCCCCCCAGCTGGCTGGCAAGGTGTAGGTGTAGTTCGTGGCGCCGGCGGGGATTGCGCACAGCTGGCCGGTGTAGGTCCAGTGCTGGGCGTCCGTGCCGGCGTCCGACGGCCCGTAGGCCACCGAGAGCGTCTGCGCACTCGTCGAGGCCGGGAAGGAAACCGAGATGGTGGGCGCGGAGTTCCCGTCCGTTGTTTCGGCGGCGGTCAGCGGCCTTGCGGCGGGCATGTGGTATTCGCTGTCGGACGAGGCCTTGTAGGCCGTTGCGGAGACGCTAGGGTAGAAAACACCTTCGACAAGGTCGAGGAGACCGGGTGCGCCGTTTCGGACCTGGGGGATGAAATCGCGGACGAGGATGTCGCCCTCGTACATTTGGCAGGAGTAGATGCGATGCCGACAGATGTAGTTGTAGGAACTGGCCCCGTTGCGCGTCGCGCCGAGGAAGAGCGTGTAGTTCGCCGTCTTGGTCGGGGAGCCGGAGAGGGTGGTGTTGACAACTAGGCCATTGTCGATGGTGAAGCCGCGCGTCCCCGTCGATGTCCGGAAGTTGAAGTCGAACACGTGGCGGAGGAGATCGACGGCGACGCCGGTGGAGATCCAGTTGCCTTTGTCATTTTGGAAGGCGTAGGCCCATTGGGAACTGCCGTTCCGGTAGATGTTGTAGAAGAGGTTGCCGTACTGGAGGCCGAAGACTGGGTTCTGGTTCGCATCGGCGAGGATCTGGTAGTCCACGACCGTGCGGGTTGTGGGCGTCGGGAAGTAACCGGTGTCTATGTAGGCGTAGCCGTCGCCCTCGATGAACGAAGGCCCCAGATACGCATCGGCGGGCTTCGTCTGGACGGCGACGACATCCGACGCCGCGATATCCCCGCCATCGGTCGAGGCGAGGACGACCTGAGCGTAGTAGGTCGTCCCGGGTTGGAGGTGCGTAAGGACTGCGTTCGTCGCGCCCATTCCGGCGACGGTTCCGGCCGCATTGGTGCAGACGAGACCGTCCGGCGTGTAGCCCCAGGCGATCTTCAGGTCGGCTGGCGCACCGGCGTCACCCAGGCCGAAGACTGCGACGGGAATGGCTATGGCGTTCTCCGTCGCGGACGGCGCGCCGTCAATGGCGACGGCGAGATCGGCGACGACGTTCCATAGCCAGACAACCTTGGCGTCAAAAGAGTCCGGAGTGAAGGAAAAGGTGTTTTCCGAGCCGCTGGCCTCCAGCGCCCAGTCCGCCTCTGCCGGGGACCAGCGGTAGAAGCGGTAGCCAGCGCAAACAGCGGAGAGGCCGTCCACGGTGACAGAGGCCGGCGCGGAGCAGTTCGCCGCAACGCCGAGAGTCATCGCCCGCTCGTGGAGGCCGTAGGCGGGCGAGACCATGCCAATGGCATACGGGCCGCCTTCGACCGTCAAGGAGCTCTTCGACAGCGGGCCGGCGACGAAGGCCGTCGCCGTGGCGCTTGGATAGAACACGCCTTCCACGAAATCATAGAGCCCCGCGATGTTGTCCAGGGTACGCAGCGCCGGTCTCATGTCGCGAACGGGAATGTCGTTCATGTATGCCTTGAAGTCATAGCACCGGCCAACGTACTTGCGGTTGTCCACGCTGCCGTTGTTGGAGAGGCCGAAGAGAAGGAGCGGCTTCGATGACACGGCCGTCGTGGCACGGTACGAGGAGAACTCTGACGCCGTGTAAACAGCCGTGTCGCCCGCGTAGGCCCCCTCTGGCCCCATGGAGAGCGTCCAGATTTCGCCCAAGGCCTTGCCCGTGTTGCGGTTGCCGATGTTGCCGGATGTACCGATGGCGGGGTTGAGCTTTGTTCCGGCGGTTGTCCCAAACCAGCAGAGAAAGGCATAACCGGCCTGGCGGACGCCGAAGGTCATCTTATCGGTCTTCGTATCCGTTGTGGAGAGGGTCTCCGTCACGCGCAGGGTCCGGTCCGGGTAGATTCCCGTATTGATGTACTGGCTGCCTGTTGTCTCGATGTAGTCGATCGGCACATAGCCGCTGGGAAACGGCGTCGCGAAAACTACAGACGCGGCCATCGCCGCCGCTGCGAACACGGACATGGTCTTCTTCATAATGCAGTTCTCCATTTGCACGCAATTATTGCAAATCTGCCCGCGCGCGTCAAGTAATTTGATTAAAGCACTTTCGCTGGTCGCTCCGGTCTCCTCGCCAGTTCCTCCGGTTCCGCTGGTCTCACCAGTCCTCTCGAGTTGGACTGGCGGGACTGGAAGGCTGGAGAGACTGGATAGGAGTGTGGTGTCAGGCACCCTTAGGCACCCTTCGGCGTGTGGTGTCAGGCAACCTTTATGAGATGTCGATGTCGGGTGTCAGGCTATGCTATCACGCAGCTCCAGACGTCCAAACCAGCACAAAACGCATGAAAACGTGCATTTTTACTTAGACGTAGAATCATCGTAAAACTTTTTTACAATTGACCTTATCAGCGTTATTGCAAATTTCTAGAAATATACTGTGTACCAGATCAGGCCAATTCTACGAGAAAAGTCGCGGAAATTTGATTTTGAAAAGGCTTTATATATGCTGGGAATAGAGGTATCCCATCGGATGCCGACCCGAATTGGAGATCGCTACAATGAGAAAATTGAGGCTGAAAAACGATGGCGAGGGCTTCTACCACGTCGGTACGCGCTGCGTGGGCAGAGCCATGATGTTCGGTGATGACGACAAGACGCATATCGTCGACCAGATACTTCGGATGGCGGAGTTCTGCGGAATGGAGGTCAACACATACGCTGTGATGACCAACCACATCCACATCCTGCTCCATGTCCTGCCAAAGAAGGAGTTGAGCGACGATGAACTCATTTCGCGCGTCGCGTCGCTCTACGGCCGCGCCAAGGCCGAAGAACTTCGCGTAGGATGGACAGAATGGCGCCGAGTCGGTGGCAAGGCCGCGATGGAGCGGCTGGAGGAGGCGCGCAGCGCGTTCCTTCGTCGCATGGGCGACCTGAGCATCTACATGAAGGAACTCAAGCAATGGATTTCTCGCGACTACAACAAGAAGGTCGGCCGCATAGGCACGCTATGGGAAGACCGTTTTTGGAGCAATCTCCTCGAGGATTCCGCTGAAACCCTGTCGAGTGTCGCGCGCTACATCGACTGCAACGCCGTGCGCGCGGGAATCGTCGAACGTCCCGAGGATTACCAATGGTGCGGCTACGCGCAGGCCCATGCCGGACGCAAGGCCGCGCAAAAGGCGCTCGCGGGCGTGTTCCGCGGCGAGGAGCTGGAGTGGGCCGAGGCCGGGCGGCGCTACGGCTGGTTGCTCCGCAGGGTGTCAGACACCCCGGCGGTGCGGCTGGACGCGCAGGACGAGGTTTTCCGGCGCGCGCTGGCGATTGGCAGCCGGGGCTTCATCTTGGAGACCTACGCCAGATTCCCCGAGGTGTTCAACGCGAGTAAACGTCCCGCCCAGCCCTTCGTGACGGACATTGGCGAGGCGAATGAGGCCATTTGCGCGTCGCACAAGCCGCGCAAGGCAACGGCAAGCTAGACCGCCGCACCCCTACAAACGGCAAAACCCAATTTGAACCGGAGAAAACCTCTCCGGGCGCTACGGTGTGCGCCCAGGACTTAATCATGGCGGGATTCCCATTCGTTTCCACCCTTTTTATGGGACAAAAGCTCGTCCCCTTCCCTCTTTTGATTCCTCACCGAGATCAAGATGGCGCAGAACAACCTTCTCTTTCACAAATAACGTATCTCAAGAGGCCGAAACACGTCCGGTGTCAGACACCCGGAGATTCTGGAAGCGAAACACGTCCGGTGTCAGACACCCGGAGATTGAAACTCGGGACTGGTGTCCGGGGCTGGTGTCAGGCACTCGGAGCTCACCCATTCGGGTGCATTGCCACAACATGCCGTCCGTATAGTGAAAGGTGGTTGTATTTCGCTAGAACGACTGTCGGCGTGATGCCAAATTGTCAATGGCGGCGCGGCGGGACGCCGCACCTCCTGTCCGCGCGCGTCACCACGCGCGAACATGTAGATACCAAAAGCGCCGCTTTTATGCGCGGCAAAGCGCCAGCATGGCCTTAGGCAAGCCTACTTCAGGAATAGGCGGGTGGCGGCGTCCGCGCCCATGAAGTCGGTTTCGTAGCAACCCATGTCGACGACGTCGTATTTGGCCTTGCCGCCAAAGAGCCGTATGCGCGGCCTGCCGTAGAGGTCTGTCTGATCGCCGGCGACGTAGGCGTTGCTGCCCGCGTTCACGCAAGGCGAGGAGAAACGTGGCGCGTATTGCCTGTCAAGTTTCGGGTCGGCGACAACCGTCCTTGTTCCAGCGTACGGCACGAAGACGGTGTCGTGGACGCATGAGTGGCGAGTAGTCTTCTGCTGCGCCTCGGTTTTGCTTGCCGCGTTTCCGCCGACATTGGTGACGACATTGCCTCTGCCCAGCGAATGTCCGTCCGCTATTACGCAGTTTCGCATCTCGAACGCGGCGTCCACCCATGCGGATGCGGCACGGTATGCGGCGTTGCCGACGTAGGTGCAGTTCACGATCTCGGCTCCATCGCGGCTGAAAGTCCCGCCCCCTCCGGTAGCGGCGGATGTGGAGGTGTTTGTGTTTGCGACGATGAGGCAGTTGTCGATGCGGGACGTGTCCGTGAAGACGCCTCCGGCGAAATAGGTGCATGAGTTGCCTATGACCGAGCATCTCGAAATCGGCGCGGTGGACGTGTATATGCCTCCGCCGCGCGAGGCGCCCGAATTGCCCTGGATGACGCTGTCTGCTATGCTTCCCCCGGAGAGATAGATGCCGCTGCCGTAGTTGCCCGAAGTTTTGTTGAAGGCGAATGTGCAGCCCTTGACATGTGTCGCGCGGAGGACGGACGCGCCCCCGCCATTGCCGCTTCTCGCGACGTTTCCATGGACTACGCAGTTTTCAAAAACCGGGGAGGTCGTCCCGCTGATGTAAACGCCTCCGCCACTTGTGCCGCTGTTGCCGGCGATGACGCAGCCAACCACTGCGCCGCCAAGCATGTAGACGCCGCCGCCAGGTCCGGCCGAGTAGCAGTTTGTCACGACGCACCCGAAGAGCCCCTTGACCTCCTCGTCGATGAAGACGCCGCCGCCATGGGACGAGGCCGCGGTGGAACTGCACGAGTCAATGACGCAGTTCGTCACCGAGCCGGAATAGATGCGGACACCACCGGCCAATCCGTCTGATGCGGTTCCGCCTCGAAACGAGAAGCCGTTTACCTGCGCGTACTCGTTGCTGCAGACGAACAATGGGCCGTCAGAGCCCGACACCGCCTCAAAGACGGTTTGGACGGGACCGGACTCAGACGAGAGAGTCGCGTACTTTTCAATGGCGAGCGCCCCGCCCTGCACCGCGTATGTTCCGGCGCGAACGATGATTGTCCCTCCTTCGGGGACGATTGCCAAGGCCCGTTCTGGAGTCGCCACGGCGTTGGCCCATGAAGATCCGTCAGCCGTGTCGTCGCCATCTGTCTTGACGTAAACGGGAGAGCCGAAAACGGCCACGAGAGAGCGTGGCCCGTCAATGACGTAGGTGAGAGAGGGGTTGTTCTCCTGTCCTTCGGGAACGTCACCCGTCCAACGCAGGAAGGGATGATCCGGGCTTGTGGCCGCGGCGGTGACGGACACCGTCTCGCCCTCGGCGGCCCAGAAGGTTTCGCGGTTGACGCTTCCCTCGCCCGTGATTGCGATTTCCTGGCGGTACTCCGGTGCCCAAAGCCAGACTATGCGGGCAAAATCGCCCGCGTGGTGCGTGTACGTTGCCGTGCCGGACACATTCTTGACTGGCGGGGCATAGTTGATGGAGATGGAGTGCCCTGCGCAGGAAACACGCGTTGAGGCGTCGACATCGACATGGGCCGGGGCCGTGTATGTCAGGACATCGCCATCTCCCAGTCCGTAATGACATCCGTATCCCGGCGCGACGCCGCCAAAGCTTTGCGGCGAGCCGACTATGCGCAAGGTATCGCTCCCGTAGATTGTGTACAGCTCGACCTGTGTCAATTCGAAATAGGTATCGCCGCCACCCGTGAAGAGGAGGCGGTAATAGGAAAACTGACGCTCGTTTTCGAAATGGAAGCGCGAGGATGCAGACAAAGCCGGCAATGCGGTGCCCATTCCGGCAACTTCAAGAAGCGTTTCCCACTCGGCTCCGTCGTTCGAACCGAGAAGCTGGAAGGCATTCGGAGCGCGTTTGGGATGCTCCTGGCACGGCACGAGACGGCAGCCTGTCACGATGCGCGGACCGTCGAGGAACTGGTACTGCACCCATTGCGAGGTGTTGTTTTTGGCAATCCAGCGGCTGTCGGTGCAGCGAGTGAAGGCAGTGTCGTTAAAGAGCTTGCGCGGTAGCGCGGCGTTGTTGTTGAAATTGCCGCCGTCAGTTATGTCGTTTAGCGAGGCGTTGTACGGGACGGTGATGTCCGTGCACCTCGCGTGTGCCGACTCAAGGTTGCTTGCCCAGTTCCAGAGAACCTTGGTGTATGCGCCCGGGAAGGAGAACTGGTAAGGAAGTTCGGAAAGTGCGCCGTCGTGACGGATGGTCCCGTCGAAGGCCAGGAGCTTGAACCCTTCGAGTTCGAAGAGGTCGCCTGTGGATGGGTTGACGACGCTGGCCGCCTCCATATGGTCTCGCCTGAGAGATGGCCGTATGTGGCACCGTAGGAAGGGGTTGGAACGGAGACCTCCTCGCCGGAGGACTCAACCGCCAGCATGTCGTCGGCTTCGAAGTAGAAGAACTCGACTTCGGAAATGGTGGTGTACGAACCGTCGCCGTTGTTGGCGTAGACCTCCAGCTTGTAGTACGGGTAAGCCGAGCCGTTTTCGAATGTGTAAAGGCGGCCCTGGCCGGTTGACCATCCCGTCTCGTTCGTCCGCGAATCGAGGGAGACCCACAGCTCCTTGTCGTTTGAGCCGAAAAGCGTCCAGGATTTCGGCGAACGGGAAACTTGCTGGCTCGGATGGCCGTAGATGCGGTACGCATTGATGGCAAAGCGATTGGCGAAGTAAATGAAAACCGTTGGCACGAGGCCGGTGGCGGGATTGGGCTTCTTGGCAAGCCAACGGTCGGAGAGACTGCCGTTGAAGACGTTGGCGCCCCCTTCACTTGTGGCCGAGTTGTTGCCTATCGACTCCGCGGAAAACACGCGGCCGTCGCGCACCAAGTTGACTGGCGTGTCCGGAACGATTACAGCGGCGCACAATCCGCCCGAGACAAGCGAGCAAGCAAGTAAGAGCGTTACTTTTTTCATAAAATGCAATTCTCCATTAATACACAATTATTGCGAATTGTATCGCGCGCGTCAAGTGCAAGTAGCATTTCGCAGAGATGCCAATTGGGCCGCCACTGCGACAACACCCCTTGTCACAAAAGGTGCTACAATAGAAATGCAATTTTGAGGAGAATGACATGCAGCCTAAAGCGGAGCCAAGAGTCTGGCTTGAAATCGACCACCGGGTCGTGAAGTCCAATTTCGAACACATCGCGGCAAAAGTCGCGCCGTCGAAGGTGCTGGCCGTCCTGAAGGCCGACGGGTACGGCCTCGGCGCCATGCCAATCGCCAAAACGCTCCTGGCGGCCGGCGCCGCAAGAATCGGCGTTGCGGAACCGAACGAGGCCTACGCGCTCATGGAGCTCGGATGCGACCTCCAGATCATGAGCGCTGTTTTTCCTGAAGAAGTCCCCGACCTCATCCGCGCCGGCGTCACGCTGCCGATCACGGACCTCAAGATGGCGAAGTTCATCGGTGAAACGGCCACCAAGATGGGCATGACGGCGAAGGGCCATGTGAAGCTCGACACCGGAATGGGTCGCCTCGGCATCCTCATCGAGGAGGCCAACGAGGTCGTCCCCGCCTGCTGCTCCGTGCCGGGACTTGACGCCGAGGGCATCTTCACCCACTTCCCAATGGGGTACATGGCACATGGTGACTTCACGCGCCACCAGATCGACCTCTTCAAGGGCCTGCTTGCCCGCCTTGAGACCAAGGGCATCCGCTTCAAGTACCGCCACTGCGCAAACAGCGACGCCATCAACCATTGCCCCGACGCAGTCCGCGAACCCTTCAACCTCGTGCGCGCCGGCTTAAACCTCCACGGCCTTTTCGATCCCGCCGAGGATGACACCCAGTATGTCGCCCCCGTCCTCTCGCTCAAAACGCGGCTTGTCTCCGTCCGCGACCTGCCCGCGGGGCGCTCCATAGGCTACAGCGCCACCTACCGCCTCGACAAGCCAACGCGAGTCGGAACGATTGCGGCAGGCTATGCCGATGGATTCCCGCTTGCCCTTTCCAACAGGGGACATGTCCTCATTCACGGGAAAGTCTGCCCGATCATCGGCCGCATTTCCATGGATTACACGACAGTCGACCTCACCAATGCCCCGGAAGCTGAAATAGGCGACATCGTCACCTGCATCGGTCGTGACGGCGGAGAATCTGTCACGACAGAGGAATGGGCGCAGCTCAAGGGCACCCACCCCTACGACATCATCTGCTCTTTCTCAAACCGCGTCAAGCGTGAACACCTACATGTTGGCGACTGACGCGGACACACGCCCGGCGTTCCAAATGCGGCTTCTGGCTTTTAGCTTCTGGCTTTTAGCTTTTGGCTGCTCATCTGGGGTCGATTGTTGTTCTCACAACGCGCAAGCCCAAGAACGGGAAGCAGTGCGCAGGATAGAAGCGGTTCCGATTGGTGCTTTCGCAGCGGATTGCATCGCCTTTCCATCCGCCACCTTTGGTTATGCGGTCGGTCTCCTCCTCCGTCGACGTCCACTCCCACACGTTGCCAAGCATGTCGTAGAGCCCGAAAGCGTTGGGTTCCTTTTGACCCACGGGGTGCGTATGCATCTCGCTGTTCTCATCGATCCAGGCCACGGTACCGACAGTTCCAACGGTGACTTCGGTTCCATTCGTCGTCAGGCAGTAGGCGCCTTCCGCACCGGCCCTGCAGGCATATTCCCACTCAGCCTCCGTGGGGAATCGATATAATTGTCCCCGCAGCTTCACAATTGGCAGGGAATTCAGCTTTATCAAAAAGGTCTGGCAGTTCTCCCATGAGACATTCTCCACGGGAAGATCTGAGCCCCTGAACTTTGAGGGATTCGGAGTGAGAGTCGCCGTCATCATGATTTGCCAAAGCGCCTGAGTGACCTCATAACGGCAGATGGAGAAGTTCCGACCAGGAACGGGTATCATGTCCTCTTCCAATTTCAAGATCTCAGGAAGTGCATTTTCCAGAAGTTCCGGCATGAAATCAGCCTCGTCTATCATGGTGCATCTTATCGTGGCAATGTATCCCGCCCGAATCTTTGACAACCCGGCTAGCGGCATCTTGAAAGTGGCGCGTTCGGCGTCGACATCGGGTGCGACACCTGGTTCAGTCCAGCTCCAAGTGGAAAGAGGTATGTCCAGCAGCCTGTTCATTCCGCGAAGAGGAAATGGATACGCCGAGTTTTCCCCGCGTTTAAAGAGCCGTATTGGCGCCTCCCACTTGAGCAATGTTTTTCCTTTTTTTGTAAGGCCCTCAACACGGACTGACACGGCGGTCTTTTTCGCCGCGCCGCTTGTTTCCCACTGTCTTATGCAGGCCTCGCCCTCGTCGCTGAAGCGAAATGCCCGCCCGCCAATCATCCGGGCGCCTTCATCGTCAAAGGCAACAGGACGGCATTGTGCGACTCCAAGGGCTGCAAGTCTTTTGTGGGCGTCCTGCCTCCAGACTTCAAATGCGGAAGTATCGACACCTAGACTGATTTGCAAGCTAATCTCATCTGTCTTTTCGTCAATCTCGAACACTGGTTTGCCATCGGGAAGAAGCGCCGGCGAAGCCTTCAGAAGCAACTTTCCTTTGCCAGGCCCATAGAAACCATCCCATATCGCGGCATATGCGGCCTCAACTGGATTAGTCCAGGATGGGACGGAAGCGGCTTCTGTTGCAACTACACCGTCAGCCATGACCCTGGCCATTGCAACGGACAAGGCAAATCCAAACAATGCGAAGCACTTAGTTTTCATACCCCTATTGTAGCAAAGCACCGCAATGGAAGTCAACAGTTCAAAATCGCTTCAGGTCATCGCGCTTGACATCTCCCTGCCAATTCCAATATGATGACATGGTACTTTTCTGATTTTCGACTTATCAACCATGAAACTCACCTTCCTTGGAACAGGCGCGGCGGACTGGGATTGGCTAAACATGCCTCCAGGTACACGCGGTTCAACGGCGACGCTCGTCGGCAAGTCCTGCCTGATTGACGCAGGCCCGACCGTTGTCGCCTCGCTTGACAAATATGGCGCAAAGCTGACCCAGATTGCCCATGTCGTAGTCACACACTCCCATGACGACCACTTTCAACCCGCGACCATAGCCGCCATCGCCGCGGCGCGCAAGGGAAAGCTGGCAGTCTGGGCGGCGCCTCAGGCGTTGTCTTTGCTGGAAGGCATTCCATGTGTCAAATGCGAGGTCGCAGTCGGTGCTCAATTCAAATGCGGCCGACTCACTTTCACGGCCTTGCCATCCAACCACCAGACGCAGTGCCCGGATGAGGAGACCTTCCACTTCCTCGTTGAATCAGGAGGCAAAACGCTCCTCTACGGGCTCGACGGGGCATGGATGCTTGCGAAGGCGAAAAAACTGCTGACAAAGGCCCTCGGCGGGCGGGTGCTTGATGCCGTCGTATGGGACGCCACTTGCGGCCCCACGCTGAACGACTGGCGCTTCGCCGAACACAACGACCTCGCCATGATTGCCGCCATGCGCAAGTCCATGCTCGGCGCCAAGCTCGTCTCACCCGTCACAAAGCATGTCTTCAATCACATCGCGCGAACTCTCTGGCCTGCCGACGCAATGGCGCGCGCAACCATCGCGAAAGAATACGGCGGCATTCTGGCCGAGGACGGGCAGTCGCTCAGCATCGTTTGACCTCTGGAATCCAGCCGCAGGAAGCGTAGAGACACGCCATAGCTACTTCGCGGCAATCTCGTAGATCATCGACGGCGCGTTGGCCCCTTCGCCTGCGGCGATGCGGGCGGTGAACCGGTATGCGCCGCCAACGTAGGTGGCGGGGACTTCGCGCAGACGCGAACCATCGGCGGCCAGTGCGAAAACCCTGAGGCCGGGATTTGAGTTCCTGAGCGTGATTGTGGCCTCGCCAGTCTTGGCGAGGTACGGGAGCGCCCCCCAGTTGCTGAGGTCGTTCATCTTGTCGCTCAGGAAGACCATGCCCGTGTTCTTGACGTCCGTGATGTGGAAGAGAAGAACGCGCTTCGATGAGTCGAGCGGGGCGCCGTCCATCGACGAGGCGCTTACGGAGCAGAAGGCCGTGGCTCCGGAGACGGAGAGCGGGCCGGCAACGAGGTCGGCCTTGTCGTAGGCGCAGACACCGGCGGAGCGCTGCGACGCGACGGTGATGTGGCCCTTCTTTGTGCTGATCGCAATTTCGCCGGTGTCGGAGGTCCCTTCTCCGGAGAACTTCGGAATTTGCCCCTTGGTGGCCTGGGAATAGACTTTTGTCACGGACAACGCGGGCTTCTGGACACCCTCCTTCGCCGCGAAGGAGCCGACGCGCGAGGTGTAGGCGAGCTGCGTGAAGGGGTGCGGGAAGAGCCCCTTCTTCCACATGTCGCCAAGCCCCTGCCCCATGGACTCGGACTTGGTGACGCCGTAGGCGAATGAGTTGCGCGCGGGTGCCACGTCGCCGCGGCCGAAGAGGAGGACGACCTGCCGCTCGGTAAGCTGTCCGACAGGGTCGGTGACGATGTCAAAGCCCTTGGCCGGACAGGCTTTGAACATGTTCGCCTGCGAGTGGCTCCAGGCGAAGCGATAGAGGGCGTCCCAATCCTGGAGGGAGGAGTACGCGCCCATCATGAGGCCGCCTTCGGCGCGCCATTTGTTGGGGTTGCAGTAGTTGTACTCCGTGACGGTGAAGGGCTTGCCGAAGATGCGCGTCGTCGCCATCATGATCGGCGTGGCGTAGGTCGGGTGGTCGCTGTGGACGTCGGCCGTGTTGTTCTGGTGGAACGGAAGCTTCTGGTAGCCGCTCCCCTGGGGATGGTCGGCGTACTGGTGGTTGTCGACGACGTCCAGCTCCTCGCGCTCGAAGACCTGGGCCATGTTATCCCACCAGTTGCCGCCGGAAATGAGAGACTTCACGCCGGCGTCGCGGAGACGCTTCGCCATGCGTCGGTTGGCGTTTGCCTTGACTTCGTACAGGAACTCCGCGAAGTCGCGGCTTTCCCCGAGTTTCGACATGTCTGGTTTGGCTAAGCCGTTGAGTTCGAGCCACTCCTTGAACTTCTCAATGTAAAGATCCTTCGCCCCCCACCAGACGGAGGCGATGGAGTCCTCGTTCATGAGCGTGACGAAGAGAACCGCGGGCTCGTCTTTCCACTTGACGCCCGTGTAGGGGTTCACATGGTCGAAAATCTCCATGGCCCGCTTGAACCAGAGGTCCTCGGCGGGCTTGTGGATTGGCACGACGGCCTTGATCGTGTTGCTGTTCAGCGGCTTCTCAAAGCCCTCGCAGGAGCCGAGGCCACCCATCGCGTAGAGGTCGAAGGTGACGTAGATTCCGGCCTTCTTGCACTCGGCCGCCAGGAAGTCCAGCTTGTCGAGCTTCTCGGGGGAGATTTCGGGGTAGGTCTTGCGGTTCCAGAGGTTGTTCCACTCGTCCTTGGTGATGGTGACGTCGATGTGGTGGAAGCGCATGGTGTTCCATCCCCGCACCTTGAAGTCGCGGACGGCCTGCTGTGCCTTCTCCTTTGAAAGGAAGTTCGCGTCGAAGCAGAGGTTGCCGCCGACAAAGCGCTGCGGAAGTTTCTTCAAGTCGTTCTCGAAATAGAAGTGGCCCTCGGGCGAGACGCGCGCGAAGCCCAGTTTTCCGGCGTGGGCGTCGCGCGCCACAACATCGGAGAAGTCGAGGATGGACCCCGCCTTGACGGCGTTCGTCCACGGAAAGACGCACCAGTCCTCGTTCGCAGCAAGCTTCAGCGGGGGCGGCGGGATGGAGAGGTTGACGCGGCCGTTCTGCCGCTTCATCTCGGCGGAAAAGCGCCCCTCGACCTCGAATTCAAGGTGGGACTCCATCGCCGTTTTGCACTCGGGGAACTCCAGGCGCACCTCGAAACGCTTCTGCTTGTCCTTCCGGGCGTCCCAGATGACGGGGTTGCCCTTGGTCACGGACATGAGCAGTTTCTTGCCCCCTTTCACGGAGACGATTTCGATGTTGGACTTGTCGCCGACGCCAATCCATTCTTCACCGTATTCCATCGGGAGCGGCTTTCCCGAGACCGTCCCGCCTGCGAACTCGGAGAGCGCGATCGGGAAACGCAGGTAGGCGCGCTCCAGCCCCATGGGCTTGTCGTCGAGCGAGGTGATCGACCAACGTACATGGGCTCTGGCTCTCTCGTCCTTCGTGACATCGTAGAACTCCTCGCGGATGGAGAGGCCGCGTCCGCCAGCCCAGATCTTGGCTGTGAAGA
>JAEEGJ010016573.1_pt1 | contig 16871 bp, 7 predicted proteins | sample 8958761 | NCBI WGS metagenome assembly JAEEGJ01 (sample SAMN16246546, study PRJNA631951) | gut metagenome | biome: gut microbiome; feature: rumen; material: RS-attached | host: Bos | place: Iran: Karaj | collected 2018-10 | reverse complement strand
TTCACGGAGAACATGGAGCATGAGGCCTATGTTTCGCAGATGATTCCGGTTGCGGGGCACGCGGGAGACACCTATTCCTTCGGCGGCTGGATGAAATCCACCTGTCCGCCGGAGACGGCGCAATGGTATAACGACGGCAAAACCAACCCGCCGGCGGTCCACAAGAACGCAATCGGCGTCAAGCGGATGGTCGTGGAATTCCTTGACGAAAACGGCAATACGGTCGGCGCCGCGTACGCTTCGTTTGCCGTGGACACGCAGGAGTGGCAGTACGCAAGCGGCGTTGCGGTCGCACCCGCCCGATACCACAAGATCCGAATCAAGGCAAGCACCACAAGATGCATCGGCGAAACGTGGGTCGATGGGATCCAGCTCTATCGCGAGACGTTCTCGCAGGCCTATTCCTACAACGCGCGGGGGAACCTTGTCGGCTACAAGTCCCTGATCGGGCAGCAGAACAGCTTTGAATACGACGATCACGACAACGTCACAAGCAGCACCGATCCGCGCGGCAACGAAACGACTTACGAATACTTCGAAGGCACACACAACGTCGAAACCGTCAAAACGCCGACGGGGATTAAGAGCACCTTTGTTTACAACGCGAAGGGGCAGACGACCGGAACGACGGTCAGCCATACGAGCTTTGGTAAAACGATCGAAACCGAAACGACATACCGAAATGACGACGGATTGACGGCAACCGTCTCCGATGCACGCGGCAACACGGTCAGCTACACCTACAAATCCGGCACCCGGCAGACCGAAACGGTCACCGATTCGCTGAATCATACGGCAAGCTATACCTACGGAGACGCGACCGTCATGCACCGGCTTGCCTCGATCACAAGCACGGGGCTCGGCGTTGTGCAGTACGGCTACGACGAGTATGGAAAGCTTACCACGATCACGCGCGGCAATACGGTTTATACGCTTGAATATGACAGCACATGGAAGCTGCAAACCAAGACCAAGGTCGGCAGCGTTGCGCTGTCCGAAAACGAATACGACACATACAAACGTCTGTGGAAGGTGACCTACGCGAACGGCTTCTCGGCACGGTACGAATACGATAACCTCGACCGTGTCAACAAGATTTACCAGACCGAGAACAACACGGAAGAACTGACCTACGAGTTGATCTATAACGGTGAAGGCGATTTGTACGAACTGCGGAACTATCGCACGAACCGCGCGAGCTTCTTCGAGTACGACCACGCCGGGCGCTGCATGGCGAGCAAGGAACGGTCGTTTACGGTCACGAACGGCGTCCTCTCCTACGGCAGTACGGAGCTTTCGGCATACGGCTACCAATACGACGAATGCAACAACTTGACAAAGCTCACCTGCTCGGTGCTCGGAAGCAGTTGGAGCACGGTCTATACCTACGACAACGACAACCGACCGAAGACGACCACGCTGAACTCCGGTAAGGTCATTACGAATACTTATGATGCAATCGGACGGTTGAGTAAGCGTACAATCGGGCTTTCGACACCGTATGAGACGCGTTTTGAATACCATTTGAACGGAAGCAACCGCACCCCGCTGCTGCACAAGTACTACAACGGAAATGACAGTCCGTTTGTCTACACCTACGACAACAACGGCAATATCACCGAGATCACGCAGGGCAGCACGAGCATCAGCTACAAGTACGACGCCGCAAACCGGTTGACGCGCGAGAACAACGGCGTTCTGAATCAGACAATTACCTACCAATACGACGCGTGGGGCAACATTCTGAACAAGAAGTTCTATGCGTACACGACCGCAACAAATCCGGGCACGCCGACCGGGACGATCAACTATGCTTACGGCAATACGGCGTGGGGCGATCAGCTGACAAGCTATGCGGGGCAGACGATCAGCTACGACAGCATGGGCAATCCGACCTCGTACAGAGGGTATACCTTTGGCTGGAGAGGCAAGCAGCTGACAAGCGCAGACAACGGTACCGTTTCGGCGACGTTCGAATACAACGAGGACGGCTTACGGCAGAAGAAGACGGTCAACAATGTCAGCACCGATTATTATTATAACGGGTCGGTGCTCATTGGCATGCAGCGAGGGACGACAAAGTACCGGTTCAGCTACGACGCGTCCGGCAACGTCGTCTCTGTCAAACTCGGCACGGATGAGTATTATTATATCAGAAACGCGCAGGGCGACGTCGTCAAGCTGATTGACGCAAGCGGCGTTTCCGTGGTAGAATATACCTACGATACGTGGGGAAAGGCGGTGACGACGACAGGCACTCTGGCGGGTACGCTGGGGCTTTTCCAGCCGTTCCGCTACCGTGGGTATGTGTATGACTGGGAGACCGGCTTCTATTACCTGCAGAGCCGTTACTATGATCCCACCGTAGGGAGATTCATCTCAGCCGATGTCCTGCTGTCCACCGGGCAGGGAGTGCTGGGATACAACTGTTATGCGTATTGCCTCGGGAATCCGGTGGGGATGGTGGATGATGGGGGAAGCATGGCAAGAGGAACCAATATAACGGTGACAAGTGACAGAAACCCGTTTAGTACAAAACCTCCATCACAGAGGACTCCGGATTCACGGCTAAGAGATGCAGGCGTAGAATTCTTTTCTAACCCAGATGATGCTGCCATAGCGATAGCTCCAAAGCTTGGGAAATTGTCACAAGACAATAATCGTGAGTATTATGCAGCTATTTATTCTAAAATCGTAAACGGAGAGAGGGTGTATTATACTGGACCAATTCAAGATGGCTCTCATAACAACGTAATCGAACCAACAATAATGGATTGCATAGACAATGTAGTTTCGATTTTCGATTCACAACAGCTTGAGGGATTTGTTCATTCGCATCCCACCTGTAATTGCCACGCTAATAATGTATTTTCAGGGCTAATAGGAGATCAGGGAGCAGCGGTATTAACTGGAATTTGTTACATGATGTATCCTAAAGGTAATAAGCTATATAAGATAACAAGCGCGGATGTGTTACGGCGTTTTTTTAGGGGCTTTGATCCTAAAAATGATAAAGAAATGGACCCGTATTTGATAAAAGATTTTAATCAATGAAATAGCGTGGCAGATCGTAAATAGGAGGGATATATGAATCGCAAAAGGATCGTCCTCATTTTCTTTATTGTTATAACCATGATCAGTACCGGCTGCCGCAAGACGATTCCCGTAGATCAACCGGTTTTTACGCAGGACGGGAGCACGTTGACAAACGGCACTTTGCACTATGTTCGCCTGCCCAAAGACTGGGGTTTCTCAAGTGACTATTCCTACCGGATCGGTACGGTAAAGGGCGGAAATGCACTGCTGGCTTCTGACGAGAACGGAACATTTGTAAAAGAGAGAAAAGAATTTCTTGCCGATATGGATTTTGCACCGTGGGTGAGGGAGGACTATGTCTTTCCCGATGTATGCGGCGATGATTTTATCGTAGAGATTTACGGCAGAACACATGATTTGATCATATTGGACGGTCAAGCGCGTGAGGAGTTTATCGCTTGGCTCCGTTCATACATAAACAGCAGCAATGAACAACCTGAAACGGAATACGAGAAACTGAGCAGTTTCGGTAATCCGGATATACTACTGAATACGCTCAAATATGTAGGAGGAGAGGCAGCGCTGATCTGTATCAGCATGCCCGGATTGGCTTACAATCCTGATATGAAGTTTCTTTTCATCGACGACAAATTGTATATCGCCGACAGAATCGGGAATCAGCCCAATAATATGTACGTGGTAGGAACGTTTGATGAGGACAGTGCAATTTATCAGGTCGTAAAAGAAAGTATGGCAAAGGGGCGTACGCAGTGACATGTCAAGATGTCAAAGTGTCAAGACTAACTATTAAAAGTCAAGACCGGTGTCAGGGGGACGGTTCTCTTGACAACCTATACACCGTGAAGTGCGATAATTATTAACGGAAAACTGCACAAGCACCTTGAAAAACAATCCTTTCGGATTCATATTCTACCTACGGCAACGCCGCAGCCATGCACCGGCTCGCGTCGCTGACAAGCACCGGGCTCGGCACGGTCGCATACGGATACGACGATTACGGCAAGCTCACGACGATCACGCGCGGCAGCACGACATACAGCCTGACTTACGACGCATGGAACCGACCGATCAGCACGAAGGTCGGCACGACGGCGCTTTCCACCAACACCTACGACAGCGATTTCCGACTGTCGACGGTGACGTACGCGAACGGCTTCTCGGCTCGCTACGTTTACGACGATCTGGACCGCGTGCGCGGCATTTACCAGACGGAAAACAACACGGAAAGCTTTGTGTACTCATTTATCTACAACGGGGAGGGAGATTTATATGAGCTAAGAAACTACCGCACGCACCGGGCGAGCTTCTTCGAGTACGACCACGCCGGGCGGTGCATGGCAAGCAGGGAGCGCGCGTTTACGGTCACGAACGGCAGGATCACCTATGGCGCGAATCTTTCGTCATATGGCTATCAATACAATGAATGCAACAACCTTTCAAAGCTCACCTGTTCGGTGCTCGGCAGCACATGGAGCACGGTCTACACCTACGATCGGGACAATCGACCGAGCACGACGACGCTGTCCACGGGAAAGGTCATATCCAACACCTACGATGCGTTCGGCAGGCTGAATAAGCGCACAATCGGGCTTTCGACACCGTATGAGACGCGTTTTGAATACCATTTAAACGGAAGCAATCGCACCCCGCTGCTGCACAAGTACTATAACGGCAGCGACGATCCGTTCGTGTACAATTACGATGATAACGGCAACATTATCTCGATTACGCAGGGCAGCACGTCGATTACCTACAAATACGACGTAGCAAATCGACTGACCCGCGAGAACAACAGTATTCTGAATCAGACGATCACATATGAGTATGACTATTACGGAAACATTACCGAAAAGAAGATCTATGCGTATACGACCGCAACGAATCCGGGGACGCCGACAGATACGATCGGCTATACTTATAACAGCACTGGATGGACCGATCAGCTGAAGAAATACGGAAACGATACGATCAGCTACGACAGCATGGGCAACCCGACGACCTATCGCGGGTACACCATGACGTGGCGCGGAAAGCAGCTCACAAGCGCAAGCAACGGAACCGTTTCGGCGACGTTTGAATACAATGAGGACGGCTTGCGGCAGAAGAAGACGGTCAACAATGTTGACACGGATTACTTCTACAACGGCTCCGTTCTGATCGGCATGCAGCGAGGGACGGATAAGCTCCTGTTCTCTTACGACGCATCCGGCAGCGTGGTATCCGTTAACTACAACGGAACAGAATACTACTATCTCCGTAACGCGCAGGGCGATATTGTTAAGCTGATTGACGCAAGCGGTAATACAGTGGTAAAATATATATATGATACATGGGGAAAGAAGGTGACCACGACAGGCGCCCTTGCGGGTACGTTGGGCCTCATTCAGCCGTTCCGCTACCGCGGGTACGTGTACGATTGGGAGACCGGACTGTACTACCTGCAGAGCCGATACTACGATCCGACCACCGGAAGGTTTATCTCTGCCGATGTGCTGCTCTCCACTGGGCAGGGGGTAATGGGACATAACGCGTATGCGTATTGTTTAGATAATCCGGTTAGTATAGCAGGGTTGGACACAAAGTGGACACAGTTTATCTTTTTTCATTGGACATATTGGACAATTTAATCTATATGTAGTGTGAAAATGAACTGATTATAACAAGATATTGTATCGCATCACCAAAAAGAGCAATTCGATTCCGGGTGGCGCCTCCAAACAAAACAGCACCCCTTGCGGGTGCTGTTTTGTTTGGTCGCGATACTCCCACAATCAAAGCGGCGCTTTAGCGTCGGTTCGATAAAGCACCCCTTGCGGTGCTGTTTTGTTTGGTCGCGGTATTCCCACAATCGAAGCGGCGCTTTAGTGCCGCTTCGATGAGGGTCGATTCGGAGGTGAATGAAGCCCCGATGGGGCTTCAGAGCCGAATCGTGACCGAGCCCAAAGGCGCAAGCGCCTCCTCAAAGCACCCCCTTCGGGTGCTGTTATGTTTGGTCGCGGTACTCCCACGATCGAAGCGGCGCTGTTGCCCTCCCGTTCTTTCGGTTCGCTTTATTTCACTTTGCAGTTTTTGACGTTCGACCACTCGCCGAAGTAGGTTACACCGTTAAAGACGTGGTACGAACGCAGACGAACATAGTAGGTCTTTCCGCTCGTCAGGCTCTTGATCACGGTGCTCGCCGTCTTCGGGTTCGTGATCTTGATCGCCTTTGCGTTCTGCGTGAACGCAGAATTCGTCGCGTACTGGATCTGATAGCCCGTGAACAGTCCGCTTGCGCCCCACTTCACCGTCATCTGCTTCGTGCCCGCCGTGACGCTGTTCAGCGTACGGGTCGTGATGCGGACGGTCGTCTTCAGCGGACCGACCTCGCCGAGGTTGAAGTTATCGCCGGTGTTGCCGCCGATATAGGTCCCGCTGACCGGGTCCAGTCTGCGGTTGAAGTATGCCTTGATGCCGTACTGATAGCGTGTTCCCGCGTAAACCTTGGTGTCAGTCCAGTTCAGGGCGGTCGTGTTGTTCCAGCGCACAAAGTCCGTCCAACCGTTTGTCGTGCTGCTCCACGCTCTTCTGTAGATGACGTAGCCGTCCGCGCCGTTGACCTTGCTCCATGTCAGTTTGATGCCGTCGTTTGCATTTGCGACCGTTGTGGTCGTCGTCGGCTGCAGGTAGATCTTGAACGAGCCGCGGCAGGAACCCGAGCAGAATGTCCGGAATGTGATGAAAACATAACCGGTTCCGGCAGCCGTGTTCTCCCTGTACTCATATGTATAGTCCTCCGGATCCACCTCATAGCCCATATCGTCCAATACGGTGAACCGCGGAGTCTGCGCGCTGCCGTTTGCGATCACATACGGCGTCGAGCCCTTGAACTTCACGTCCTCCGCATTCCATATGACCTTTCCGTTGGTGATCGTATCGAGTTGGACGTACCACATTGCGTCGCCCAGCGGGTAATTGCTGTCCCAATCGAGCGACAATTTATGATCCATCATTGCTTTTGTGCCCTTATAATGGACGACCGTCACAGCGCAATCCGCGAACGCTCTCATACCGATCATTTCCAGACTGCCCGGAAGCCAGATCTCTTGCAGCCCGGATTCACAGAACGCTTCGTAGGGGATCTCCTTCACGCCGTCCGGAATGACGATTTTTGTCAGCCCTTTGCATCCCAAAAACGCATCTCTGCCGATATATTCGATCCCTTCGTCCAGTTCGACCGTGATCGTTTCACATGTCGATTCGTACCAGGGAGTATTGCCGCTCCATATTGTTGTCCATCCGTCCCCGAGATCCATGCTGTAATCCGCCATCCTGCCGGTGCCTTTGGTCAGCCGTACCTCCCGGACCGCTTCGCAACCGTCAAATGCGGAACTGCTGTTGATATAGGCGCTGCAGGGCAACGTGATCGATTCGATTCCCGCACAATCCTGAAACGCGGCATCATCGATATTTTTGACGCTGTCTCCGATCGTTACCGTTTCCAGTCCCGTGCACCCGCTGAACGCATCATTGCGGATCGCCGTGACCGTATCCGGAATGACGACCGCAGTCAGTCCGGTACAATTCGAAAATGCCTCCGGACCGATTTCCGTCAATCCGTTCTGCAGTGTAAGGCTCGTCAGATTGCTGCAATTCAGAAAAGCGCATAATCCCATTTTGCTCACGCTGCCGGGAACCGTAAGGGTCTCAAGCGACGTGCATTCGGCAAATGCGCTCACCCCGATCGTCTTCAATGTGTTCGAAAGCTGAATCGATTCCAGGTTGGTGCACAGATAAAACGCGCCTCTTCCGATCGTTTCGACCTTGTTCCCCATCGAAACCGATTTCAGTTCATAGCAGCGGTAAAACGCGTAATCCCCCAGCGTCGTAACACTGCCTCTCAGTTCAACGTTCAGAAGCTCCCCGCAGCTGTCAAAAACGGACTCCGGAATGAACGTAACGCCGCTGCCGACCGTTACATTTTTCAACCCGGAACAGTTCATAAACGCTTTTTCGCCAAGCGTTACCACGCTGTCCGGGATCGTTGCGGAGACCAGATTATTGCACCCCGCGAACGCTTTGTCCGCAATGACGCGCGTGCCGGAAGCTACTTCGACATTCGTCGGACAAGTATTCTTATAGCCCATCATAATACCGTTTGCACAAATCAACCCGTCGCTCAGCGAATCCCACCATGCGGTATCGCTGAAAGCGTCGGCCCCGACTGCCGTTATGTTGTTCTTGAGTCCTATGAATTCGAGGTTGGTGCAATTGCTGAACGCGGCACTGCCGATCGTTGTCAGGCTGTTCGGAAGCATGATTTCGCTGAGTCCCTCGCAGCCATAGAACGCGCGTTCGCCGATTATTTCCAGTGTTTCGGGGAGTGTTACCGCGGTCAGTTCAGCGCAGTCATAAACTGCTTCATCCGCGATCACTCTTGTCCCGTTTTTTACCGTCAGACTGCCCGAACAGTCGCCTTTATGACCGAGAAGAATATCGCCGAGATACACAAGTCCGTCCGGCTGTGCGCTCCACCATGCCGCATCCTCAAAAACATGTCCGTAAATGGATGTGACGCTGCTTCCGAGTGTGATCGAACTTAAGCTTTCACAGTTTCCGAACGTATTCCAGAAAATCGATGTGACTCCGTTGCCGATCGTCACGGATTCCAACGCGGAACAATAAGCAAAAGAACCTTTCCCCAAATATGTTACGCTGTTCGGAACGGTAACGGACTTGAGTCCGGTACATGCGTAAAAAGCGTTTTCTCCGATGGATTTGACGCCGCTTTTGATCTCTAAAGACGTTAATGCTTCATTATATGAAAACGCACATTCACCGATGCTTTCCACACTGCCGGGAATCGTTACGGATCTGAGTTTTTCGCAGGAATAGAAAGCGAGATCGCTGATGGTCTTCAGGCTGTTCGGCAGATTCACCCGGGTCAATTCGGTACAAGTGTTGAATGCGCATTCCCCGATGGAAACGACAGAACTTCCGATCGTGACGTCGGTAAGCTTGCTGAACCTGCTGAATTCATATGCCCCGATGCTGGTCACTTCGTTTCCGATTACGATTTTTGTTACGCTCGACTGGATCGACCCCCAATTGGGGTAGTCCCGCATCTCTCCGTCCCCGGTTATGGTCAGTGTTCCGGTCGACGTATCAAGCGACCATCTCAGACCGCTGCCGCACCATCCGGTTGTCGACCTGTCTGCGTATGCGGTGCTGAGCGTTAACGGCAGCAGCGCGACAATGAGCAGCAGCGATACCATTACGATCATCCGTTTTTTCATTGTTGACCCTCCTCTTGTTTTCGATCCGAGAAGATCATAATTATGTCTCTTTGATCCTCTATGACTAATATATATATTATAGCACACTGCACGGTATCGCACAAGTACTCATGCCGTGTATCATACTATAAAATTTCAAGCAAAAGGCGGGAGAAGCCATGTTCCCCCGCCATTGTGTTTTTCTCTTATTTCACCCTGCAGCTTTTCACGTTCGACCACTCGCCGAAGTACGTCTATCTGCTGAACACCACTTCGCTGTCATTTCCGTAATACTGAGCACGCTGCGGACTTCCGGAATTATAGGTCCAGTTATACGCCGTATTATAGGTATAGGTGTACAGCTCTTTAAGCGTTACTTTTCGATCCCCGTTTGTGTCCGCCGGGAAACAAAGCGGAACAGCGTACCCCCCGTTTGGATAAGCAAACCCCATTCCTTTGACGATCGCGGCTGTAAATGCACCTTGCCGATAACCGGATCCGTCAAACGAACCGTCGAACGACGACTGCGACATGGATGCTGCTGTGAGGACGATAAACTTGCTCTGTTTCAGCTCTCCCGATTTCGCACTGTATGCAGTATCGCCTGTTTCCAGCTCGTATCCGGAAAATGCTTCGATGACTTCGCGGTTGAACGCATCAAGCGCATCTATGGTATTGTCCGATTTCCCGATAGACGCACCGCTGTGGCAGCTGTCCAAAATGACGATCACGCGACCTCTGAATTTGGAAAGCTCCGCTGCAAGCTCTTTCATGGTAACAAAACCTCCGTCAGTGCCGACAAGCGCGCCTTGATTGACGCCGCTGCCACCAGCGTTTACTCCATGTCCCGAATAATAGAACAGGGATACATCACTGTCGGTTGCTCCGGCGAATGTGGATCTGATCTGGCTGATGATCGTCTCCCTTCTTGCATTTTTCACAACCGTTCCTGTATACGGCATTGACAGCCTGTTCAGCATGCCGCTCATGGCATTCACGTCATTGATACAGCCGTACAACGGACTGCTCGAATAATTATTGTTGCCGATCAGCAGCGCTCTGTAATGCGTCGGCGAAACGATCATGCCGCTTCCCGGCTTCACGCACAGAACGTTTGACCACTGACCGAAATAGGTCATTCCGTTGAAAATGTGATACGATCGCACAGCGACATAGTACGTTGTCCCGTTTTGAAGGGATTTCAATGCAGTCGAGTACGTTTTCGGATTCGCGATCTTCACCGTTTTCACGTTCTTTGTAAACTGTGCATTGGTCGCATACTTGATCTGATAGCCGGTGAAAATGCCGGCCCCCGACCAGTTAGCCGTAATCTGCGCGTTTCCCGCTACCAGCGTATTCAAATCCCGTGTCGTGATGCGGACGGTCGTCTTGAGCGGGCCGACCTCGCCGAGGTTGTAGTTGTCCCCGACGTTGCCGCCGATCTGCACTCCTGTCATAGGATCGGTACGTCGCGCAAAATATGCCTTGATGCCGTATTGATAACGCGTACCCGCATAGACGTTTGTATCGGTCCAATACAGATCTGTCGTATTGTTCCAGCGGACAAAGTCTGTCCAGCCGTTCGTCGTGGAGCTCCACGCTCTGCGGTAGATGACGTAGCCCGCCGCGCCGGTAACCGGCTTCCACGTCAAGTAAATCCCGTGCGCAGCGTTCTCCACCGTCGTCTCTGTCGTAGCGGGCAGATAGATCTTGAAATTGCCCCTGCATTGCCCGGTGTAATCGCCTTTCAGCGTCACAAACACATAGCCGGTTCCCGCTTTTGTATTTTCGCGGTATTCATAATCATAGTTTGCGGGGTTGATGACATTCCCGTTTTTATCCTTCAACGTAAACCGCGGCGTCTGCGCTTTACCGTTCGCGATCACATATGCCGTCGTCCCCTTGAACTTTACGTCGTTTGCATTCCATGTGATCGTGCCCTCAAACGGGAGCCTTCCGGTACTGACTGTTTCTCTGCTCAGCTCCGCATGGCAGACCGTACAGTAAACGACTTCGTCGTAATGTCCTTCTTCGGTAAAGGTCGGGGCGACTTCGTTTTCATGCACCGGATCACCCGGCTCATGCCCTAATGCAGGAACAATCACTTCTTCTCGGTTTAGTTCGGAAAGGCATAATGTGCAATAGACCACGTCTTCGTAATGTCCGTCCTCTGTACAGGTTGGCAGCACATTGTTCTCGTATACATGATCTGAAGGATTATGAGCTGAAGGATTAATCTCAGTGATGATATGCTCACAGCTTAAAACCTCTCCGCATACTGTGCAGTATACTACTTCGTCATAACTGCCCTCTGAAATACACGTTGATGGGATAACATTTTCATGTATCTTCTCTCCTGGCACGTGCGAAACCGATATTTCAAGCGATACAGAAAAACCTTTATAAGTAATTAATAGTTCCTTGATCCCATACTCAGAACTATCGAATCCTGATACCATCTCCGGAACAATAGGTGTTGTGACCTCAATTTGTTCATTATATACAGCGGTAATCCTCGCACCGGTCATGTCGAGTTCATCTCCCAACTCATAAATCATTTTATTGGGAAGGGAACTCAAATAAACGCTTTGCGCAGGCAAAAAATGCCACTCTCTCTTCGTGAGATATGCATTGTTTGCCCCAATGCTTATCCTTTCTTTTTCTTCTTTCGTACCTAAGAAGTATACATCCGTTAGTTTACTGCATCCGGAAAAGGCAGAGCCTTCAATACTGACTATATTATTAGACATTATGATGGTTGCCATAGAAAAACATGTCGAAAAGGCAGATTCCTCAATGCTTGTTACACTGTCAGGGAGCTGGATCTCCTTAATTGCACCACATCCGCAAAAAGCAAATGCTCCGATGTTTTTGATACCTTCGTCAAGCGTAATAGTTAATGTGATGGACGAATCTAGCAACACAGCTTGATTCGAACAATAGATATACCATGGTGTAAACTGATAAGCTCTTTTGTTGTTTGCATCATAACCAGAATAATCTGGCATATACCCAGATCCCTTTGTTAAGTGGATTTCTTTTATTGAGGTGCAATACGTGAAAGCGCTATTGAATATATCGCCGGATTGATTGCATGTGTTCAAGCTGCACGGCATCGTCAGAGACGAAATCGAACAATAATTAAATGCGCCGTCACCGATAGAAACTACTCCTTCCCCAATTATCACCGATTGCAAACTGGTACAACCGTTAAACGCAGCGTTACCGATATAAACGACGCTATCAGGGATTATTATTTCCTTAATCTTTGTTAACCAATAAAAAGCAAAATGACCAATGCTTGTAATACCATCAGATAGACTGACTGATTGAATTTTCGTACGTAATGAATACCACGGAGCGCTGAAAGCAGTATAATCATACATCGCCCCGCTGCCGGTGATTGTCAGTGTACCTGTAGATTCATCAAACGACCAGTAAAGATCGTCTCCGCACTGACCGGACGTTTCCTCCGCTTTTGCCGGATGCAGATCGAGCGGCAGCAGCGCCGCGATCATCAGCAGACAAAGAACGATAGACAACAGTTTTTTCATAATTTTTCCCCCAAGCGTATATCTTACTGATTATAATATAGCAAATAAACCGTATGATTTCAACGAAAAAAAGACAATACCGAATCGCCGTATGTTCCCGATGCGCCGCGGCGCGGCTGTACGAACTGCGGCAAGGCCGCGTGAATTGTTCCGATGGAACATGAATTGACCTGACGGTCATGAATTGCGCTTCAGGCGTGAATTGACGCCTGCGGCGTCATGAAATGGGCTTGCAAAGCGCAGGGAGATACCGTATAATGTAGGAGTACAAATATGCTCGAAAAGGAGAATGACTATGTTTGAAAACAAGATCGGCGTTCTGGTCCCCAACGTGATGCTGCCCCCGAAGGGCACGGATTTCTCGAAATGGGCGGTCGTGGCATGCGACCAGTTCACCTCGCAGCCCGAATACTGGGAAGCGGCGCGCAAGTTTATCGGCGACGCGCCCACGACCCTCGACCTCTTCTTACCGGAAGCGTTCCTGGGCAAAGAAGGCGAAGCCGAGCGCATCGCGACCATCCGCAAGAACATGCGCGAGTACATGGCAAAGGGCATTCTCGAGACCAAGCCGCAGGGCTTCGTGCTCGTCAAGCGCTCCGTCGCGGGGAACACGCGCTGGGGCCTTGTCATGGCGCTGGACCTCGAATGCTATGATTACAATAAGGGCGCAACGACCTTGATCCGCGCGACCGAGGGCACGATCGTGGAGCGTATTCCGCCGCGTCTCCGGATCCGCGAAGGCGCGCCTTTGGAGCTTCCGCACATTCTCGTTCTGATCGACGACCCGAACCGCACGGTCATTGAACCGCTCGCGGCGAAGACCGAGGCGCTCGACAAGCTCTATGACACCGACCTGATGCTCGACGGCGGTCACATCACCGGCTGGCTCGTGGACGGCGAAAAGGACGTGCAGGGCGCGATCGACGCGATGAGCGTGCTCACCGACGAAAAGGCATTCCACGAAAAGTACGGCGATCACGCGCCGCTGCTGTTCGCGATGGGCGACGGCAACCACAGCTTTGCAACCGCAAAGGCGAACTGGGAAAAGGTCAAGGCGACGCTTACGCCCGAAGAGCAGAAAGACCATCCGGCGCGCTACGCGCTGGTCGAGGTCGAGAACGTGCACGACGACGGCATCATCTTTGAGCCGATCCACCGCGTGCTGTTCGGCGTCGGCGGCGTGGAAGGTGCAGAGAAGCTGCTTGCCTATCTCAAGGCGCAGAACGGTGATGCAAGGATCGTCTATTCCGAGGACATGCCGAAGGCAAGCGGCGGGGAAGTGCACACCATCCCGTTCTGCACGGGCAAGTTCTTCGGCGCGTTCGTGGTTGAGAAGCCCGCTGCGCAGCTTGCGGTCGGCACCCTGCAGAACGCGATCGACGCGCTCCTCAAAGAGACCGAAGGCGCGGAGGTCGACTACATCCACGGCGAAGCGGTCGTGCGCGATCTGGCGAAAAAGCCCGACACGATGGGCTTCTTGCTTCCCGCGATGCAGAAGAGCGAGCTGTTCCCGACCGTCGTATTCGACGGCGCGCTGCCGCGCAAGACGTTCTCGATGGGCGAAGCGAACGAAAAGCGCTACTACCTCGAGTGCCGCAAGATCGAGAAGTAATTCGATTCACTGTCGAAGACAATCCGTTTTGTTCAAAGAAACAAGGGCGGGATAGAACGGAATGCGCAATAAAGGACTACCCCTCAGTCGACTGCGTCGACAGCTCCACTTCGTTACGGCGGTAGATCGCGCGACGACGCAAGCGTCGTCTACCGCGTACCATGCTCCCCTGACAAGGGGGAGCTCAACAATCGCGCATACCCGACCTCCCCTTGTGAGGAGCGCTTAACGATCACGCGAAACCGACCTCCCCTTGTGAGGGGAGGGGGACCGCTTGCGGTGGAAGGGTAGTACAAAAACGCGATCATCCTTGCGGGAAAATGAAGCGGGACGAAAAGTCTCCGACATCCCGCCGAAAAAGCAAAAGGAACCAGCATGATCAAGACCGTTAAGTTCGGCGGAAGCTCTCTTGCCTCCGCCGAACAGTTCCGAAAAGTCAAAGCGATCATCGAACGCGACGCCGACCGGCGGTACGTTGTGGTGAGCGCACCCGGAAAACGCTTCCCGGGCGATGACAAGATCACCGACCTTCTGTACCGCTGCCAAGCGTTGCGCGCGCAGGGGCTTTCGTTTGACGCGGCATACAAAACCATTGCGGAGCGCTTTATCGGCATCCGCGACGGGCTCGGGCTGAAGCTTTGCATCGAGGCGGAGCTTGACGAGATCCGCTCGCGCATCGAAGCCGGCACGACGCCGGACTTTGCGGCAAGCCGCGGCGAGTATCTGAACGCGAAGCTTTTGTCCGCCTATCTCGGCTTTGATTTTCTGGACGCGACGGAGCTCATCCGCTTCCGCGACGACGGTACGTTCGACGACGACGCGACCGCATTGCGCGCAGGGGTATTGACGGCGCACGAACGCGCGGTCATCCCGGGCTTTTACGGGCGCAGGCGGAACGGCATGATCCGCACATTCTCCCGCGGGGGCAGCGACATCACCGGCGCGATCGTCGCAAAGCTTTCGGCAAGCGACGTCTATGAAAACTGGACCGATGTTTCGGGCTTCCTGATGACTGATCCGCGGATCGTGCCGGACGCGAAGGTGATCGAGACCGTCACCTATTCGGAACTCCGCGAGCTATCCTACATGGGCGCTTCGGTGCTGCACGAGGACTCGATCTTCCCGGTCCGCAAGGCGCGCATCCCGATCCACGTTCTGAACACGAACGATCCGGAAGCTTCGGGCACGATGATCGTGCCGGACAGCATGGCGACCGACAAGGAGCATCAGCGGCCGATCACCGGCATTGCCGGGCGGCGCGGGTACACGGTCATCACGCTGACCAAGGACAATCTGCACAATGACCTCGGCTTTGCTTACCGGCTGATGGGCATTCTTGCGCGAAACGGCATCTCCGCCGAGCGCATGCCCTCCGGCATCGACACGATCTCGCTGGTCATCGACGACAAGCGCCTCATTGGCAGGATGGATCAGCTCTATCACGACATCATGGTCGAGTGCTCGCCGGACACGGTCGAGATCGCAAGCTGCATCGCCTTGATCGCCTCGGTGGGCATCGGTATGGTGCGAAACCCGGGCGTCGCGGCAAAGCTCTTTACGGCGCTGTCCGCCGCGGAGGTCAACGCGCGGCTGATCGATCAGGACAGCAACGAAATGAACATCATCGTCGGCGTCGAGCAGCGCGACTTCGAGCGCGCGGTCGAAGCGATCTACCGGGCGTTTGCGTAAAGGCGGGTTGACAAGAGAACAGCCATGCTCCGGGCGCGGACACATATACGGAATGAAAACTTCGTGATATAGTGTAAGTGGCGCGGGCGCGAAGCCGAGGGACGGTTTGGAGCGAGACTCCGCTTTAGAGAACATGGCTTCGGGTGAATCTGAGCACATATACATGCGGCATAGACCGCGGACGCTAAGCTTCATTTTTTCGATTCATCCATCCCGCGACTACCATGGAGGTCGCGTTTATGTTGGTTTTGTTGGATCGCTGCTGTGGGTTGGATATTCACAAGGAACTGATTTTTGCGTGTTGCCTTTCCGGTGATTCCGATTCTCCGACTGCCGTTCATTCGCAATTCGCCACGAATCAGAACGGGCTCTCGGAACTCTGCAACTGGCTGAAAAGTCATGATTGCGTTCATGTCGCCATGGAAAGTACCGGCGTCTATTGGCGACCGGTCTACGAAACGCTTGAAGATCAATTCCCAGAGTGTGAAGCAATCGTAATCAATGCACAGCACTTTCACAATCTTCCCGGCAGAAAAAGCGATGTGAAGGATGCGGAATGGATCGCTACCATGTATCGTCACGGATTGCTGTCTAAGAGTTTTATTCCGGCAAAAGCATTTCGCACCATGCGCGAAGTGTCCCGTTTGGTTCGGAAGGCAGTCAGCGAACGAATCGGTCAGATCAACCGTATGGAGAAATTCCTGC
>JAEEGJ010016568.1_pt1 | contig 16875 bp, 16 predicted proteins | sample 8958761 | NCBI WGS metagenome assembly JAEEGJ01 (sample SAMN16246546, study PRJNA631951) | gut metagenome | biome: gut microbiome; feature: rumen; material: RS-attached | host: Bos | place: Iran: Karaj | collected 2018-10 | reverse complement strand
ATGATGTAAGCCAGGTCGCTGGGACGCTTATACACCTTTTTATCGGCTTGCAACTCCCTAATAGCTTCAACAAAACACCGATCAATCACATCGCGCGTTTCAACCGCCATGCTGGTACCCACCACCCTTACAGCAGGACAAAGGCGCAACATTCCCATAAAAGGCTCGTAAGCCTCATCCTCAATTTCAATCACAATTTGTTTCATTCTTGCTTCACGTTTGCGAAACAGAATGGGCCCATGCTTGTTTCTTGTTAGACATATTATTTATAGTTCGGAATCCGAGGGACAAATATAGGGTATTATCTCGAATCAACGAGCAAAAAAAATGGGTATTAATGAGCGAAACCAGTTCAACCCAATAATACCCAGAATCGGTTATCTGAAGTAAGTTCTTACTCAGTTATATCTTTCAGTATAGTAGAAAATGTCTCGTGGTATTTGTCGTAGAGTTTATCGTCTTTAAAGTATTCTTTTTTATCTATGTTAGTATAATCGTTAAATCGCGATTCCGATACTTTGTCTTTCAGGTAAGGATAACATTTTATTAATGCTTTAAAGGTTGGTCGGGCTATGATATCATGATCTTGTAGAAATCTGATTGGACGCGATACATTCTTCGATCCCTTTAGTTTTCTCAGCACCCCATCCAGCAGTTCTATCACCAGCTCGGCATCTTTAATCAAAACATAATCTCGAAACTCATCCGATTTGCGCATCCCCATCTGTTTTGCCTTATAACGCAGATAGTTACGAATCAGGAGGTCGGTCTTCTTGATGCCATACATTTTCTCAAGTGAACGTTCGGCATTTTGCGGATCGTTAATCTCTGTCATCACCTTCGTAATCCTACTTGTTTCCTCTTGATTAGCATCATAAGGTTCCAGTTTCACCTTCCAGCCCACACCTTCCAAGTTTATATCCAGCGTGTACCCAAGTACTAGCGCTACCTCGTCCTTTGCTCGTTTGCAAAACATACAGTTCTCAATTGCAATAAGTGGCTCATCGGGCTCGGTATCAATCACCACATACACATACGGACGGTCGGCCTTGGTAATCACCTCAAAGTGGTCGCCAACATACTCCCTCACCCTATTGTTAGCAGCCCTCACCACAAACAAACCGTTTTGGGGCGGCATAGCATACTCGTGATAATAAACCAGTTGCTTTTGCGTATGCGCAAAAATCAAAGAATCAATTTCGCGGGAGTCTGCGTCGAGGATATCAACCAGTGCTCCCTTACCTTGTAATGAGGGCGTCCCTCAGATGCCCAGCTCACATCTTGTGAACCGGCATTTAAAATAACTGAAGTTGTACATAAATAATATTAGTTTTAAATAAACCGCCTACAAAAATAGTGCAAAATCGCGAAACCCGCAAATTTTGCACTACTTTAATTCAATGTTTTCGTTATTACTTACAAATCGTTATCGTTTTATTACTCCTTTAAAAATGCCAATGGTGCGATAGCCATCTACGTCATTAAGTTCGATGGTGTCGTAGTCTTGATTCAGAGGCCTGAGTTCTACCTTTGAGTGCTCCCAGCTGCCATCGGCACCAACCTTTTCGCTATGGTATTTCTTGATGGTATAGCGGCAACCTGTGTCAGGATCCACATCGGGGCACTCTGTCAGCACAATATCGCCCTCACGACTACCACCCTTCTTTTGCAAGTCTGCAAGATCACGCCATATAGTTCGTGTAACTACTGACAGAACTACTGACATTTGCTGTGCTGAAATAAAAGAATCCTTCAGTATCAATTCGCGTATTTTCTTCTGTCTATCAGTAAGTTGCACTACCGACAAACTACCGACAGAACTACTGACATTACTTACGACATTACTTACGACATTTACTGCGACATCACTTATGATGAACTCCCCTAATCTAAGTCTTCTTTTTTATTCCCCAAAGCTGTGCAATGCCTCCAGATTCTCGTTCAGCATCTTCAGCGTTTCCTCATCTATGTGCTTCAGGTGTCTGATACTTAATGCATCTTCAATTCGCGACAAGACAATCCTCCTGGCAATACTATTCTTAGCAGCTCGTTTTGCATACTTCACAAGCGGTTCATCTTCTTTTCTCTTCAATACCTCTATTGCCTCTACTATAATGTCGGGGAAATTTAAAAGGATCGGTAGCAAAGTATCCACTCATGCAGATACCAGTATTACCTTCGCCGCAGCGTACCATGAAACAACGATCGCCACAACTGGCACCTTCGTGTTCGTAAACGCTCCAGTTAAAACTATCATACTCAATTTCCATCAGTTTCACCTGATACTCTTCCATCGTACAACTGGAAATGGAAGGATTCCAAAATAAAATATAAGTCTTCATATCGTAAGTATATCGTTTTTGTTAATTCATCTTATCTGAGCGCAAAGGTAACAAATTTGATAGAATTAACAAAATTTTTCCCGATTAATTACTGATGGTTCAAAAAAAGTATTATCTTTGCACCGTAAAATAAATTTTACTGGTTAAGGTTTATGGTTGATTAATTTAATTTTTTAAGTAATACGAGGAGCCAACAGTGATGTTCGCTCCTCGCTTTTTTTGTTACACCTTACAAAAACAGCTTCTTAAACTCCTGTTCGTATTGGGCCATTTGATGGCAATAAGCTTTGTAACTCGATACAGGTGTATCAACCGTAATACCATAGATGTTCATCGAACCGCCATAGCCATTAAGAGTCTTTGGGCTTGGCTTGTAATCCTTTATACTATATGGCCAAGGAACAATAAATCCGCCTTGTTTTGCTGCCAGAATATACATATAGGTAATAACCTGATGAAGGTCATCACCATCAATGTGTTGCAGTTTCAGGTTGGCGTATCGCTTATACTTGGCATCAAGCACCATATCATACTTATAAAAATCGGGATATCTTGGAGCACTACCATCCACAAACAAAGGCTTTTTCCCTTTAAACATCTTGTTTTGAGGATGCATAAAGCCACAATCTTTCAGAATAGTATTCAGATATTCTTCCCAAAGCCACGCACCATCAAACAGCACGCCATATATCTCCTCATCGTTACGACCATACTTTATCTCGTCATAACGAAGTATCTGCACACAAAGGCGCTGTAGGTGTCGATATTCACTAAAATACGGATGACTCAGTGGGCGTAGGTTTTGATTAATCACTTTTCTGCGGTCACTCCAGTTATAGCTTGGTGTAGCCTCTCTAATCAGCGCTACAGCATCCTTTGTCATATCATCATTCTGTAATATACCGCTACTATATTGATGGTTGGCGATATGTTCTATGGTATGACGTATCAGCTGTGTTACGTGGTTATCGTAGGCATATTCTCTTGTTGAATAAGCCACTTTTCCTGCAAAGGGAATATTCATACGAATGTGCCTGGTAACATCAATTCTTCCTCTGATATTGGCATTATTATATTCGCGAGTCTGATACTCCTTATATAGTCCTTGTTGCATAGCTCGCTTTAGAAATGCAGGAAAAAGATAAATCAGAAAGTCGAAGATACTCTCTTCATCTGTATGATATTTCAAATCAAAGAGATTGATAGCGAACACCTTCTGTAGCATATAATGCAGGAAATAGTCGTCATCGCCCTGAGCAAATCGCGAATGTATTCTCACCTTCGTATCGCGATAGCCAATAAACCCCATCATATTCTTAGTGCACAGTTTATCCTCTTTCACCTCAAACACATATTGCTGTCCTATCTTATCCCCATACTCTTCTAGATTCTGAGGAAAGATTAGCAAATTGGGGTGATCTTCGAGGCTTAGCTGTCCAATAGGCTTTTCGGCTATCTTCTCAAGATTCTTCAGATGCAGCTCATCGCTAATAGGCAGGCCTTCCCAATTATTATCTGCTATTTTAAATAGATGCTTCATCTATTGGTGCTTCGTTATCGTATGCTTTTTTCAGTTCATCCAATTGTTCCTTTGCATTCATATTGCCACGTAGATACTCGTAAAGCAGCCCTTTCAGATGGTAGTCCCATAACTTCTGGAAATCACCATTATAGTCTGTTATCTTTCTAAAATAAGCAGCACCAATCTGGTAAGCTTCACCAAGACCACGCACATTCAATATGGCATTGTTCAGACTTGCCATTCTCTGTTTAGCCTCTTTTTCGTATGGTGTACCATCAAGCATCTTCATGCTGTCTTTAGCCGTAACTTCTTTCCAAGTAAAGCGGCGTCGCATAGCAAAGTCCATACTTTCTACGCTGCGATCTATATCATTCATCGTTCCTATAATGTACACATTCTCAGGTACATAGAAGCCATCCTTAAAAGCATCACCCTCTTCTATCATGTTCTGATACTGAGTCTTTACACGACCTGCTGTACCACGATATCCCGGATCAATCGAGAAGAAAAGTTCTCCAAAAATCTTGGATATCTCGCCTCGATTAATCTCATCGATAATAAACACTGCAGAATCTTTTCTTGGTGCAGCAAGATTTACTTGAGAATATTTCTGCACAATCTTCAAAGCTGCCTCAGCTGTGATATTGGCTTTATAAACAGTTGAGAGTGTAAAGGTTTTATTGTTGTTAAGTTCCAAAATATTCTCCTTTATACCCTTTACAAGCCATCTTACACCTCTATATCGAGGATACTCACCTCCATCAGCACGATAGTCGTATTCACCCGTCACAACTCCAATTGCATCAACTTCTTTGGCAGAATAGCACGATACAACCAAATCTCCAATCTGCATTCCACTCTGGAAGGCACGAAGTACATTCTTACCACCATATTGGAAATCTGTATAATCATTAAAATCCTCTACATCGCCATATTCATGCCAACCAATGCGAATATAACCGTTATCTAAACAATCTGTTCTAGTTGGGTTATCGTAAGTTCCTCCAAGAGACACTTTCCATACTGTGGGATTGTCATTAATATCACTTAGTGTTTCTGCATCAGTGGTTTCTGAGAGAATGGCTTGTTTACAGAACGACTTGAACACTCCATCTTGACGCTTAAAGCCTACAACACTCTGGTTATTCACTGGCCTCAGGCCCTCTACAAAATCCGTGTAATCATATGATGGATGGAACTGAACAAAACCAAAACGCTTATCCTTTTGGAGTTCATCATCATCTTCAATCTTTAATATCTGTTTTGCTATCTGCTTAGCCAGATAAGTCTTACCTGTACCAGGAGCACCTGTTAGAATCAAGTTTTTGTTAGTTTTCAGCAATTGAATGTATGTGTCAATACCTTCTTTATCCATTGTTATTTCCTCCTCATTATTTATACCTAACAAATTCATTATGTTATCTGCCTCTACACTCTTTACTTGGTGAAAATAGCGGGTGTTACTTGTCATATTTTCCTCGATAGGCTCCTGAGGCAAAGGCTTATGCCACTCTACCATTCGGTGTATCGGATTATCGTCGCTCTGATCATATATCACATCCGACGTAACTCTACCCCATCCGTACAACAAATGGGATACCTTACTTCCCTTCCCTTTCTGCGAATCAAACACAACTACTATATCGCCTGGCTTTACATCTTTCATCAGTTGCCAATACATATTAGGAATTGCTACATCTGTGTTTTCCGCCACCTTTCTATAGGCATCACCCAATGTTTTCTTGGTTTTATAACTGGCGAAATCAAGCTTACCGTTGGCCTCCACTCCCAGTCTGATGTAGTCTTTCGCAAAAGCGTCTTCAAAACGCTTATACATCCACACTTTGCTATCTGATGAGAAGCTATAGGCAGCCAAAGAAAAATCGGGGAACGAATTATAGGGGATAGATTGGCCAGCCATCTTGTTTTTTACATCCTGCATCAACTGAGTGTATTCCGCATAAGTAAGGTGAGGATAATCATCTGCGAAACCATACTTTTTCAGGAGCATTCTGTTTCTACCATCTAGATTCAGATAGTTATAGGGCGAAATCCAATAGAGCACCATTGTTAAGCTATATTTGGGTACGCCATCAGCAATCACCTTGTCGAACAGCAGGCTGATATCTTTTCCTTGGATTACATTTTCGAATATCTCCCAAAGATCATTTATCCTCTCACCGTTATCATCCCAGCTGAAGAAAAAGGCTCTTTGCGAGTTTACTGTTGGAATTCCATTAAAATCTGTTGGCACCTCAGACTTCAGCGAAAAACGCTTCTTAAACAGCTGCAACATGGCCACTCTATTTATAACCCTCAACGGACGGTTGAATATAGCGAAAACCGAAAACGGGTCAATATCCGTAATCTTCGAGCCATCACGCATGTGCAGATACTCCACTAGTGAGCTCTCGCCTACTTGTGATATATCAGAGTATATCCAATCTACCAGCGGTTTTCTGTTATTTTTGCACGATAGCAGCGCCTGTGCCAATTCCGTATATAACGGTATCCATTCTAATTCCATATAGAAATAGTTTTAGGAGTTGTTACTACAAATGAGATATTTAAATACTACGCATACAAATGATACTGGAAATCCTTGAATGTTTGGCGGGCTTTGGGGACTCCTCCTAGGGCGGTGATACCCTCGCCTACTGAACCGAACTTCAACTCCAGGAGTGTCTTTAGTTTGTCCATACGCAACTCGTCGATACCCGACTGCACGTAGGCATTTATCATATACTCGATAAACTGCTTCTGGGCATCACCCAGGTTGTTGGTGTAACCGGTCAGTCGTTGTGCTCGTTCCTTACGTTCGATTGGTGTTGTGGCATAAGCAATATACTCCAACACATCCAGTAGGTCGCAATTCTCGGCATCTATCAGTTTGCGGATATCACACAGAATATCCTTCCCGTATCCAGCCTCGTTCATCTTATCGAGTAGTGCTTCTCGGGTTTCGGGATCGGCCCACATTTTATGCAAATCCGCGCTCGACTGGAAGAAATCGGGCAAACGACCAAACATCTCCTCGATAAACTTCTGAGCACTAACAGGTTTGCCATCAGCACCCCAGAACATAATGCTATTGATAAACTTGATGCGACGTACACGATGATCGGGTAAAACAATCTCCAACTTCTCATTAGGATCATCGGGCGTTGGCTCTGGTCTATCATCGTGTGCCGTCCACGTTGGTGCTACATCGTCACGATGACCACGAGGCTTCACTACACAAGTACATGGATTATTACCGCACTTAGGACATACTGGCTCGCCATCCCAATCGGGTTGTGCGTATTTCTCGTAGGCATGTACAAAGTCCCATATCGTAAAGTAATACTTGCCATCATATATACGGGTACCACGACCGATAATCTGCTTAAACTCAATCATCGAGTTTACCGGGCGCATCAGCACGATGTGGCGTACATTACGCGCATCTACACCTGTCGACAGTTTCTCGGATGTAGTAAGCACCGTTGGGATGGTCTTTTCATTATCTTGGAATTCCGAAAGATACTCTTCGCCTGCTGCACCATCGTTGGCAGTTACGCGCTGGCAGTATCCCTTCTTCTTTCGTTCGGCATTAATCATATCACGCACCTCGGCAGCATGCGCCTGCGTGGCACAGAATACCAAAGTCTTTTCCGTTTCACCAATACCAGCCAGGAACTCCTTTACACGGGCTTCATCTCTCTGTCGAATTTTGATGTTGCCTTTATAAAAGTCTTCCTCAGTATAAACCTTACCCTGCTGAACAACGCCACTAACAATCTCATCCTCAGGCGAATAGATATAGTCATCTATATTGCTTTGCATGTTGATATGGCGGAACGGGGTCAGGAATCCATCCTCGATACCCTGTTTGAGCGAATACTCATAGGCGTGATATGTAAAGTAGGTATAGGTATTCACGTTCTGGTCAACTCGAGGTGTTGCAGTCAGTCCCAACTGTACTGCAGGCTCAAAGTATTCCAAAATGCCACGCCAGTTACTCTCGTCCTTAGCACCGCCACGATGACACTCATCGATGATAATCAGGTCGAAGAAATCCTTTGGATATTGTCCGAAATATGGCGAATCATCAGGACCACACATAAACGTTTGGAAGATGGTAAAGAACACGCTGCCATTGGTTGGCACCTGACCGTTCTTAGCCACGCTGCCAGGCTTTATCCTCACCATCGCATCGTCCTTAAATCCACCGAAGTCGTTCTTAGCCTGATTGGCCAGCACGTTTCTATCGGCCAGGAACAGAATCTTTGGTCGGGTGTTGGTCTTACGTAGATTCCAACGGGTTTCAAACAGCTTATAGGCTATCTGGAATGCTATAAACGTTTTTCCGGTACCTGTAGCGAGGGTTAACAGAATGCGCTTTTCGCCTTTAGCAATGCCCTCGAGCACCTTTCTAACGGCTGTTTCCTGATAGTATCTGGGCTGTTTTACGCCATTATCGTAGTAAGGCTGAGCATTAAACTTATCGCGCCATTCGTCAACATCGCCGTAAGTTCTAGCCCATAGTTCTTCGGGTGATGGATAAGCCGCAATGAAGTGTTCCTCCATTGTTTTACGGTCCATCTCCCATATCTGATTACCATTGGTAGCGTAGGTAAATCGGATACTCAACATGTCGGCATACTGCTTGGCCTGATCTACACCCTCAGCATAGCTCAGTTCGTCACTTTTGGCTTCGACGATGGCCAGTTTCACACCTTTGTAGATGAGTACATAATCAGCACGTTTGGGCTTTCCCTTTTGTGTTTGACTGATTTTACCTTTGGTAAAGGTGTACTCCGTCGTAATTCTGCTACCATCCAATACGCCCCATCCAGCTGCTTTCAGCTGCGGGTCGATCTTGTGTAGACGGGTATCCGATTCGTTCATAGCCTTGTTGTATTTAATTATTCAAACACTTTTCTTAATAATGCCTGTTTCAGGGCATCGCACTCAGAGATAATCTGTCGCTGAATTTCCTCGTACTTGCGGATATTCTCGCTTAAAGCATCAAGGCGCTCTACGATGCGCTGCTGCTCAGCGAGCGGGGGATACGACAATGGTATTTTTCTCAAAGCTTCGCCAGTTAGATGCTTAATTGTTGCTCCACTTTCGAATTTCTCCAAGAAACCACTCTGTGCATAATACATGATAGAGAAATAAAGATAACGATTCAATATCTCGCCCTTACTTCTGACCCTATGTAGTGCTTTTTGGATTTTCATATTTTCCATTTTTCCTTCCCAAATTGCACACCTTCCAGGCTCACCTCCTTCACAAATGATCAAATCACCTTTTTGTATGCCATACCTTTCGTCTTCACCATCTTCAAATTTCATCTCAAGTATATCACTAAGATCAAATTCACCCCATCTTACATTTATATTGCGTAAATATGGTTGATACTCGCCTTTATTCTTTTGCTTATCGAGCATTTTCCCTAAACAAGAATCAGTTAATTCTCCAATGTTTTTCTCTTCCCATCCCTCTTTTGGTTTCATTGCTTTAGCAAGGGATTTTTGGAAGAGTGTTCGAGCCTCTGCAAGTTGCTTTTCAGCATTAGCTTTCAACTTATCAATATTCTCAAATGCCGCATCCAATCGCTCAACAATGCGCTGTTGCTCTGCAAGAGGAGGTGTTGGTACTTTATATTTTGAAAGCCATACGGTACTCATATTTTTTTGTGCAGCACCAGTTGAGGACTCGATACAATCTTTCTCGAAACCATTCGAATTCAGGAAGTAGAATAAAAAGGGAATATATAAGTCATTATTCTTAATTCGTAAACACCCCACTCGCTGATTCAAATAAGCAGGCATCATATTCTTGTCTAGAATTCCAACTCGCCCCACATTTCCAGTTAAAGAGATAAGTAAATCATCTTCTTTTAGAAGATATCTTTTAAGTTCATCCTTAGTATTAGAAGGATAATACTTGGGATCTTTATCCTCAATAAATCCCTTTTGAACATTTGTAATCCTTATTACACGAATACCATCTGAGACATATTGATTACTCTTAAATGCAAATCCATTTAAAATATCGCAGACCTCCCCTAACTTCTTATATGTCCAGCCTTCTTTCATGCCTCGTCCTCCTCAGATGATTCGTCATCCTTCTTATACTTATTGACGAGATCTTCAGCTTTCCCGTACAATTCTCTAATCTCCAGCCTTAAACGGTCCTGATCCTCGGGACTAGCCTCAAAAAACTTTTCTTGTAGTTCGTCAACCTGCTCCAACAATGCATGATATTCGGCTTTTTCTTCTTCTGTAAAGCGGTGATGAATGATATAATCATCACTATCCTCGTCAACAAAACCGAAAACATCGTCAATATCGTCTTTCCAAAACTCTTCCTGAATAGTATCCATGATTTCTCCAGCCTCACACCCTAGAGACAGAATATTATCAAATACTTCCTGAGGCGTGCGCTCGTCAACCTCCTCAACTTTGTGTGGATTTTTTACGCTCAAATCCAAATCGTCACCAAGTTCTGAGGCATCAATCGTCCACGAATATTCGCTATCCTCGCGTGTTTTCTGCTTAGCCAGGAAGTCAGCCAAATCAGCCTCAGTCATAGGTTGGGTTTTGGTAAAGTGCTTATCTATCTGATAGTACCAAATCTTCTGAGTGGGTTCGCCCTTGGTAAAGAACAACACCACCGTTTTTACACCAGCACCGGTGAACACACCACTTGGCAAATCGAGAACGGTATGCAGATTGCATTCGTCTAACAGCTTGCGTCTCAGCGCAGTAGCATCTCCATTACTCAAGAAGGTATTCTTAATTACGATACCAGCACGGCCACCTGCCTTCATCATCTTAATGAAATGCTGCAGGAACATATAGGCAGTTTCGCTACTCTTGATAGGGAAATTCTGCTGCACCTCATCGCGCTCGCTGCCACCAAATGGTGGGTTTGCCAGCACCACATCCTTCTGATCCGAAGGCTGGATATTAGCCAGATTCTCCGAAAGTGTATTGGTGCGTACGATGTTGGGTGACTGCACACCATGCAGAATCATATTCATCATAGCGATGATATAAGCAAGGCCCTTTAACTCTTTTCCGTAAAAAGTTTTGGTTTGCAGCACCTCTTCCTCGCTACTGGTAAGTCCTGGTTTAGCGTGCATATAACTATAAGCCTCGCAAAGGAATCCAGCCGAACCGCAGGCACCATCATATACTGTTTCGCCTACCTGGGGATTTACACTCTTAACGATGGTACGTATCAATGGGCGTGGTGTGTAATACTCGCCGCCATTACGACCAGCATTACCCATCTGACGCAGACGATCCTCGTAAATCTGAGTCATCTCATGGCGGTTATCTGCTGTCTGGAACTTCAGTTCGTCGATACGTTCTATCACATCGCGCAGGTTGTAACCACTCGAAATCTTATTCTTAATTTCGGTAAAGATCACACCCACTTTATACTCGATGGTATCTACGTCGAAGCGCTCCTTAAATCCCTGCAGATATGGGAAAAGTCGCTGATTTACAAAATCTATCAGGTCGTCGCCCACCAAAGCACGAGCACGATCGTATTCACCATTCGCATCGAGCGGCATTGCCCACTCGTGCCATTGATATTCGCCGCTTATAATACGTGTATATGCTTTATCTTCGAGCTCAGCTGCCTGTTCGCGGGTAAGCTCCAGATCGTCGAGATACTTTAAAAAGAGTACCCAACTGCTCTGCTCTACATAATCAAGAGCTGTGCTACATCCATCGTCATGATGTAGCGTGTTATCTATTGCTTTAAATGATGATTCAAATGCCATTATTGTCTAATTATTAAATGCCCTGCAAAGATAACACAAATATATCGAAAAACAACACGTTTTCGGGGATTTTCTTTAAAAATTTCCCAAAATGTTTGGAACTTATTGGAAATGTTTTTATCTTTGCACCGTCAGAACATCTGTTTTGGCTATCCGGGTAGAATCCCGCGAGGGGCAAGGCTTTATCGATACTGCCCATTTAAAAACCACCTTTCGGGGTGGTTCTTTTATTTTGTATATTTCACCATAAAGTATTTGATATATGATTCGCCTAATGTGTCTTTGCGAACAATAGAGATATATTTCTTTCCTTTTATTACAAGAACCTCTATTGCTTCTGGATTCAGTTCGAAGTAATGCTTTATACTCTTAGCCAATGGACGAGGTTCATAATTAGAAACCATATGAAGCAACACACGGTTAGTTTGACCAACAGATTCTTTTAAACGATTATCAACCGAGTTCGATCCCGAAATGGTTTTTAAATCAAACAGTTTATATACACCCTTGCGTTCAAAAATAAAGTCAGGCGTTCTAAACCTCTTGGGATTTGGCAATATAAAAACACGATAACCATGCTCAACAGCTTTCCTTGCTGCATTAATCAAATTCTGATAGTCATCACATGTATCACCCGCAGCGCTAAAGATCTTCTCTTCATTCTCAACTGGTTCGAATGCTGGATGTTCAGCAATGCGTCGTAGTTGAGTATAAAAACCAGCTCCACTAAAATTGGGCAAATCTTCCAATAACGTATCAAGATTTTGATATGGAGGCTCGCATACCAACATGCAAGTCTCCTCTAATATAGAATATCCTTCCGTTAAATTCTCTTCAGACATAGTTGATTCATTTACAATTGCAAAGATACAAATAAAAAGCGATGTAACAAATAATTAGCTAGAAAAATCCCATATTTCTTAAAGAATCTCTCTTAATTCCATAATATCGAGCATATGGAATATCACATGATCAATTTCGGCATGCCAGCTCTCATGGAAATGTCCGTAATACCAATATCTTAAAGGATGATTCTTGCTATAAAGATAACTATAGATATCGTCCATCACCTGACGCTCATACCTTACGTCTTCCAACAAATCAACATCATGCGCAGCCCAGCTTTCCAAGAAATGGTGTGATGATAATTCACAGAACGATGGTGAAGTATGGGTAATTATGGTATCGACAGCGCATTGCTGATCAATTTTATTAAGCTTCTCCTTGTTAAATTCAGGGAGTTCATTTGACCAATAAACATTTGGCAAAAGAGGATCATTTGGATTGGGTATATGAAATTTATTAGATGTCATACGAAGAGTTCTGTCGATGGATGTTGCACCACCTACACAAAGAATCGTATGACCACAAGCCTTAATTACCGAATAATCACATAACGTACGCCAGCGTTGGTGTTTTATTGGCAGTCTGTTGAAATAAGCAGGATTATCATGATTTCCTCTTATAAAAACTATCCAGTTATTGGATTTTGAAAGCCGGTCGCGACAACGATTGTAAACAGCCTCATAATAGCCGGGCCTTTCAAAACCGAATCCACAATCACCAGCTACAATGATAAGTGTATCAGTCATTTCATACTGTACGCAGCACTTAAATACGAGCTGAGTAAAATCACCATGAATATCGCCACTAACTACGATTTTCTTGGCGCGAGGGTATTCTACGATATTGCAGTTTCTGTTCACTATTTTTATTTGTATTATTGCATGCAAAGATACACCAAATAAGTGAAATAAAGAAAAAAACTAAGAATAAAAATAATCGTCTTTCAACAAAAACAAGGGTTTAGAGAGAATGATTCAACTTTTTCTAGGGTAGTACAGTTTCCCCTCTATAGCTCCATGTTGAGTGGTAGTTCGGAATTTCCGAACAACCACTGTCTCGTCCAATTCCTTGTCCTCAAAGGATACTTTTCTCATCAAATCCTTTCCGGCCGAATTCTTCTTGTAATTGTCGCGCCACTGTCGCGACAATTTGTTTTCCGTACTCAGCGCGCTGATTATCAAGTACTTCGCGATTGATGCGCTCGCCAATATGCCAGTACATCATGGTCTGGGCATAGTTGGCTGTAGCAGCGACCTGTCCACGCGCCTGTTCAATGATCTGACGCAAATCCTGTATCAGAGATTGTCCCGTCAGTGATGAGACTATTTGCTTTTTATCTTCGATTTCCTTCATTGCCTTTTCTAATTGTGTACGCTTTGCGTACAATATTACAGATAATTCTGTTTAAACTCCTGCAGATTGGCAGCCCTGGCCCATTGTTCAATCAGTTTTTCTTGGCACTCATCTATTTGCCAGTTTGCTGGGCTTCCTTCGCAGCCTTCAGCATAGCTACTTGACGTAATGCTTGCTGTCGCGTAGCTCGCGATGATGGACGCCCCAATGAGCGGCGCACCTGCTGTGCAGAGTCCTGCATGCTCTGATAGATTAAATCTAGAAAAATCTTCTGTCCCATCTTATAACCTCGTATATCTGCTCTATTTTCATTTTGATAGTTCTTTTGGGTGCAAATATACAAAAGATTTCTTATATAAAATCACTTCTCCCCAAAAAGTCCAAAAATATTTGGAACCTATTGAAAATATTACTATATTCATCGCATCTTTATTTAATACGAATAAACCTAACATTTGTTTTTGGCTTAGGCTTGCAAACTCCGCTAAAATGCAAAAAACGAACCTCTAAACTCCGCTAAAATGCATGTAGAGACGATAGCACCACACCGCACGCCGCACGCCGCAACTTTTTGGTTTTGCGGTGTGGATGGGTGCGATGGTGGAGGCAGATTAATTAGTATTATAAATATTATATATTATTATATATATTATAATATATATAATAATATATAATATTCTAAAGACAAGATGCTGCGAGTGTGGAGTACGGAAAAGTTGCGGCGTGCGGCGTGCGGTGTGGAGGTAAGCACAGGAGACGAGGTTGTACTTATTTGAGCAAAATCCGTAATTTTCGAGGCGATAAAATTACGGTTCTTGGCGTACGGAATGGATAGCCAAAATATTTTTGCTTTTTTGATAAAAAAGTGGCTAAAATATTTGGTAGTTTGAAATATTTTTTGTACCTTTGCATCGTTAATCAAAAACAAAGCGCGCACAACTTTTGAGAGACACAAACAACACTTAGTTATTAACCATTTTAAAATTAAAACACACAACACTATGGCAAAGATTTTTTATCTGTTGAAGCAGAACAACATCAAGAACTCGAAGATTTACGGTAAGTGGTTTGCCCACGGAAAAACCATCGAAACACTGAACACCCGCAAGATGGCCAACCACATCTCGGAGCACGGAAGCATCTACACCCCAGACGTGGTATTCGGAGTGCTGGAGAAATTCAGAAGCTGTCTGCTGGAAATGCTCCTAAACTCGAAACGAGTAAAGATCGACGGTCTGGGCATCTTCTTCACCACCATCGAGAACGAGAAAGGTGGAGCCCTGAAGAAGGAGGATTTCTCGCCAGCCAAGAACCTGAAAGCCCTGCACATTAGATTCCTACCCGACCAGGAGGCTGAGACCAACATCTCGAGTAGAGAGTTTATCAAGAAGGCAGAGTTTGTGAATGCAGAGACATTTGCAGGACAGCTGACCGAGGAGGAGGAGGACAAACCAAGTAACAGTGGCGGTGGTGGTAGCCAGGGCGGTAATACCGGTGGAAACACTGGTGGCAATACCGGTGGCGGTGGTCACAGCAATGAACCAATCGGAGATTAAACATGAAACACTATGACAAAGAAGGAAACATTTAAATTCATCGTGCAGATGATAGCGTCGATCGCAACGGCGATAGTGACGGCATTGGGAGCCACCTCGTGTATGGGGTATTAACAAACGAAACAGAGGATGTCCAACTGGGCACCCTCTGTTTCGTTTTATACGTTGTGATGGAAGATATACCGCAGGGGTTGGATGATGCGGACGGCGAGGCTGATGTCCTCGGTGATGACCTCGGCCTGGCCGCTCAACTCGCCAGTGAACCGCAGTTCACGTCCAACGGTGGTATGCAGGCCCTGTGGCAGTGTGATGGTGGCCACATACACATCCTGATTGGCGACAGCTGAAAGACCGCTTACCGTGCCACGCAGATAGCCAAACTCGAGATAGGGATAGCCATCGAGCATGATGTTTACACGCTGTCCCTCCTTGACCTTACCGAAGCCTGTGGCTGGCAGAAGCACCTTACCTACAAAGCGCGATTTGCGCGACTCGACAACGGAGAAGATATGCTGGCCTGTAGTGATATTCTGATTGACCGCCCACACATTGGTGTACGACAGTTTGCCGGATGCTGGGGCCACAAGGGCATAGAGATGCTCCCACTGACCGATGGCCACCTTGAGGGTGTTGAGTGCCGACTGCAGCGTGGCCGTAACGTGCTGCATATCCTGCTGGTACTGCACCTGAAGCTCGGCCAGGCGATTATCTATCTGGGCAATGCTGAGTTGGGTTTGCGAGATGTCGGTGCGTACCTGCTCGACGGAGAGCTGGGCGGAGATCAACGAGCGCTGACTCTGCTCCATTTCGGCATCGGAAGTGAGCTTGCGTTCGTGCAGGCTTTTTTCGCGGTCGCGATCGTGCTTTACCAGATCGGCTTGCTGCTGGCTCATTTCGAGCTGACGTTTGAGATTACTTTCGTGGCGCAACAACGAGGCGTGCTCCTTCTGTGCCGACAGTATCTGCTGGCGATAGATATTGAGGCGAACGGCCTGATTGTAGCTGACGACGGCATCGCAGAACTGATTATAGGCATCCTGCACCACACCCAGGCGCAACGACTGATCGGCAGCAAAGGGGATGGGCTCGCCACTAACCGACAGCTTACCGACGGCTTGTTTCACACTCACCACATCATCGGTATTGGCGGTATTCTCGACCACAGCGATGATGGCGCCTTTTGACACCTGCTGACCATCGGCCAGGCGAAGCTCCTGCAAACGGCCATCGGCACGGGCCACAATACGATTGGGAGGGGTATCGCCTGTGACTACCACCCTACCCTGCACCACATCGGGATAACGGAAAATAAAACTGCCAATGACAACCAGCGCCACCACAGCGGCAATGACTGTAATACCATATTTTATCAGCGACGATGGCGGACGCGAGATGATGTCCTGTACCTCGTCGCTATGTAGTTCGATTCTATCTTCTTCCATCATTTTCTGCTAAACATTCAGTTGGTTC
>JAEEGJ010016567.1_pt1 | contig 16876 bp, 17 predicted proteins | sample 8958761 | NCBI WGS metagenome assembly JAEEGJ01 (sample SAMN16246546, study PRJNA631951) | gut metagenome | biome: gut microbiome; feature: rumen; material: RS-attached | host: Bos | place: Iran: Karaj | collected 2018-10 | reverse complement strand
CGGTTCTTGACAGTGATGCTACAATGGAGATTGCCGAGAACCTCGATTACAGACCGGATTTTGCCCTTTATATGTACACGGGATACGGTCACGCGGCGTTCGACACGGCACCGGATTACAGAAAAAGAGTCTATGATTTCATGATGGGAAAATGAGTACGATCGGAGGAAAACAAAATGGATAACATCGGATCAATAGGGAAAACAGGCAGGATCAAAACGGCCGACATGGTATTTATAGCCATCGGAGCGGCGCTTATCGCTATATGTTCGTGGATAAGCATTCCGATGACGGTGCCGTTCACGCTTCAGACGTTTGCGGTATTCTTTGTGCTCATGACGCTCGGTGCGCAGCGGGGGACGATCGCGATCGTAGTCTACGTTATAATGGGCGCGGTCGGTCTTCCGGTATTCTCGGGATTTAAGGGCGGACTCGGAAGCCTTCTCGGTAACACGGGCGGCTACATAATCGGCTTTATATTCATGGGTCTTGTCTACATGCTCATCACAAAGCTCTTCGGGGAGAAAATCATATCTTCGGTCGCAGCGCTTACGATCGGGCTTGCGGCATGCTATGCTTTCGGAACGGCATGGTTCATGTTCGTATACATGAGAAGTACCGGCCCGGTAGGTGTAATGACGGTTCTGTCGTGGTGCGTATTGCCTTTCATCGTTCCGGATCTGGTGAAAATGGCGCTTGCTGTAATTGTTTCAAGAAGAGTCAGATTTATGATCGGGAGAGACTAATCACCCTTTGACATAGTAGGTAATAGGGTATATAATCAAGACCGGCAAAGGTGCCGGTCTTTTTTATTGAAAGGAGATTGTTACGGTGATATATGCGGATAATGCGGCTACGACACGTATGAGTGATTCGGCCGTCAAAACAATGACGGAGCTTATAAAGGAAACATGGGGAAACCCGTCCAGCCTTTACGTATTCGGTCAAAAGGCTAAGGAAGTACTGGAAAATGCGAGAGAAAGCGTTGCGGAAGTTATCGGTGCAACCTCCGGTGAGATCATATTCACGTCGGGCGGAAGTGAGGCCGACAATCAGGCGCTTATTACCGCAGCGGCGATAGGAGCGAAGAACGGCAGGAAACATATTATCTCGTCGGCATTCGAACATCACGCGATCCTGCATACGCTTCAAAAGCTTGAGAAACAGGGGTACGAAGTTACACTTCTCGATGTTCACGAGGACGGCCTTGTAAGACCCGATGAACTTGAGGCGGCGATAAGGGAAGATACGTGCCTTGTCACTATAATGTATGCGAACAACGAGATCGGAACCATACAGCCGATCAGGGAAATAGGCCGCATATGCAGGGAGCACAAGGTGCTGTTTCATACCGATGCCGTCCAGGCGCTCGGGCATGTCCCCGTAAATGTTGTAACCGATAACGTCGACATGCTCTCGGGATCGGCGCACAAGTTCCACGGTCCCAAGGGGGTCGGATTCCTGTATGTCAAAAAGGGAATACTCGTATCAAATCTTATTGAAGGAGGTGCGCAGGAGAGAGGAAGAAGAGCCGGTACCGAGAATGTTCCGGGAATCGCGGCCGCGGCCGTAGCTCTTAAGGAAGCCGCATCACGCATTGACGAAAATGCCGTGACAGTCTCGGCTAAAAGGGACAGGATCATAAAAGGTCTGAAGGAGATCCCGCACTGTGCGATAAACGGTGACGAGAAGAACAGACTTCCGGGTAACGTCAATTTCTGCTTTGAAGGTATTGAAGGAGAATCGTTGCTGCTTCTTCTTGACGATAAGGGTATACAGGCTTCATCAGGATCCGCATGCACATCCGGTTCGCTCGATCCGAGCCATGTGCTTCTCGCTATAGGAAGGGTTCATGATGTGGCTCACGGTTCGCTTCGCCTGACGATAGACGAGGACACATCCGACGAAGACATTGATATGATAATCACATCGGTTAAGGAAGTGGTGGAGTATTTAAGAAGTTTCTCGCCGATATGGAGAGATCTTGAAGCGGGAGTAAAGGAACATTTGTTGTGATAACGGGTATTAAGGGAAGGAGATAATACAATGGCTCTGTACAGTGAAAAGGTAATGGAACATTTTCGTAATCCGCGAAACGTTGGGGTTATCGAGGATGCCGACGGTGTAGGAGAAGTGGGAAACGCAAAATGCGGCGACATCATGAAGATGTATCTGAAGATCGACGACGACGTGATCAGTGATGTGAAGTTCGAGACATTCGGATGCGGGAGCGCGATAGCGTCAAGCTCCATGGCAACGGAACTCATAAAAGGGAAGCCGGTCAGTGAAGCTTTAAAACTTACCAACAAAGCCGTGGCCGAGGCTCTCGACGGTCTTCCCGATTATAAGATGCACTGCTCGGTTCTTGCCGAGGAGGCGATCAAATCGGCAATAGATGATTACGAGAAGAGAAAATCAAAAGAGTGAATTTGAAAACGATTATCAAATTGCTTGACACAGATAAAGGACGCGAATATAATTGAGAACGGTTCTCATATTGCAAGAGGTGAAAAATGAATTCGCGTTCAAAGTACAAGACAAAACAGAGGCAGATATTGCTCGAGTATCTGGAATCCGTACCCGGAGTCCATATTACGGCGAGTGATGTTTATGAGTATTTTAAAAAGCAGGGTGCTTCGATCGGACAAGCAACCGTATACCGCCAGCTTGAAAGCCTTGTTGATGAAGGCTTGCTGAGTAAGTATACGGTCGATCCGAACAGCCCTGCTTGCTTTGAATATGCGGGACAGCATGTGCATGATGAAGGTGAGATATGTTTTCACGGAAAATGCGAAAAATGCGGTAAGCTGATCCACTTCAATTGTGAGGAACTCGAAGAGATAAAGGGACATCTGTATGCCGAACACCACTTCAGCATGGATCCGATACGTACTGTTTTCTACGGATTATGTGAGCGGTGCATGGAAAGCAGTGTTTCCGAATAAAAGGATGAGAGGAGTTCTGTTATGAAAAAATGTATTGCCACGATCATTGCCGTTGCCATGATCGTCACTCTTTCGGCTTGCCAAAATGCCGCAGCGGATACCGCTGCGCAAGGCGCAGGAAAGGTTAAGATTGTAACTACCATTTTCCCGGAATATGACTGGGTTATGAACATTCTGGGGAGCGAACAGGCTGACGTTACCATGCTTCTTGATAACGGAGTGGACCTTCACAGTTACCAGCCCACTGCCGAAGATATCATGAAGATATCAACATGCGATCTGTTTATTTATGTCGGCGGAGAGTCGGATGAATGGGTGGAGGATGCCCTTAAGGAAGCTGTTAATAAAGACATGGTCGTGATCGACCTTCTGGATGTACTGGGGTCTTCGGTTAAGGAAGAGGAGACCGTAGAGGGAATGCAGGAGGAAGAAGAGGAAGAACACGAGCACGAGGAAGAGGGTCCGGAATATGACGAACATGTTTGGCTGTCTCTTCGGAACGCGGCAGTAGTCACGGACGCAATAGCAAAGGCATTAGAGGGGATTGATCCGGATCATGCAAAAGAATACGGTGACAATGCCGCTTCTTATATTGAGAAGCTGAACGCGCTCGATAAAAGGTATACGGAAGCGGTTACCGCTGCACCGATTAAAACGATCCTTTTCGGAGATCGTTTTCCGTTCCGTTATCTTACCGATGATTACGGCCTGACGTATTATGCGGCATTTGTCGGATGTTCGGCTGAAACAGAGGCCAGTTTCGAGACGATCTCGTTTCTGGCGGGAAAGGTAGACGAATTATCGCTTCCGGCAGTTATGACTATCGAAGGAGCGGATCACAGGATAGCCGAGACTATAGTAGCCAATACGGCTACAAAGGATCAGAAGATACTGACGATGGATTCAATGCAGTCTACTACAGCAAAAGATATAGAAAACGGGACGACATATCTCTCCGTAATGGAGAATGATCTGTCTGTTCTTGAAGAGGCGCTTAAGTAAGGAGGAAACGTTATGGCTCTCATCACCGTATCGGATCTGTCGCTCGGATATGATTCGCAGGTGATCGTTAACGGGTTGAATTTTACGGTAGATTCCGGTGATTATCTGTGTATCGTCGGCGAAAACGGCTCGGGTAAGACCACGCTGATGAAAACGCTCCTGCATTTGCGGGAACCTCTCGGAGGTAAAATAGAGTTCGGTGACGGTCTGAAGGCCAACGAGATAGGTTATTTGCCGCAGCAGACGGTTATACAGAGGGATTTTCCCGCCTCGGTGCGTGAGATAGTGATCTCCGGATGTCAGGGATATCTGGGGATGAGACCTTTTTACGGTCGAAAAGAAAAGGAACTTGCCGATGAAAACATGGAGCGCATGGGAATAACCGCGCTTGCCGACAGGTGCTACAGAGAACTGTCGGGAGGTCAGCAGCAGCGAGTGCTGCTTGCGAGGGCTTTGTGTGCGACCCGGAAAGTACTTCTGCTTGATGAACCGGTTGCCGGTCTTGATCCCAACGGAACCTCACTGATGTATGAACTTATCGAAGACCTGAATCGGGAAGGGATAACCATCATAATGATATCACATGATATCGCTGCTGCCGCAAGGTATGCCAACCGTGTTCTGCATATCGGGGACGGGATTTTCTTCGGCACGAAGGACGAATATCTGGAAAGCAAAGAAGGAAGATATTTCCTTATGCTTCAGGAAGGCGGTGAAGCAAAATGATCGGAAAACTGACGCTTTATCTTCAGTACCCGTTTGTCCGCTATGCTCTGATAGTGGGTATACTCATAGCACTGTGTTCATCGCTTCTCGGAGTGACTCTTGTTCTTAAGAGGTTCTCATATATCGGGGACGGGTTGTCGCATGTTGCGTTCGGAGCGATGGCTGTAGCCGCGGTATTCAATCTGACCGACAATATGCTTCTCGTACTGCCGGTTACCGTGATATGTGCGGTCCTGCTCCTTCGCACTGGACAGGACACCAGGATCAAAGGAGATGCGGCTATAGCGATGATCTCCGTCGGCTCTCTTGCGGTCGGATACCTTATCATGAATATATTCTCGACATCATCCAATCTGTCGGGTGATGTATGCAGCACGCTTTTCGGCTCAACATCCATACTGACATTGACACAGAGAGAAGTGTGGCTGTGTGCGATCCTTTCGATAGCGGTAGTTACGATCTTCGTCCTGTTTTATAACAGAATATTCGCGGTGACATTTGATGAGGATTTTTCGTTGGCAGCGGGCACAAATGCAAAGCGGTATAATCTGATGATCGCTGTTGTAACGGCTGTGATAATCGTACTTGCAATGAATCTTGTCGGCTCGCTTCTGATATCCGCACTCGTTATCTTTCCGGCGCTGTCCGCGATGAGAGTGTTCAGGGATTTCAGGTCCGTCACGATATGTTCGGCCGTATTATCGGTTATTTGCGCATTTCTCGGGATCGTCATATCGATCCTTGCCGGTACCCCCGTCGGGTCAACTATAGTTGCCGCCGATATTGTTTTGTTCGGGGTATGCTGGATCATAGGGACGATGATCGGAGGGGCCCGAAGATGAGAACAGGGAAAACGATCTGCCTTATTGTATGTGCAGCCTCACTTATATTCGTTTACGGCTGCAAAAATAATGAGGATACGACTGCAAGGAATTCGAATGAACCTGAAGTGAGCAGTCCCGAAGTGAACATTCCTGAAGTGAACGAACCCGAAGTGAATGAACCCGAAGTGAACATTCCGGTTGATGACAACGGTATCGATGTTGATCTGACTGCACTTTCAAGCACAATGGTATATGCAGAAGTCTATAATATGATGGTCACTCCCGAAAACTACATCGGCAAAACAGTGAAAATGGACGGAATGTTTGTTCCGCTTCACGACGATACAACGGGAAAGGATTATTATGCTTGCGTCATACAGGATGCCACGGCATGTTGTGCGCAGGGAATAGAATTCGAAGCAACGGAGGAATACAAATATCCGGATGATTACCCCGAAGAAGGGGGCGAAATATGCGTTGTGGGAACGTTTGACACTTATATGGAAGGTGAAAACAGGTACTGCACGCTAAAAAATGCGACAATAGATTAATTAATTTACATAACATGCCGATATATAGAGTGTAGGAAGGTGATAGTATTGGATTTCACACGGAGGTGATAAAATGTTCAATATTATGGTAGCAACCGAATATGCTCTCCCGCCTCCGACCAGGCAGGCTGATATCCCGGCGGTATCGCAGGTGATGCCGTTCAAGGAACTTCGCCGTAACAAAGACAGGAAAAAGGACGAGAAAAGCAAGAAAAAATCAGCATTCAAAGATGTACTGGAGAAGGAGGTCAAAGAAGAATTCGGCCAGATGGGCTGCTTCTTCGAAACCAGAGTATGACAGGTAAATACAACTCATGAACGCCTTGCCGTAAGGGGATTCGGCAGGGCGTTTTTTTTGTATATTTTTTGCCTGATTTATATTAGAATTATCCTGTGTACCCCGAACGGGTTTGTCTGAACGTTAACGAAAGCGAGGGCATGAGATGATCCTGTATGTTGACTGTAATGCAAAGTTTGGCGGCAACGGCAGCAAAGATAAGCCGTTTCGTAAGATTAACGATGCGGCCAAGATCGCAAAACGGGGCGACGAGGTAGTTGTACTCCCGGGTATTTACAGGGAGGATGTCGATCCGTTAAATGCCGGTACCGAGAAAGAAAGGATCACATACCGCTGCGCGGAAAATCGCAAAGCCGTGATCACGGGTGCCGACGAATTCAAAAACTGGGAGCGCTTCGAAGGTGATGTTTGGAAGCTTACCGTTCCTAATTCTTATTTCGGATCGTTCAATCCATATACATCGTTTGTCGAGGGAGACTGGCTCAACATAACCGTGCCGATGCACAGGGGTGATGTATTCCTTAACGGAAAATCACTTTACGAGAAGGAAAGCCTCGAAAAGGTCACAAAACCGGATTATTACGATTCGTCCTGGGATCGTGATTTTACGCTCCATACGTGGTATACCGAGCAGGATAACGATAAGGACGAGACCGTTATATACGCAAACTTCTGCGGCGCCGATCCGAATAAAGAATGCGTCGAGATAAGTGTCAGAGCTCATTGTTTCTGGCCTTCTGCAGAGCATGTAAACTACATCACGCTTTCGGGCTTTACGGTAACAAAGGCCGCGACCCAGTGGGCTCCGCCGACGGCACTTCAGGAAGGAATGATAGGTCCTCACTGGTCAAAAGGCTGGATAATAGAAGACTGCGATATCTCGGAGAGTAAATGCTGCGGTATATCGCTTGGTAAATACAAACAGCAGAACAACGACAACAAGTGGATGCACTATAAGTTCAAGGACGGTGCGCAGACACAGAGGGACTGTACTCTCATAGCGCAGCTTGACGGATGGAGCAGGGATACGATCGGGTCACACATCGTCAGGAACTGCGATATTCACGATAACGGACAGACCGGTATCGTCGGTAATCTCGGATGCGTCTTCTCGTTGATCGAGAACAATCATATACACAACAATAACAACAAGAGAAATCTGGCCGGCGCGGAAACGGGCGGTATCAAGCTCCACGCGGCGATAGATGTTGTGATCAGAAACAATCATATCCATGACAATGTACGCGGCATATGGCTTGACTGGCAGTGCCAGGGAACGCGCGTTTCATCGAATATCTTCCACGACAATTGCATGTCAAGGGATCATCTGTTAAAGAGCGAGTGCACGGAAGGCCTGGGTCTGGGTGAGGATCTGTGGATAGAGATAGCTCACGGACCGACTCTTGTCGACAATAACGTTATGCTCTCGGAGAGGTGCGTCAGGATCGCAGCCCAGGGTATCGCGTTCGTTCATAACCTTTTCTGCGGCGCACTTACCGGTGTCGGAAGAGGCGTCAGGAACGGTACGAACGAGTATCCGTCGCCGAGATTCACGCCGATACACAGGCCGCACAGCACTGATGTCACGGGCTTTATGACGGTGCTCCATGGTGATGTGAGATTTTACAATAATGTCTTCGTTCAGCCTGAAGTCAGGGAAGGCATGAAAGAGATATGCAAGGGCGACGGCGATGAATGGGACGATATGAACCTTGTTGCCGGAACAGTTCCTTACAGCGGATACATGAAAGAGGCCGAGTGGAGAAATATGTTCGAAGGTTATTGCGGCGAGGGCTCACAGATACCGAGAGACCGGTATTATATGCCGCTTCCGGTTTGGACAGGCGGAAATGTCTTCTTTAACGGCGCGAAGCCGTGCGACATCGAGGATGACTGCACGCTCGACAGCGAGCACAAGGTTAATATCGGGATCAGGGAAGAAGGCGGCCTTAAAGTCGTAACGGGTCTGGAAGGACTGTTAAAGCCGGGACGAATGATCTCTTCGTCCATGCTCGGTGAGGCGTTTGAACCCGAAGAAGGGTTTGAGAATCCCGACGGCTCGGATATAGTGTTTGATACCGATATTTACGGCAGAAAGCGGCCTGAGAGGCCCGTCGCCGGACCGTTTGCGTGATCTGTCATAAACTCTCGACAAACATATCCCCGCTGGGGTAAAATCATAAAATAGACTATCTAAAAGGAGACCAAAGACTATGGGCAAGTATTTCGGAACCGACGGATTCCGCGGCAAAGCGGGCGTTGTTCTTACCGCAGAACATGCATTCAAGACGGGGCAGTTCCTCGGCTGGTATTACAGCAAAGAAAGAGCGGCCAAGATCGTTATCGGTAAGGACACGAGACGTTCATCGTACATGTACGAGAACGCACTTTCGGCGGGCATCACCTCCACCGGAGGCAACTGTTATCTGCTCCACGTTACGACAACGCCGTGCGTGAGCTACATTACGAGAACCGAAGGATTTGACTGCGGTATCATGATATCCGCGAGCCACAATCCGTTCTACGACAACGGTATCAAGCTTCTTAACGCCGAAGGCGAGAAGATGGAAGACGAGATCCAGGATATGGTCGAGAAGTTCATCGACGGCGAGCTTAATGATGTCAAGCCTGCGACGGACGACAAGATCGGTCAGACGATCGACTTCTATTCCGGAAGGAACAGATATATCGGCTACCTTACATCCATAGCACCCGTTTCCTTCGAAAATCGCAAAGTCGCACTTGACTGTGCAAACGGAAGTTCATGGATGATCGGACGTGCTGTGTTTGATGCGCTCGGTGCCAAGAACTATGTTATGAACAATACACCCGACGGTGTGAACATCAACCTGAACGCAGGTTCCACTCACATCGAGGGACTTCAGAAATATGTAAGAGAGAACAAGGTCGATGTCGGATTCGCATTTGACGGTGATGCCGACAGATGTCTTGCTGTCGATGAGTACGGCGATGTCGTAAACGGAGACATGATAATGTACATCTGCGCAAAGCATCTCAAGAACAAAGGTATGCTTCCGAGCAATACGGTTGTCACAACCGTTATGTCAAACTTCGGACTTTACAAAGCTCTTGACAACATTGGCATCGGATATGAGAAGACCAAAGTCGGTGACAGATACGTTTACGAGAACATGAAGGAGAATAACCACATGCTCGGCGGCGAGCAGTCGGGCCATGTCATCTTCAGAAAGTATGCGCATACAGGTGACGGTCTCGTTACTGCCATCATGCTCATGACTGTCATGGTCGAGACGCAGCTTCCGCTGTCTGTGCTTGCAAGTGAGATCAAGATGTATCCTCAGGTTCTTAAAAATGTCGAGGTCGATGACAAAGAGAAGACCCTTGATGATCCCGCAGTCAAGAAGAGTGTTGACGATACAACCGCATATCTCGGAAACGACGGACGCGTACTTCTTCGTGCTTCCGGAACCGAGCCGGTACTTCGCGTCATGTCCGAAGCCGTGACATACAAAGACTGTGAGAAGTGTGTCGATGAGATCATCGATGCGATGAGACAGTCGGGACACCTCGTTAAGGTCAGATAAGAGATAAGCTGTTAGGAGGAGAACACAATGAAATGTACGATTGAAGATCTGTATGATCTTTCTCACACCAAGGCTGCCGATTATCTTAAGCAGTACAAGTATCCGTGGGAAGCTCTCGAAGGTATAAAGGAGCTGATCAAAAAGCTCGGCGAGAGTCTTGATCCCGCCGAATACGATCATCCGAAGGATGACGTGTGGATCGCCAAGGATGCCAAGATATACCCGAACAACTACATCGACGGACCGTGCATAATAGGTCACAATACGGAGGTTCGTCCCGGCGCGTTCGTAAGAGGTTCGGCGCTTGTCGGAGATAACTGTGTCGTAGGTAATTCGACGGAGCTCAAGAACGTGATACTTTTTGATAACGTTCAGGTTCCGCATTACAATTATGTCGGAGATTCGATACTCGGTTACAAGGCTCATATGGGAGCGGGTTCCATTACGAGTAACGTTAAGTCCGACAAAAAGCTCGTAGTCATCAAAAACGGTGACGAGCATATCGAGACCGGCCGTAAGAAGGTCGGTGCGCTGGTCGGTGACCGCGTTGAAGTCGGGTGTAACTCAGTCCTCAATCCCGGCACTGTCATAGGAAGAGACAGCAACGTGTATCCTGTATCATGCGTTCGCGGAGTGATCCCCGAGAACAGCATTTACAAGGAGGCCAAGAAGATAGTCGTTAAGAAGAACGACGAATAAGATCCATTTCAAGGAGGGATAAAATGAGAGTAATAGTAGCGGACACCTATGAAGAAGGTGCCAAGAAGGCGGCGGACGTCATTGAGAGACTCGTAAGAGAGAATCCCGAATGCACGCTCGGTCTTGCGACCGGTTCCAGTCCCGTCGGCATGTACAAAGAACTTGCCAGAAGATGCAAAGAGGAAGGACTTGATTTTTCCAAAGTACATTCGGTGAATCTTGACGAGTATGTGGGCCTCGAGCCGACACATCCGCAGAGTTACAGATTCTTCATGGATGACAATCTGTTTAACCACATCAATATCGATAAGGCCAATACATATGTTGCAAAGGGAACGGGCGATGTCGAGGCGAACATCAAAGAGTTCAACGACATTCTCGACAGGACCGATATCGATCTTCAGGTACTCGGTGTAGGTCCCGACGGACATCTCGGATTCAACGAGCCCGGTGCATTTCTTTATGAGAAGGCACACAGGGAGTCACTTGAAGACAGCACGATAGATGCCAACACGAGATTCTTCGCAAGCCGCGATGAGGTTCCGAGGTTTGCGGTGACCATGGGAATGGGAAGCATAATGAAAGCTAAGACGCTTCTCATGATCATCAACGGCAATAAGCAGGATGCCGCAAGAAAGCTTCTTATGGATGACAAGATCGATCCTATGTGCCCGGCGACGTTCATGCGTCTTCACAGGGATGCCATAGTGGTCATCGAGAAGAAACTTGCCGATGAGATAGGATATAAAGGTTGAGTGTGACACTTTTGTGACGCCGGTTCAGTTAAACTGTAAGAGCAATGAACGTTAACGTTAATCTGCAAAGGAGGACAACGCAATGGACAACGAGAAAATTCTTAAGGAATCCGATCTTCAGGATGTAAGCGGTGGAAAGAGCGAAAGAGAAAAAGAAAGAGAAGAGCATGAAAAAGCCGAGAGATCGCTTCACGGACGTATCGTAAAGGATATGGTCGGTAACGTAACATTTACCGATAAGACCGGGGCTGTAGGAACTTTCACGGCTGACGAGTGGAACAATCTTCGTAAGAACTGGGATTATACAGGCAATCCCGAATACTTCATGGAGACCATCAACGTAGCCGAATTGAAGGGCGTTGAGAACATGGCTAAGGCCTGAGATCAAATGACAAAATCCCCCCTGAAAGATCAGGGGGGATTTTTCTATTTGGAAAGTCCGAAGTAAGCTGCTATTCCTCTTGCATCGGCAACACCGAGTTGCTGGAGCTGAGCCTGGGTACTTAAATGATTGGCAAGGTCCGAAGGTGAAGTACAGTACGCATGCTCGACTATGACACACGGGATTCCCGCCGTCTTGGCTTTGTTGATGAGTGCATAATAGTCTTTGGGCGTCCCGTCGGGATAAGTGCTTACCGAAGAATTGCGGTAAACTATACCCGTGCCGTTGGGGCAGAGCTTCCAGTTGTTAACGGACAGCCCCGTTGCCGTAAGCTGCGGGAGAATGGACTGTGCGAGCCCGAGTCCCGAAAGACATATGTCGGGACGGTAGAAAGCGTTCGGTATGATTATCTTACAGCCGCTCTGGTTCGGATCGTAATCCGAGTCGAGATCGTTGTGAAGGCTCACGATCGCATTGGCGCCGACCGAGATCGCATAATTGACTCTTCCGGTTATACATGAGGTCGATGATGCGGGATCAGCACCGTAAGGGCAGTCGAGAGTGCTTCTTGTCAGATATACCTTAACGCCTTTGTACGATTCGAGTTCCTGCTTGCAATACATTGCTATCGCAAGGTTTGCGGACTCTTCGATAAATGAATTGTAATGCGCTCCGTTATGCGTCGTGTCGTGGCCGGGATCGAGCGCGATGACTACGCTCTTTGCGGCAGCCTTTTTGGTTTTGGCTTTGGCATCAACGTTTCCTGCCGGAGCAAGTGAGAGGGTCGCGACCAGCATGGAGCATAATGTGATCTTCAGTATTCTTCTTATATTGTGATTCATATGTTTCCTCCGTTTGGTGTTAATACGAGGAACATTATACTATATTATTTTTGTGGTGGCGATATTAACGTTGCGGTGATAAAATCATACTGTATTGTAAATTTATGGATATTCGGTAACGGGAGGGCGCTATGAGCGATCTGTTTCGTAAAAAGAGCATGGACAGGATCAATTCTCCGGAAGAATTGAACGATTATATCAGGGTCACATCGACCCCGGTGTGGCTTATACTTCTTGCCATCGTGTTCGTTCTTGTCGGAACGCTTGTGTGGGGGACCATAGGGTTCGTTGATGAAGAGATGCCCGACGGGACGACGAAATCGGTCCATCCCATTACTTTTGTTACCAATTAGGAACTGTTGATTTCAGGAAGATCATTAATGTCAGGACATATCAAAAAACAACCGGTCAAACACGGGGTTGCAAAAGTCCCTGTTGTTATGCAGATGGAGGCACTTGAATGCGGAGCTGCCTCCCTCTGTATGATATTGGCATATTACGGAAAGTGGGTACCGCTTGAGCAGGCAAGAAGTGATTGCGGCGTCAGCCGTGACGGTTCCAACGCCAAGAATATCCTCATGGCTGCCAGAAACTACGGACTTGATGCGGGCGGATACAAACTTGAACCGGATGAACTGTTCGAGGAAGGTGTTTTCCCTTGCATCGTTCACTGGGAGTTCAATCATTTTGTGGTCTGCAACGGTATCAAGGGAAATAAAGTATATATCAACGATCCTGCCCGCGGTAATCTGACGGTTACCAAGGAACGATTTGACGAAGCGTTCACGGGTATTGCCATACTGTTTGAACCGACGGAGGCCTTTGAGCCGGGCGGCAAACAAAGAAGCGTTCTTAACTTTGCGAGAGAGCGACTTCGCGGTTGTTCCGCGGCTATGGTTTTTGTTACCGCAACGACTGTTATAACATCCCTTACCGCTATCGTCAGTTCGGGATTCCTGAGAGTGTTCATGGACCAGCTTCTTCCGGGACGTAATCCTTCATGGGTCACACCGTTCTTCATAGGACTCGGAGTGATAACGGCCCTTCAGATAGTGGCAGCGTGGGTACAGGCTGTGTACCAGCTGCGCCTGAACGGCAAAATGGATGCTGTCGGAAGCAGCAGTTATCTTTGGAAGGTCCTTCGCCTTCCGATGGAGTTCTTCAGCCAGCGTATGGCCGGTGATATTCAGACAAGGATGATGTCCAATGCGACGATCGCGGAGACGGTCGTTAATACTCTCGGACCTCTTGTTCTGCAGACCGGGATGATGATATTCTACCTCGTTGTGCTGGTCCGCTATTCACTTGTGCTGACATGTGTCGGTCTCGTCAGCGTGCTTGTGAATGCGCTCATGTCAAGGTATATTTCCAAGAAGCGTGTCAATATAATGAGAGTCATGATGAGGGATTCGGGTAAACTGGCCTCGGCCACGGTCAACGCCGTGGATATGATCGAGACGATCAAGGCGAGCGGAGCCGAGAACGGATTCTTCGAGAAATGGTCGGGTTATCAGGCCTCGGTCAACACGCAGAACGTGCGGTTCCAGAAGCAGGATCAGATGCTCGGGATCATTCCCGCAGCCGTCAGTTCCGCCATGAACATTTTGATCCTTGCAATAGGTGTTTGGTTCACGATACAGGGGTCATTCACCATAGGTATGATCATGACCTTCCAGACATACATGACGGCATTCCTGGCTCCGACCGGACAGCTGATAGGTGCCGGACAGATGTTACAGGAGATGCGTACATCAATGGAAAGGATCGAGGATGTCATGAACTACCCCGACGATCCTCAGTTTGCCATAGAAACCGAAACGGATGAGTATGATAAGCTCAGCGGAACGCTTTCGATGAGAAATGTAACGTTCGGATACTCAAAACTTGCCGAGCCGCTTATTGTTGATTTCAATCTTGAACTGAAACAGGGTTCCCGTGTTGCTTTTGTCGGTGCGTCGGGAAGCGGTAAGAGTACGCTCTCGAAGCTCATTTCGGGCCTCTACAGACCGTGGAGCGGTCAGATACTCTTTGACGGCAAACCGATAGATCAGATAGACCGTAACGTGTTCAGAGGATCCGTTGCCGTTGTAGATCAGGACATAATCCTGTTTGAGGATTCGATCGCCGGCAACATCAAGATGTGGGACAGCTCGATAGAGGATTTCGAGATGATCATGGCTGCGCGTGATGCACAGATCCATGACGATATCATGCAGAGAACAGGTAACTACAGATATAAGATCACCGAGGGCGGAAGGGATTTTTCCGGAGGACAGCGTCAGCGTCTTGAGATCGCACGTGTGCTCGCTCAGGATCCGACGATGATCATTCTTGATGAAGCAACAAGCGCACTTGATGCCAAGACCGAATATGAGGTCGTCAAGTCGATCAAGGACCGCGGGATCACATGTATCGTTGTGGCGCACAGGCTTTCGACCATACGTGACTGTGACGAGATAATCGTGCTGGATAACGGCAAGGTTGTCGAACGCGGAACACACGATGAACTGATGAAACAAAACGGAGCATACAGAACTCTCGTCACGAGCGTTTAAGAGGATAGAAGATGGGTTGGTTTGACGAACAGATTCGCATGCGTAAACAGATGGACGATACCGCCTTCTCGGATTCGTTCAGGCAGATCGCCGGGGCGGTCATGGGGCGTCAGCTCTATGACAGTCTCAATAACGACCGGCGAATGACCGAGGACGCTATCGAAGAGATAATGCAGTATTACCATGTGAAAGCGGGAGAAGTTCCCGACAGCATGACGGATATAAATGAAGTTCTTGAATATCTGATGAGGCCGCACGGCATCATGAGGCGTACGGTGCGCCTTGATCCGGGCTGGCGTAAGGATGCGGCCGGAGCGCTTTTGGGAACGAGAAAAGAAGACGGGAGCGTTGTCGCTCTTCTTCCGTCAAAGTTTACCGGATATGATTTTTACGACAGGAAAACGGAGCGGACAGTTCATATAAACCGAAAGAACGAAGGCCAGATCGACAAAGAAGCGATAGCGTTCTACAAGCCGTTTCCTCTGACAAAGCTTAAGATCAAGGACCTTGTAAAGTATATAATCGAACAGATATCGATATCGGATATAACGCTGCTTGGTATCGCGATGCTCGCGGTGACACTTGTCGGAATGATCAATCCGTGGATGAACAAGATACTGTTTTCCGATGTTCTGGATTCGGGAAGACTGACAGCCGTGATAGGTGCAAGTATATTCCTTGTGTGTGCTTCGATAGGCGGTCTCCTGTTCGGTGTTGTCAAAACTCTGATCTCAACGAGGATCAACACGAAACTGAGTATCAATGTTCAGGCGGCAGCGATGATGAGAATGTTGTCTCTTCCCGCCGATTTCTTCAAGGATTACAGCGCCGGTGAACTGTCGAACAGACTCGGGTACGTGACCACGCTTGCGGACCAGCTCGTGAACATGGTATTGTCCACGGCGCTCGGTTCGTTGTTCTCGCTTCTGTATGTTTTCCAGATATTCCGATATGCACCGGGACTCGTTGCGCCGGCGATCATGGTGACTCTGGTGACGCTCCTCGTTACGATCGCTTCGATAATGATACAGATGAACGTATCGAGAAAGCAGATGGAGATCACAAACAAAGAGAGCGGGATCAGTTATTCCCTGATCTCGGGAATTCAGAAGATCAGACTTTCCGGTGCCGAGAAACGTGCATTCGGAAGGTGGGCCAAAATATATGCGGAGCAGGCACAGATATCTTTCAATCCGCCGATATTCCTAAAAGTCAGCAGCGTCATGACGATGGCGGTATCGCTTATCGGAACGATGTTCCTGTATTATGAAGCGGTCAGGACACACGTCAATCCGGCTGAATACGTTGCGTTCAATTCCGCATACGGAATGGTCAGTTCCGCATTCATGGCGCTTTCGAGTATCATTTCCTCGATAGCCCAGATCAAGCCCGTACTTGAGATGGTCAGCCCGCTCTTCGAAACGCTTCCCGAGGTTGCCGAAGACAAGGAGATCGTAACAAGACTGTCGGGTGCGGTGGAACTTAACAATATTTCGTTCAGATATGATGAAGACATGCCGCTCGTTCTTGATGACATATCGTTAAAGATCCGTCCGGGACAGTATGTGGCGATAGTCGGAAAGACCGGGTGCGGAAAGAGTACGCTGATGCGTATCATGCTCGGATTTGAGACTCCCCAGAAAGGCGCGGTGTTCTATGACGGAAAGGATCTTAAGCGTCTTGATCTGAAATCTCTCCGGCAGAAGATCGGAGCCGTTATGCAAAACGGAA